>OIZE01001670.1_pt1 | contig 13157 bp, 14 predicted proteins | sample 1588421 | NCBI WGS metagenome assembly OIZE01 (sample SAMN03283251) | human gut metagenome | biome: human-associated habitat; material: feces | host: Homo sapiens | place: USA | collected 2013 | reverse complement strand
ATGATACTTTAATTATACCACAAAAAAAGACTGCTGTCTTGCTTTTTGGCAAGATCGCAGCCTTTTTTCTTGGGGACTTTTTTTACAGCCCCATTGATTTTTTTTGTATGGCGAAGCGTTAGTTTTGGTTTGGTCTGTATGTTTTTGCTATGCGTGAGAAGTGTGAAAGGAGCTTGCTGTCAATGAACTTGCTTACTGCTGTGGTGGCAGGTCTTGCACCTGATTTGATGTTGTAGGTGTCGGCTGTTATCTTATCTACTGCCTTTGCAAGCTCGTCTGCACTGAACAGGGAGTCCATATTCAGCTCAGGGTGAAGCCTTTTGATGACTTTTATTTCGCTCGCAAGCCGTTTTTCAACTATCTTTCTGTACACCGATCTTGATATCTCGCTGAAAGTGTATTTCTGTGAGAAGCGGTTGATAAGCTCGACGTCAAAATAGTCGGAAAGGTCGCTTATGAGTTGTGTGTCTGATGTGCTGTCTGAGTTGAAGCCAATGCTTCTGCTCTTTGCGGTACAGCCTGCGTTGGTGGTGGCTATTATTATGGACTTCGAGAAGTCTATAACGTTTCCTTGACTTGTGGTGAGAACACCCTCATCAAAGACAGACATGAACAGCCTTTGCACTGCTCTGTCGCACTTTTCAAACTCGTCAAGAAGTATCACCTGATAGGGATTTGATTTGAGCTTGTCAAAGGGCAGTTCAACATTGCTGTCGCTTCCAAGATAGCCTGCAGGCGAGCCTATAATGCGGTTTATGCCTGCGTCATAATAGAATTCCGACATATTCAGTGTGATAGGTTTCTCGCCTGCACAGTTCTTCGCTATTATCTTTGCCACCTCTGTTTTGCCCACTCCGCTTGGTCCGATAAAAAGCATTGTAAAAGGCTTTTTGGTCGGTCTGATGTGGAGAGAATGGAGCTTCAGCGCATTGACAAGGTCGTCTATGACAGCTTCCTGACCGCAGACGGCTGAGAGGTCACGGCGCAAGGCTCTTTCGTTAAAGGCGTGGGGCGTGCTGTGACCTGATGTCATGCGGAAAGCCGTTTCTTTTATATGGCGGTCGGTGAGAGTAATTTTCATCTTCTTGTCAGAAGCGTTCTTCACCACGGCGGAAGCTATAGAGCGGTCAAGAAGCGTTATGGCGTTGTCAGGGCGGTGTGAGCCTGAGTAGCAAAATTCGTCTGCGATATCAACAATGCGCTCTGCCTTGCTTCTGCTCAAAGCAAATGAGATGTTATAGTGGCTTGCAAAATGCTCGTTCATGCTGAGAAGGATCTCCACTGTCTGCTCATGGTCTGCTTCGTCAACTATTATTTTTGTCATACGCCTGCAAAAGGCAGGGTCGCTGTCGATGAGATTTGCTTCCTGGGTCGTTGTTGCTCCTATGAGCTTTATTTTTCCACGGCTCAGAGCAGGCTTCAAGATCTGTGCGACGATCCGATATGCCTTTTCCTGAAAAAGCATATGTATTTCGTCGATAAACAAAATTCGCTTCTCGTCCTGGTCGCTCATATAGTTTATGAGCATTTTTACCTTATTTTCAAGGTCGCCCATAAGACCTGAGTCTGCCACGATATCAGAGAGCTGGAGGGCATATATTTTATACCCTTTGAGCTGTGGCACAACGTTCTCGCTGTTTTCGAGCCTGTAGGTAAGCTCCTCCACTATCTTGGTCTTTCCACAGCCCGCAGGACCGCAGAGCAGTGCGTTGGGCTTGTCCGAGCTTATGAGAACAGACATCATCAGAGAGAGTATGCTCTCTCTGAATTTTGTTTCTGTCTTTCTTGCTTCGGCAAGGTCGAAAAGCATTGTTTCGGGGTCAAATACCTTTGCCTTAAATGGATTTTGTCCCATGTTTTGAATCTCCACAGGATCAGGCTCGTAAAGCTCGTCCAGTGGGTCAAAATCATCGTCCTCGGAGGTGTTGATACAATCATACGCCTCATATTTCTTGATGTATTCTATATCTTCTGTTTGTGGCATTTTTATTCCACTCCTTTCTTGGTGTTTTGTTGACGTCTTCTGCGCCTTTTGAAATTTTCACGCATACGGGCAATGCTGAACGGCGCTAATATCAGCTCCTCGAATATCATGTATGCACAGTTGCTTGGTATAGTGGCTCTTGTAGTCATAAGCATTTTGCCCACTGTACAGCCACCATGATCTTCATTTTGGTAGTTCCCCGACCACGCTTTTTGATATGATAATACTCTATGCAGTCACATTCCAGACAAACAAAACCTTATGGAAAACGCAATTCAAATAGAAACTCAAGGCATTTGTCTTTTGAGTTCAATTTCATCTAAAAAACTATGATGCTGAGCTTGCTTTTGAGTGTGTTTCTTTTAGGCATAACGATTTTACCTCACTTTTTGTTGTTATGCCTATATTATATCATACTATCTGTCCGTTTGTCTGGACTTTTGCTTGCTGAGAAAAAGTGATAGTCATAAAGAAAATTAAGGATCGTTGGTTATATAGACAAGAAAATAAACAGGCTTTTGGGAGAGAAAGATATACAAGGGCTTTATGACGGGCTGTCAGGCAAAAGAAACGATCAAGAGGACTATAACTACAGAGTAGCTTTTGTGAAAGGTCAGCGCAGAAATGATATCTGTTGTACCTTATGGTATCAAGACTGCACGGCTTATGAAAAAGCACCGCTGACATACTTTGATATGTGTGTGTTTGACGCTGTTTGCACTATATGGAACAATAACAGAAAGGATTTTTATCTCAACACCATATGGGAACTTCTCAGCGGAAACGAGGACATTAGATTTTCACGAAATGCACTTAAAGACAAGCTAAGAGAAAGCGTTGAGAAACTCCAAAGGCTTAGGATCTTTATAGCAGGCACTGAAAATGCTCCGCAGGAAGTCGGTGACAACATAGGGGAGAGATTTCTTAATGTACAGAGAGGTCAGGATACCAGTGGCAGAGAAGTCTATGAGATAAGATCCTGCCCGAGGTTGTGGACATATGCAGTGGAAACACAGGAGGGGCAGATAGCACGAGTGCCTTTATACAAACTAGACGGGCGGAGATATTTCAAGATGGACAGTGGGCAGGACGGTTTCGATTGTTCTAATATCTCAGCACTGTGCGACCTTTTGAATGATCCCGATGAACGTATTAAGATCATCAGGAGAATGAAAAAAGAGTCAATACTTGACCCAGAATACAAATGCAGCATATGGAAAGTTGTTTTGCATTTTTATCTTGCCCACAGGCTGTCCATAATAAAAAGAAAGAACAAGATGAGATTTATAAGCTATGATACGATAGTGAAGCTTATGGAGGACTATCTACCTGAAAGTCTGAAAAACGTCAAGAAGAAGGAATTGCTTCGCCAGTGGAGCTTTTGCTATATGACGTGGGCGACCCTGCCAAGGCAAGAGTATCATTGGTGGGTATGCGAGGAATATTTTGACGAAAAAACGGATAGTCCGGTGGGGATAGTGATAAAAAGGAAAAAGCTCGAGAGGTGGTGATATTGAGAGGTGATAAAAGCAAGGCTCGGCTTTTTCCCTATCTTCGTGTGGTTTTTTGTGTATTCATACAAAATATTGGCGTTTGGCGCAAAATGTCAGGATAACCCATTGACGTGTCGTGCATAAATTGGTAAAATGATATCAGAGTGTTTATATACAGCCATTTTTTTCGTTGTGCTCTGCGAGATGCACCAATTGTTGTGCATTTCGCGTGATATAATTATCTCATAAAATAAACAAGGTGCTTTTATAATGAGTACATAACATGGTTTGATAAAATATGACAAGCGTCAGCAGCGATATTGCAAAACGCATAACTACAGCGAGTCGCTGTGGAAGTTTCAGGGAATAGTAGCTTTATCAAAAGCTTTTTCACCGAATCGGATTTAATTCCATTAAATAAAATTCGGCTCCAAAGCATTTGAATCTTGTGCTGACGCTTGTTATTATTTTTTTGAGGTGACAAAATGAATGATATTGATAATGATATCATAAGGATCTCAGAGGAGCTTGATGTTCCGTTAAAAAAGCTTTATATGCTTAGCAACAATCGAATACGCTATCATAAACGAAATCAGAGAAAGTGTTATTCAAATTACCGCAAGGTGATAATACATCGTGGCAGAGGGCATAAAAACAGGGTGTTAAAAGTGCCGAACGAATATCTCAAGCTCGTCCAAAGAAGGATACTTGAAAGGTATCTTTACACGCTGTCCGTATCTGAGTATGCCACTGCATATTGCAAAAACTCTTCGCTTTTGAAAAATGCAGAGCCGCATATTGGTCAACAGAGAGTGCTTAAACTTGATGTTTCAGGCTTTTTTGACAGCATTGAATTTGGCAAGGTCTATGGGGCCATGTGCGAACTTGGATTTTCTAAGCCTGCTACAACGTTGCTGACAAATATATGCACTTATAACAGCATACTGCCACAGGGTGCGCCAACATCTCCGCAGATATCGAATTTGGTGATGAAAAGATTTGATGAGAGGATAGGCAGGTGGTGTGGAGAGCGTGGCATAAATTACACAAGATACTGTGACGATATGACATTTTCAGGTGGAAAAGCTGAGCTTAACGCCAAAGAGATAACGCAACTTGTGAGCAGGGCGTTGCGGAAAATGGGGTTTAAGCTAAACATGAAAAAAACGACGCTTATCGGCTCATCGCAACGTCAGCAGGTAACGGGGATAGTAGTCAACGAAAAGGCGCAGATCTCGTCGAAACAGCGTCGGGAGATACGTCAGGAAATATATTACTGTGAGAAATACGGAGTTTCCCAAAGCCTGTTTTTCAAAGGTGCTGACATTACGCCTGAGAAGTACATAAATTCGCTGCTTGGCAGGATATCCTTTGCATTGCAGATAGACCCTGCGGACGTGAAAATGCATGAGTATTTCAAGGTGGCGAAAAAACTCAAGAGTGAGGTGTGCGGGGAAAAGTAGGGCAGAACATGGAAGGTATGAAACTTCAGATAACAAAAGCTCGGAAACAGCACAACGTGCTATCTCCGAGCTTTAAGCTTTGGTGACCCGTACGGGAATTGAAAATCCCCCACCCATTTATCTGATTTTCAGTAAGTTTGAAAAAATGCGGAAAATACGGCATTTCAGAGCAAGTTAAAAAAGCTAGCTTACTCTGTTTTATGCCAACTTTTTGTGATGATAAAGAACAAATAAAGAACAAGAATCACATCACAGCGTATCTTTTCAAATCTATTGTTGATCGGATTTTTTTCATTTCAGATGAAATGAAAGCCAAACTGGAGGTTTTACAATGAGTAGAAATATTCTCGATGAACTTTACGACTATGACCTGTTCCACATGACCGAGATTGAAGATATGGACGGTTCATACAAGGCAGCCATTAATCGTAACATCAGAAGTTGACAAGAGTGGTAATCCGATAATTGCGAGCATAAAGCCAAATGGCAAGGGTAGATATGAAGTTGAAAATGTCAGCTCTAATTTCATTACAAGTGTGTATGGGAGAAATAATTTTTCTGAGTATTTTAGGAGAATAGTTCAATTTGATAATCTCCTTTTTTGTAACAAACAAAAAAGCCAAGCAATGTTTGAGAGATGGGGAGAACAATACTCCGAATTAACAAACAATCTTGACTTCAATATCATTGTACACCAAATTCATAATATTGTCAAGGGTATGCAGAAGGAAAATAATGCAGAACAACTCTTTTTCTTTGAAAATTCGACATTGGAAGATACGGAAGTTGAGAACAATGGCTGAACATCATAGTGGCTCTATGACGCAGATTTTTCTGACCTTTCTCATATACCGATTGCCTATACTACCGATGAGATACTTGAATTTCCGATTAATGTTTTTGTTGACCTCGAAAAAATGAAGTTGGTGAAGCGGTATAATAATAACAGCGAATTTGACAGCGGAGTATATTTTGGAGAAAGTAAAGACAAAATGTATATGATTTTGGGTAATCTTGAATTTGATGAACTGGTGAGCGTCCCTGATTATGTTAGAGAAGAAATTGGAAAAGACGATGCGCTTGACATGACAAATGATAGATCGTTGTCATTATAATTTTTTCTCGAGAGTTTTCCCTGAAAACAAGTTCATAAATGTTTTAATCAATTCAAAAATGCACAATATTTGGTGCGGAAGTTTGTCTATTCTGCCGTTGACGTGTTTTCTTGCTGTATGGTATAATATAGGTGTAGAAAACATATGGGAGGTATAACAATGGTAAAAGATTATAAGTATTATAAAAACTTGCTCGAACTTGATGAAGCGAAGATAGAGAGCCTTATCAGACCGAGCAATGAAGTTGATGATTTTATCAAAAAAGGGGAAGAAAAGCTCAATGACCCTGAGTTTGATAAAAAAACAATGCTTCTTTACACCATTGACGAAATAAGAGATTTTGTCGGTGAGGAGTTTTGGTCGGCTACGGAACAGCCACAGCACATAGCAATGACCGAAGAAGAACGTTGTCTTGAACGAATGAAAGCATACTATGATAAGATTTTCAAAGCATACTATAATCAGCTTGACGGCATGGGTGAGAACCATGATTTCAGTGGCTCAAGAAAAGCTTTTTTACGCACATCGAAAAAATTCGAGATACAATTCAAGAATATGCTTTTTGAGATGAAAGTCAGCGAAGAAGATTTTTGGAAAAGGTTTGACCGCAACTCTGAAAGATACTGGCTGTCACTTTACTATCCACTTCTCCATACGCAGAGAGAACTGCCCTCAGAAGAACCGATAGAAATGCTCAGAACACACTATATGTTCTGGATCAATCATATGGTTGAGGAATTTATTAATGATACATATATTTACTCGCTAAATATGCAGGCAGGATATTTCAGCTAAATTTGTCCACGGACAAAATGAAAAATTGACACAAAGAAATGATTGTGATATAATCTAGTTTGGAAAAGGAGGAAAACCATATGAAGAACACAATGAAAGCCATAGCCGCCTTGATAATCAGTGCGACAATGATAAGCATAACCGCCTGTGGCAACACAGACAACACATCATCAGCCCCTCCAAAGGCAACCACAACGGCTTCAAGCACAGAAGCTTCGGCAGCTACCACAACAGAAGCCACACTGACCTCTCAGAGTGAGGAAACAGCTTCCCTTTCGGCTACCACAACGGGAACGTCTGCAAGCACAAGCAGTTCTAAATCTTCGACTGTTCCAAAGAACACCGCAAAGGCAAACAGCTCTAAGGCAAGCAACGGCGGAACAGTAAATAATAATCAGAGTTACAGCCACAGCACTTCAAACAACGGCTCAGGCAACAATAGCTACAGCAATGACAATAACAATAACAACAGCTATCAGCCACAGCAGACGGAATGTCAGACAGAAAGACAGACAGAGCGTCAAACAACGACTAAAAGGCAGACCACAACAACGGCAAAGAAAACACAAGCACCAAAGCCAAAGCCAACTACAACTACGACGGCAAAGCCAAAGGTAAACCTTACTCAGAGTGATATAGACAGACTTCAGAAAGAATTGCAGGCATACAGCAATGAATTGGCAAGACCAAGAGTCGAGAAGATATACACAAATGGAGGTTATTCCTCGGCTGATGAGTATATGGCAGACCTTGCAGATGTAAACCTTAATACTGCTTCATGGACTTCTGGAGATAACATATACGCTCACGAAAAATACAATGATGTTCTCCAAAGTCTGAAAGAGGAGATTCAAGATGAATACAATTTTTATAGTGAAGAATATCTACACCAAAGTGTAATAATCATTCAAGCAGGAACAGATTATTATGGTCACTCCTGTTGGAACACATATTTGTTGAGAGCATAAAAACTTAATAAAGCGTTTAAGACGATTGATGAAATTTTCAATCGTCTTTTTTTATGCAAAAAAAAATAATATCCGCAAGGATTTGACATAGAGAAATAAATTGAAAGGGCGAGATAAAAATGAAGAAAAGTATCGTAAAAAGGATAGGCTCTTTACTCACAGTGCTTCTCCTTACAGCCTCAATCTTTTCAAATGGACTGGTTGCCTTTGCGGCTGACACAAAGCATACGCAGAGCAAGGTTCTTGATTGGAGCTATAACTTTGAGGGTTCAGGGCTAAAAAACGCCTATGACCCATTGACAGGTGGAAATACCAATGACGCATTCCGCTACAAGTGGGCGCAGGAGTTCTATTTCTGGAATGACGAAAGCGGAAACAATTGCTATTGTGTTCAGCTTGGTACTGAGCATGATAACAATACTGTAATGAGTTCATCAACATTTGACTCAGACACAATAATAAAAATGTATAGTAATAAAGACCAAAGACAAAATCTTAAAGCCGCAACGATTTACTCATACAAAGGCAAAACTAAGTACGGCTACAACGCAGATACTGAGAGAGTAGCTTCTCAAGCTATGATATGGACAGTATCAGGCGGTTTCTTTGACAGTTCATCAGAAAATCTCTCTTCGGACGAAAATACGATTTTGAACCGCATATATGCTCCTTCATCAGCAGACCATAAAAACCTTGTGGATTGCTACAAAAAGATGAAAGGTGATATACTTAGCCACTATAAAATTCCTGCTGGTGCAACAACTGCCGTAAGAACAGCCCCTACATACGAATTGAAGTATAACACATCAACAAAGAAATATGAGGGTACGATCAAGGCTGACAGCAGTATCTCACAGTTCGATTTTTCAAAAGTTGACGGAGTTACATTCAAAAAGGACGGAAGCAACATCAAGGTTTCCGCCAATGAAAACATCAAGGCAGGAACAAAAGCTGTCACTCTGACAAAGGCAAGAGCAAAGAACAGTGGCAAGATAGAGGAATGTGTTCCTCTGTTTTACAAGGGCAAAAATGATTCAGGCTCTCAGGCGAAAGTTGGATATATATCAGGCAAAGACCCTGTGCAGGCATATTTCAAGCTGAAAATTGATATGCCTACAGGCAACGCTGACCTTGAAAAGAACTTCATTGATTTCTTCGGAAACGAGGAAACAAACGTTGCCGACAAACTGAAAGCTGTTAAATTCAACCTTGTTATGAAGAACGGCGACAGCGATCTATTCATCAAGGCAACAGGCAGCGACGGCAAGTATACATTCAGCTCAACTGTTTCACAGGCTAACGCTACAGATATGACACTTGACGCTGACGGAAATATCCACGTTTCAGGTCTGCCGCAGGGCAGCTATTACTGGAAGGAAACAACTACAGCTAATGGCTATGCACTGAAAACCAAAACAGACGTAACTGTTGAGGCTGATAAAACAAGCAAAACAGTAGTAGATAATCAGAGAACATCTGTAGACAAGGGCGAGCTTGTTATCTACAAAACTGACGAAAGTGGCAAAAAATATCTCAGCGGAGCCAAGTTTGAGATAACAGCAGCCGAAGATATAGTAGTAAGCGGCGGCATAACGATACGCAAAAAGGGCGACATTATCGACACAGTTACAACCGATGAAAACGGAAAAGCTGTTATTACAAAGGACATCTATCAGGGCTATAGCTACACTGTTACAGAGATAGAAGCACCTAAAGGCTATTCGCTGAACAGCGAGCCTCAGACCGTGAAGATAGCAACAGATACTGCTGATTTTGGATCAGAAGTGTCTGTTAAGAACTCACCTTGGACAGCACCTTTCATCATCACAAAGAAAAAACTCGGCGGTGAGCTGCTGCCAAACTGCGAATTTGAGATTTTGGACGAGAACGAGCGTCAGATCACTACAGGAATAACCGATGAAAACGGCATTGCAACGTTCTCACTGGGCTATGGCAAGTATTTCTACCACGAAATCGCAGCACCTGAAGAGTACATCATTGATGATACTCTCTATCCTTTTGAGATAACCGAAGAGGGCGTATCGGTATACGCTGAAATGACGAACTATCTCAAAGAGGGTTCTATCAAGGTCACAAAGACCACAACAGGCAACCTCAACGTTAAGGATATAGGGTTCATCGTTAAGGGTATCTCCGACACGAACAGCGACATTGAGCGTGAGCTTTTCACCGATGAAAACGGCGAAGCACTCTTTGAAAATCTTCCTATCGGCAAGTACACAGTAACAGAGGACGGCTCAACAGTTCCTGCGGCTATTTGGTAGCTGACTCAAAACAGGTTACTGTTACTTACGCTCAGACAGTAGACGCAGATATGTTCAATCAGAAAGTTCCTGACACGCCAAACACTGGTTCTTCCGACAATGACATTGACGGCAGAACAGTTCTTGGCGGTGTAGTTGTCATACTCGCAGGAGCTGCTATCGTGATGTTCAGCCGAAAGCGAAAAGAAAGATAATTGATGCTGTCTGAAAAAAGACAGTAAAAAGGGGATCAATTTATCTATATATGAAGAAAAATGGTAAAAGTACGCATAGAGGGTTTGCCAGAAGACGTTGAAAAGTTCACAGAACAGCTTGAAAAAGACGGATATGAGTTCTTACAGAAAAGCGAAAACTATCCGAACAGAAATTCGGTTTATGTTAGAAAATATGTGGAGATAAGGTTAAAAGAACAGAGTAACCTAGATACATAAGTGTGTCACAGTGACACACAACTTAAAATCGCAAACACGAGCGTGTAAAGAATTTCATACGCTCTTTTTATATACGAAAGGAGAAACACCATGAATACTGAAACGCCAAAGAAAAGCAAATTTGATATTTTGGAAGAGATCATGATAAACTTTCAAAATGATTACGAAGCAGATAATGCTCAGACCCATTGGGCGAAAACCTACAAAGAGCGGAAAGAGCGATTGATTCAATTGCAAATTGACCGCAAAAACGAAGCTCTTGACAATGCCAAAACCGCAAAGCAAGAAAGCACGTCTGATAGGGTTGACGATATACTCAAAGACCTTATAAGGCTTAAATTTTCGCAAGACCAGATACTTGCACTAAAGCAAGCGGTTGTGGCGGCTGCACAAAATGGCGAGCATAACATACAGCATTGGGTAAGCGTCCGATATTCGCCCGACGAGCTACAGCATATATCATCTTTAGTAGCAGACTACTACGCTCAAAGTATAATAGAGCATTCAAAGCAGAATGTTCAAGCGGTTGAAATCCAGGACAACTCTGCCGGGGTTGTCAAGAGTGAAAAAACATTTGCTGAACAGGTTGATGATGTACTTGCAGGAAATGCAAACCGATACAATGACTTGAAGGTATGTGATACACCTCAAATATTGCTTGACGTTGGCTGTGAGCAACTTCCAATGTTTTATACGAAACGGCATTTGCATGATGCTCTCAAGCCGAAAGGAAATACAGGTGAAAGCATACATTACCACGGATTGAATGCAGAACAAATCAAAAAAATGCCCATGTTGCTTGAAAATCCCGTGATTATATATGATTCCCTTTCGAGAAATGATAGCATAATAATCGTAACATCTGAACTTGACAACGAAAAAATGCCTATCATTGCTGCTATAAAGCCAAATGGCAAAGCTAAATATGATTTAGAATTGGTCGAATCCAACTTTGTAATGAGTTTTCATGGCAGAAACAATTTTGAAAATCAAATTAATCGTGCCGTAGAACAAAACAAAGTTCTTTATTACAACAAACAAACAAAAAAGTCAAGAACTGTTCAGTGTGCTGCGACTACAATTCTCGCAGGGCTTAAACGCTCTTGACTCTAATGTTATTATACACCAAAGTCGCAATATTGTCAAGGGTACGCAGCAGGAAAATATTGAATACAAGAATAACTCTGTTACTCAACAGGATATTGATATTCTCCGTTCGATAGAGCCGAGAAAAAGCGTACTCAATTTCACTGCGGAAGAATTACAGCAGACAAAGGATTGGGCTGAAAGGTTTGAAAATGACATACACAAAAAATCGCCGTTTTATAGAGCTGCAAACGGCGAGTGGAGAGATAAAGAAACAACAAGGGCAGAAATTATTTCAATTTCAAACTATAACGTCGACTTTAAGAAAATTCGTGAGGATATAAAAAAATCAGACAACAGTACGTGGAGTTTTTACAAATAATGATACTGCTTGGAATATACAGATAAGCAGAAATGTTTTAGAAGACTCCGTCAAATATGGGTTTAAACACAAAGATACAACTGTATACAATATGCTATATCAGTTGCCAAAGCTTGTTGAGAATAGTATTTTACTTGATAGTTTTATTTCTGAAAGAAACAATTCAAACAAAGCATACAATACAGCTTTTATGCACAAATTGTATGGTGTATGCAGAGTTGATGACAAACCATACCTTGCGAAAATAACGGTTGAAGAATTTGCAAATGGGCAATCAGGTACACTTATGAGAATGTACAATTTTCAAGACATAAAAATAGAGCCTATCAGGCTCATAGAGTTCACTGAAGAACAGCTAGCTCGTTCAGTTCTGAATGGCTCTGATATTAGTACATCAGAATTGTTTAAAGTTGTCAAGCACTATGATAATGATTTTTATATTAATCACAGTGAACAAAAAAGTCAAGAACTGTCCAGTGTGCTGGGACTACAATCATCCCAGGGCTTAAACGCTCTTGACTCTAAAGAGCCTATCAGGCTCATAGAGTTCACTGAAGAACAGCTAGCTCGTTCAGTCCTGAAAGGTTCTAATATTAGTATATCAGATTTGTTCAAAGTTGTCAAACACTATGATAATGATTTTTACATTAATCACAGTGAACAAAAAAGTCAAGAACTATTCAGTGTGCTTGGGCTACAATTGTCTAAGGGCTTAAACATTCTTGACTCTGATGTTATTATACACCAAAGTCGCAATATTGTCAAGGGTATGCAGAAGGAAAATAATGCAGAACAACTCTCTTTCTTTGAAAATTCGACATTGGAAGATACGGAAGTTGAGATACCTTTTGCAGTTGGTGATGAAATAGATTATGGCGAACGCCATTACACGATTTCAAAAATCGACAAAGAGAAAAATACAGTTACGCTCCTTGACTATAATATAGGTTGGTATCCTATTTCTCATGATGAGGACCTGTCAATGGTCATTGCCGAGTTTGAAGCGGTGAGGGAAAAGGAGATAGCTGGTTTTGTCAATATCACTTGACAGGGTATGAAAAATAAACTGTGTAAATGAATTTCCCACAAAAATTTTGACAATACTAAAATTGCAGCCAAACAAGGCAACGCTGAGGAGCGACCCGACGCAGGCTG
>OIZE01001664.1_pt1 | contig 13203 bp, 10 predicted proteins | sample 1588421 | NCBI WGS metagenome assembly OIZE01 (sample SAMN03283251) | human gut metagenome | biome: human-associated habitat; material: feces | host: Homo sapiens | place: USA | collected 2013 | reverse complement strand
TTGCCTCCCTCCTTGAGGGAGGTGGCACGCCGTCAGGCGTGACGGAAGGAGTTTTCACTCGATCTCTCCGCTGCACACCATAGCCACAGCCTTGGGCAGCAGCTTCCACTCGGCCTGCTCCATCACACGCTTCTGCAACACCTCGGGGGTGTCGCCGGGCAGGATGTCCACGGCCTTCTGCAGCAGGATGGGCCCGCCGTCGCACTCTTCGTTCACGAAGTGGACGGTGGCACCGGTCACCTTGCAGCCCCGGGCCAGAGCCGCCTCATGCGGACGCAGACCGTACATGCCGGGCCCGCAGAAAGACGGGATGAGTGCCGGGTGCACATTCAGGATGCGGCGGGGATACGCTTCAATGACACTGGGCCCCAGCACGGACAGAAAGCCTGCCAGCACCACCAGATCGATGTTGTGGTCTTTCAACGTTTTCAGCAGAGCTGCGTCAAAATCCTCACTACTGGCGTAATCCTTGCGGCGCACCACGCAGCCTTCCACACCGGCCTTTGCGGCCCGTTCCAGCGCATATACACCGGGCTTGGAGGCCACCACAAGGGTGATCCTGCCGTTGGGGTTCTCGCCTCGGGCTTCGCTGTCCAGCAGAGCCTGCAGGTTGGTGCCGCCGCCGGAGACTAAAACTGCAATGTTCAGCACAGCTCCACGCCCTCACCTTCTGCAATGACGCCCAGACGGTAAGCTTCCGGCTCGCCATTTGCGTGCAGGATGTCCAGCGCCTTGTCGGCCTGCTCTGCGGGGACGGTGAGCACCATGCCAACGCCCATGTTGAAGGTGTTGAACATATCGTGCTCGGAGATATTGCCGGTCTTCTGCATCAGCTGGAACAGAGCCGGGGTGCGGACATCTGCCTTGTTGATGCGTGCGCAGCAGCCCTTTTTCAGGCTGCGGGGAATGTTCTCGTAGAAGCCGCCGCCGGTGATGTGGGAAATGCCCTTCACATCCACCTCTTCCAGCACCTTGAGCACAGGCTTGACGTAGATCTTGGTGGGAGCCAGCAGGGCCTCGCCCAGCGTCTTGCCGCCCAGCTCTGCAGGGGCAGTGTGCAGCACATCGGGGTTTGCGTCAATGTCAAAGATCTTGCGCACCAGCGAGAAACCGTTGGAGTGCACACCGGTGGAAGGCAGGGCAAGGATCACATCACCGGCTGCCATGGTCTCATTGCTCAGGATCTTTTCCTTATCCACGACACCCACGGTGAAACCGGCCAGATCGTACTCCTCCTCCGGCATCATACCCGGGTGCTCGGCAGTCTCGCCGCCCACCAGAGAGCAGTCGGCCTGCACGCAGCCCTCAGCCACACCCTTGACGATCTCTGCGATCTTCTCGGGAATGTTGCGGCCGCAGGCGATGTAATCCAGGAACACCAGCGGCTTTGCACCGGCGCAGATGACATCGTTCACGCACATAGCCACGCAGTCGATGCCGATGGTATCGTGCTTGTCCATGATCATGGCAATTTTCAGCTTGGTGCCCACGCCGTCGGTGCCGGAGATCAGCACCGGGTGCTTGTAGCCGGTGCAGTCCAGCTCAAACAGGCCACCAAAGCCGCCCAGACCGCCAATGCAGTGCTCGTTCATGGTGCGGGCCACATACTGCTTCATCAGTTCAACAGAGCGATAACCGGCGGTGATATCCACACCGGCGGCTGCATAGCTTTCAGAATAGCTTTTTTCCATGGTCTTACTCTCCTAACTTTTTCTCGTCCTTGGGACGGTCGTTCAGGTGGCGTTCGTGAATATCGGTGGAAAGCACCTCGTCCGGCTTCACGGCATATTCGCCGGTAAAGCAGGCGGTGCAGAATCCGCATTTTGCGTTCTTTGCAAGCTGGACAACATGCTCAGTGGAAAGGTAGCCCAGCGTATCGGCCCCGATCACTTCATTGATCTGCTCGACCGTGCGGCCGGTGGCCACAAGCAGCTTCTGATCCGGGATGTCAGTGCCGAAGTAGCAGGGGTACTTGAACGGCGGTGCCGACACCATAAAGTGCACCTCGGTGGCACCGGCATCCCGCAGCAGCTTGATGATGCGGGCAGATGTGGTGCCGCGCACGATGGAGTCATCCACCAGCACCACGCGCTTGCCCTTGACGGTGCTGGACACCACGTTCAGCTTGATGCGCACGCTGTTCTCGCGCTGCTTCTGGCTGCCCTGAATGAAAGTGCGTCCGATGTACTTATTCTTAATAAAGCCGATGCCATAGGGGATGCCGCTCTCCTGCGAGTAGCCGAGAGCTGCATCCAGACCGGAATCCGGCACGCCGATGACCACGTCCGCTTCCACGGGGTGTTCCTGTGCAAGGAACCGGCCAGCCTGCTTGCGGGCCTCGTGCACCGAGCTGCCCTCGATGATGCTGTCCGGACGGGAGAAATAAATGAACTCGAACACGCACATCTGGGTGTCCGGCCGACCGCAGTGATCCTTGATGCTGCGCAGCTCACCGGTTTTTGCGTCTGCCACCACGATCTCGCCGGGCTCCACATCCCGCAGCAGGGTGGCACCGGCGGCATCCAGTGCACAGCTCTCGCTGGCAAATACGTAGCCGCCGCCGGGCAGGGTGCCGATGCACAGGGGCCGATAGCCGCGGGGGTCGCGCACGGCGATCAGCTTGGTGGCCGACATGATCACCAGACTGTAGGCACCTTCCAGCACATCCATCGTCTTGCTGATGGCGGTCTCGATGCTGCCCATGCGCAGGCGGTTGCGGGTGATCAGGTAGCAGATCACCTCGGTATCGGAGGAGCCGTGGAAGATGGCACCTTCATTTTCCAGCTGGCGGCGCAGCTCGATGGCGTTGGTCAGGTTGCCGTTGTGGCACAGTGCCATGGTGCCGCGGCCATGGCGCACGATCATGGGCTGTGCGTTGGCCCGCACGCGGCTGCCAGCAGTGGCGTAGCGCACATGGCCGGTAGCCATGTGCGCATTGGGGTTTGCCAGACTTGCCAGCACCGCCGGGGTGAACACCTCGTTCACAAGGCCGAGGTCGCGGTGGCCGTTGATCACGCCATCATCGTTCACGGCGATGCCGCAGCTCTCCTGACCACGGTGCTGCAGGGCATACAGAGCCGAGTAGGCCGCAGCGGCCACATCCTCGGTACCGGCACGGTCGTAAATGCCGAAAACGCCGCATTCTTCGTGCAGCGGATATGCAAAATCAGACATTGGTTCTCCTTTTTCGCTCTGAAACCCTCTCAGTCATTGCTCCGCAATGCCAGCTCCCCCGAGGGGGGAGCTTTTATACCGCTTTCCCGTCAGATGGCGTAAGACCTCGCCCTTCGGGAGAGGTGGCACGCCGCAGGCGTGACGGAGAGGGTTCTCCTTTACAGCTGGGCGATCTCAGCCTGCAGCTTTTCCTCTTTGGCAGCGATCTGTGCGGCCATGGCGGTGCGCTCTGCTGCCAGCTTTTCGGCCAGAGCGTCGTCGCTCAAAGCCAGAATTTCCGCAGCCAGCCATGCGGCGTTCTTGGCACCGTTCAGAGCCACCGTTGCCACCGGGATGCCGCTGGGCATCTGCACCGTGGCAAGCAGGGCATCCATGCCGTCCATGGCACCGCCCTTCATGGGAATGCCGATCACCGGCAGGGTGGTGTTGGCAGCAAAGGCACCCGCCAGATGTGCTGCCATGCCTGCTGCGCACAGGATCACGCCGAAGCCGTTGGCACGGGCGCTTTTGGCAAACTCCGCTGCCCCGGCAGGGGTGCGGTGTGCCGAAAGGATGTGCGCCTCAAAAGGGATGTCCAGCGCTTTCAGCTGGGCACATGCGCCCTTTACCACCGGCCAATCGCTGTCAGAACCCATGATCACAGCCACTTTACGAACCATATCCAAACCTCTCTTTCTCAACCGACAAACAAAAAAGGCTGCGGTACACCCGTACCACGGCCTTTAATTCTGCGTATGCTCTCCCGACGCTTTGCACAAAGTTGCACGATGCCCCTGACATGCCCGAATGTTGTTTCGACCCATGAGACCCGGCAGCATCTTCATCATTGAAGTTCTCCTCCGCAGTTCCTTGTGCTTGCGTTTTCAGGCGGCGGAAAAGCCCTTTCTGCGGGCCGCCGTCCCTGTACTACATACAGTTTACGGCAAAAAAACATCTTTGAAAAGAGTGTTCCCACAAATTCTACCTTGTGTTTTCATGCCGTCAAAAAACTTTCAAAAGTTTTGTGCAGTTTCGACATTGTTTTTCTTTTTAAGTATGACTTATAGTTTAAGTATATTTTATGTAAATAGGATGCGTTAACTTTTTGTACAATAGACGGACTTTTTTAAAAAATAATTTTTGCTGTAATTGCCCGTGCAGCGCGGATGAGGTCCGCCGGGGCACAGCACACCTGCGTGCCGATGCGCCCGCCGGAGACATAGACCTTTTCCTGCGTCAGCACGCTCTCATCGAACACAGTCTTATACTGCTTTTTCATGCCTACCGGGCTGCAGCCACCGCGCACATAGCCGGTGACCTTGTTGATATCGGCCACATGGATCATGGCAACGCTTTTTTCGCCCACACTGCGGGCAGCGGCTTTCAGATCCAGCTCTGCTGCCACCGGAATGACGAACACAAAATAGTTTTTGCTATTGCCCTGCGTCACCAGCGTCTTATACACGCAGGCAGGGTCTTCGCCCATGCTGCCTGCCACATCCACACCTGCCACGGCAACGCCCTCTTCATGAGCGTACTCGTGGGCGGTGTAGGGCACCTTCTCGCGCTCCAGAATGCGCATGGCATTGGTTTTTGCTTCTTTTCCCATCTCTGATATCCCCTTTGCTCTATGTTTTTTCTATTCTACCACTTTCTTCAAAAAAATTCAAAATTCTCTTGACTTCAGTTTCCTGAAGTGATATCATAGCGTCACACACTTCAGAACCCTGAAGTTTGACACTGCAAGCTGCGGCAAAGGAGCCGGTCTCCCTCGCCGTTTCACACGATAAGGCAAAGGAGACAAAACACTATGATCATCGTACTCAAACAGAACGCACCTGAGGTACAGGTACGCGAGTTCTGCCACGAACTGCAGGATATGGGCCTGCAGATCAACGATTCCAAGGGCAGTGAGAGCCACATTCTGGGCCTGATCGGCGACACCAAGGCCGTGGCCGAGAGCTGGGTGCTGGCAAACCCGGTGGTGGAGACCTGCCGCCGCGTGACCGAGCCTTATAAGAAGGCCAACCGCAAGTTCCACCCGGACGACAGCGTGATCGATGTGGACGGCGTAAAGATCGGCGGCGGAAACTTTGCGGTCATTGCAGGCCCCTGCAGCATTGAGAGCGAGGAGCAGATCACCTACTGCGCACAGCGCGTGAAGGCTGCGGGTGCTTCCCTGCTGCGCGGCGGCGCATTCAAGCCCCGCACCTCGCCCTACTCCTTTCAGGGTATGCGCAGCGAGGGCCTCGACCTGCTCAAGCTGGCACGCCGCGCCACCGGTGCTCCCATCGTGACCGAGATCATGAACACCGAGCACCTGCCCCTGTTCGAGAATGTAGACCTCATTCAGGTGGGTGCCCGCAACATGCAGAACTTTGAGCTGCTCAAGGCCGTCGGCCGTCAGAAGAAGCCGGTGCTGCTCAAGCGCGGCCTTGCCAATACGCTGGAAGAGTTCGTGATGAGCGCCGAGTACATCATGGCTGAGGGCAACGAGAACGTCATCCTCTGCGAGCGCGGCATCCGCACCTTTGAGACCAGCATGCGCAACACCCTCGACCTTGCCGGTGTGGTGATGCTGCACAAGATGACCCACCTGCCCGTTATTGTGGACCCCAGCCATGCCTGCGGCCACGCATGGATGGTGCCGGATCTGGCAAAGGCCGCTGTTGCTGCCGGTGCCGACGGCCTGATGATCGAGGTGCACAACAACCCCGCCAAGGCAAAGTGCGATGGTGCCCAGAGCCTGACCCCCGATCAGTTCGATGAGCTGATGCAGTTCATTGGCAAAGAGGTGGAGTTCTTTGGCAAAAAGCTGAACTGATGATTTGAAATATCCTCTGCAGAATTATTATTTTGTGTTTGCAACGAGGAAGATCCTGCGAGATCTTCCTCGTTGCTTTTTCACACTGCATCTTCCGGTTCTGCTCCTTTTCCTGTGAAAAAAACAACCCCGGGGCGCTTGCGGTCACCCCGGGGTTGTTACAAGAATGATCTACTTTTTCAGGAGATCAGGCTCTCTTCCTTGGCCTTATCCCAGACAAGGCAGGTTTGGAGCTTGGTCACATAGCGATAGGGGCGGAACTCGTTTTCCTTCACATCGTCCATCAGACCCTGCTCTTCCATCCAGCTGGCAGCCTGCCGCAGATGAAGGTCGGCGTCATCGATGTCGCTGAAGCTCTTCACCGTCTGCGGTTCCGGGCAGCCGGCCTTTTCCCAGATCAGGGTCGCCAGACCGGCGCGGTTGGAGGGCATGGGGACGCCGGGCATATTCAGCACGCGATAGATGCCGGTTCCGGCTTCGTAAATGCTCCACACGGCTGCACCGGTCAGCGCAACAGCCGCAATGCCGGTCACCACATCGCTGCTGCCGCCACCGCTCGGGTTGTCGATGTCAACATTTCCACCCTGATACAGCGCTTCGACGGTCACGTTGCAACCGGGCATCTTAAAGTGTGCGGTCTGATCATCGCCCAGATCCAGCGCTTTGCCATCGTCACGCACGGCGCTCCAGCCGAGGAACTTTGCGCCCTCCGGGAGGTTTGCCGTCACGGTCACGGGGGTGTTTTCCGGCACAACGGTGGTAGTATCCAGCTCCTGCTCCTCGGCACCGAGGTCAGCGGTTGCCTTCGCATTTACAGCGTTGACGATGTTGCCGTTGGCATATGCCAGATAGCGGTATTCCACGCCATCATCGCCGCGCTTATAGCCGATGATGTAGCCGGGATTCTTGCTGAAGAGTTTCAGCTTGTTCTGATAGCTGAGATCCTCGTTTTTCAGCGTGATCTGACGGCCGAGTTTTGCATCGTCGGTCAGGATCGTTGCCGTACCGGTAAAGGTCTTTTTGATGTCGATCTTCTGGCCATCGCCCAGATGGATATCGTTGGTGTTGCCCTCAAAGGTCGCCTGCGTCAGGGTCACTCCGAAGCTGCCAAGATCCTTCAGAAGGATGCCGTCTTCGCCGCCCTTGATGGTGCCGCCGTTGATCCACGTACCGCCGTAATTGCCGGTGCAGTCAATGACCGCGGCATGTGGATTCGTGCTGGCGACCGTCCCCTTGTTCATGCGCAGGCTGCCGCGGTTTTCGATGGTGCAGTCTGCGTCCGAGGTAATGGTGCCGCCGTTGATCTCCACAAGACCCCAGCTGTTGTTGATGCAGCTGGCACGCTCAGACACAAAGGTTCCCTCTGTTGTGTTGCCCTTGTTAATGGTCAGGTTTGCAGAGCTGTTGACAAAGCAGCTTTTTGTGCCAGTGGTTTGGAAGTTGCCGCCATTGACGTTCACCGTGCCGGTACTGTTAATGATAACAGGTTCCTCGGAGGTCGCTGTAACATCATTTAAGGTCATGCTGCCACCATTAAAAATCCAAAAAACAGCTCTATTGGCATTCGGGTTGTAATGTTTATACGTACCCCCGTTAATAATCACCCTTCCAGAGCCTGAAACTGTCAGACAGTAAGCATTCGATTCCATTTCTGCATCATTTACCGTAAGTGTACCTGCAGGAACCATGCCTACATTAAAGGTTCTCGATGTGTATTTACCTTTTTCAATTGTCACCTGTGCTGACGGAGAAGCTACATTTATGAAGTGTTTTGCATTCGTTGCACAGTCAACTTCATAATTGGCTTCATTATCAATATTTACGATTTCTGCATTTTCCACATCGATAAAAGGATCAGAATTTCCGAATGTAACCTTACCTTTAATGGCAATATTCACCGGCTGTGTCGTATCGGTTACATTGATCACGATTGTACCAGTATAAATCCCCTCCGGGATCTCGTAATTGCCGCCTTTGGTGATGGTCGTGCCTATAGTCGGGATCGTTTCGGCTGCGGTATTTTCCTGCGCAGTTACGCCATTTTCAGGCGTACCCCCCCCCGGAAGATCTTCCAGTGCAAGTGCATTGACCGGAAGGACAGATGTCATCATGCATGCCGCAAGCACTGCACTGATGAGCCGCATCTTCTGTTTTTTCATCCTCAAAACCTCTGCTTTCTGTTAAATTTCTGAGACTTATGTCTCGCATTTTTAGTATAGCACCTCTATTTTCTGCATACAATCTTCACCTGCACTGAAATTTGCCTTGTAATTTCTTCTAATTTTTGTTGCCTTTGTTCGAAATCCTCCGAAACTTCTCCCGGTAGTACCGGAACCGTCCCCGGCATTCCATTTTTTGCGTATTTGTGTTATACTATAGTGTATTTGCAATCCACCCTGAAATGAGGTTTTTTTATGAAAGCACATATCGCACGCAATCAGAACGCCGGTGTCCCGCTGGTTCTGGGCTGGAACCTTTCCCCCGCCGACCGCGGCAAGCTGGAAGGCATGGCTCCTGCTTTTGGCATGAAGCTGCTGCTCGTCTCCCCTGCCGATGCGGGCAAGACCGTGGCACAGCTGCTGGGCGAGGTGGAGACCAAGGCCGCCCGCACGCTGGTGCTGGAACCGGGTGCCTACCCGCCGGCAGTGGTTCTGGCCAACTTCAAGGAGAAGGATGTGGACACCCTGCTGGATCTGATGAAGCAGGCACAGGTCACCATTCCGCTCAAGGCCGTTGTGACTTCCTCCAACCGCAATTGGGTGTTCGGCGATCTGCTGGCCCACCTGCAGGAGGAGCACGCCGCCTTTACCGCCGCAAAGGAGAACCACACCGTATGAAGACCCGCGCAAAACGTTTCGTCAGCGCCCTGCTGGCCGGGGTGCTCTGCCTGAGCCTGCTGGCAGGCTGTGCCTCCAAAAAGAAAGAGCTTACCCGCTATTCCACCGTTTTTTATGATGTGTTCGATACCGTAACGCAGGTGATCGCCTACTGCGAGAGCGAGGAAGAATTCAACACCCAGATGGATGCCCTGCACGCAGACCTTATTACCTATAACCAGCTGTATGATATCTACAACGATTACCCCGGCGTGACCAACGTCAAGACCATCAACGACAATGCCGGCAGCGCTCCGGTGGAGGTGGACGACCGCATCCTCTCCATGCTGGAGCTGGCCGACCAGATGTACCAGACCACCAACGGCAAGCTGAACATTGCCATGGGCAGCGTGCTGAATATCTGGCACAATTACCGCGAAGCTGCCGAAGCCGCCGAGACGGATGCCGACAACAAGCTGCCCACCATGGAAGAACTGGAAGCAGCCGCCCAGCACTGTGATATCAACAACGTGATCATCGACGCGGATGCCAAGACCGTTTATCTGGCCGACCCGGAAATGTTGCTGGATGTGGGCAGCGTGGGCAAGGGCTACGCCGTGGAAATGGTGTGTCAGGCTGCCGAGGCCCGCGGCCTGACCAGCGCTCTGGTGAGCGTGGGCGGCAATCTGCGCGCCATTGGTGTAAAACCGGACGGCAGCCAGTGGACCGGCGGCGTGGAAAACCCGTGGAGCTCTTCGGATATATACACCTCGGATTCCATGCTGGACGGTGCCATCAACATGAGCGATATGGCCCTTGTGACCAGCGGCGACTACCAGCGCTACTACGTGGTGGACGGCAAGCGCTACCACCACCTGATCGACCCGGACACCCTGTTCCCCGCCGCCTACTTTAACGGCGTGACCGTGCTGTGCAGCGACTCCGGCCTTGCCGACTGCCTGACCACCGGCCTGTTCTGCCAGCCGCTGGAGGACGGGATGAAGATCGTGGAAAGTCTGGACGGCGTGGAAGCCATGTGGTGCACACCGGATCAGCAGGTCATCACCTCTTCCGGCTGGGATTCCCATTTGAAAAAATAACCCTTAAAACGGCAAAAGGCCGACGCAGCACTGCGTCGGCCTTTTGCTGTTTTATCAGATGGTGAACTGCACCACACAGAATGCCGCGTAGATGCACAGCAGCGCAATGCCCTGCGGGCGGCTCAGCTTGCCCTTGAAGAGAGCGGGCAGGGTGAGCAGCAGCATCACGGCGAACATGACCGGGAACTCCAGCACCAGCGATGCATTGTGGCCGAAGAGCAGGGAGTTCTGTGGAATGCTAAAGGGTGCCACCGTGGCGGAAACACCGCTCACCAGCACCAGATTGAACACGTTTGCACCAATGACATTGCCCAGCGAAAGTGCACCGTGGCCCTTTGCCAGCGAGGTGATGGCCGTGACCAGCTCCGGCAGCGAGGTGCCCAGTGCCACAAAGGTGAGCGCGATCACCGACTCCGGCACGCCCAGTGCCTGTGCGATCAGGGTGCCGTTGTCCACTAGCAGGTTGGCACCCACAGCAATGAGCACAGCGCCCACGGCCAGCAGACCCAGCTCCTTGGCAAAGGATGCATTTTCTTCCGGTTCTTCCTCTTCTTCCGGGGCGGGGGCGTTCTTCATGGCCATCACGTTGCAGATGATATACGCTACGAACATGGCCAGAAGGATCAGGCCCACCGGGCGGGAGAAGTAGCCGGTGGTGTAGGCCACACCGGCATAGAAGGCCGCTGCCACAAAGAAAAACAGCACCGGCGTGCGCAGGCTCTTGGGGTCTACCTTGCCCGGCTTTACCGCAATGGTGAGGGCCGCAATGAGCGATGCATTGCAGATGATCGAACCGATGGCGTTGCCATAGGCGATCTCGCCGTGGCCGGTAAAGGCCGAGGTGGTGGAGACCATCACCTCCGGCAGGGTGGTGCCGATGGACACCACGGTGGCACCAATGAGCAGCTCCGGCACATGGAAGCGGCGGGCAATGCCCGTGGCACCATCCACGAACCAGTCACCGCCCTTGATGAGGCACAGCAGGCCCACGATGAACAGCAAAACAGGAATGAGCATAGTTTTCTCCTTTTGTTTTTGGCAGAGCAGCAATAAAAAAGAGGCCTTTATTACATCCTGCCCAAAAATGGGAAAGTGTAATAAAAGTCTCAAGCTTCCGGTGACACAGCGGGCATTTCTGCCGGGATGTCGCTGCGGCACAGCGCATCGTTTTGCGAACGTGCGCCCTCTACTCCCTTTTATCCGGAAAGTATTATACCGATTTTTGCACCAAAGTGCAAGAGGAACGTTGAAATTTCATCCAGCCTTGGCCACTTTCTTCGCGTTGGGATAGATGCGCTCCATACGGGCGTCATCAAAATGCTCGTCCAGCAGTGTATCGATGCTGCTTTTAGGCCCCTCACCGCTGGTGCGGGCATCGTACCGGGCCAGCGCCAGCGCACTGGTGAGCATGTTCACCGCCATGAACACTGCCAGCAGGGCGGTCATCCATGGGCGGACGCGGCTGCGCACCTTCTCCATGCCTCTGAGCACCAGCGGATAGCCGTAGCGCATCCATATCACCGCCGCAATGCCCCAGAAAAAGCAGTACAGCAGGTTGATGCGCCCGCCCAGATTGAACTTGAACTTGCTGTAGTCCCAGAACACGGTGCCGAACAGCAGCTCGGTGACGGCGCTGCACACGTATTCGTACACACCGCCCATGACGGTGCCGAAGGCGAACAGATAGCGGTCGCTCCGGTCCTTTTCCTGACGCAGCAGCACCGTTGCCAGCACCAGCGCCAGACCCCACACCACGCTGAACGGCCCCCAGACCAGACTGGAGCGGCTCATCCATACGCCGCCTACCACGCGGCAGAACACCGTCTCCACCATGTCGCCCAGAAACGCGCCGATCACGAACAGCCACAGCAGGTCGGACACGCTGAGGAAGTTCTTTTCCCCCTTCCGGAGCGCAGTCTGCTCCTGCCGGGCCGCAGCCGGGTAAGCATACTGGATGCGTTTTTCAATGTAAAGCGCGATCCTGCGGCGCAGCGTATCCGACCGCTTTCCCAGTCTCTGGTTGAGCTGCTCCAGCACCGGGTGCCGGGCCGCATACTGCTGCACCAGCACTGCCGAACCGATCTGGTCCAGCACCGCCACCGTCAGCGAGACCCATACTGCCGGACGCAGCAGCCAGACAGGGATATGCGCGCACAGCTGCAGCAACACATTATTGCCCCACAGCACACTTGCCGTGCCCAGTGCACCCCACAGCAGCGAATACTGCAGGCACACATAGCCATTCAGATTGAATTTTTTGCCGGAATAGTCCCACCACTTGCGGCGGTGCAGGCGTTCCAGCAGTTTGGCGGTGATCCATTCCATCACCGTTGCCGCCATCATACAGGCAAAGAACAGGTAGACCGGCTCGGTGCGCAGGTCGCCGAAACTCACGGCCAGCAGCACGCCGGTGGTACCGTAGATAAAGCAGAACGGGCCTGCCGCCGCACCGCGGTTGGCAAACCTTCCGCCCCGGATGGTCGCGACTACCGTCTCAGCCACCCAGCCCAAAAAGGAATATACTAGATAAATAACACCCAGAGTATAGAAGTTCAGCGTCATAAGGTTCCTTTCGCTTCCAGTTTTTTCTTACTGCATTGATTGTACCCGTTTTGGGCGCTGTGTACAAGAGCCGTGCAGAAATTTTGTCACTCTGCGACGCGGCAGGCTCTCCGGGCATCTCTGAAAAGACGAAGATCCAGCCTGTTGCTTTGTTTTCAGATACATCTTAGAAAAAGGCCCTGCCATCCCGAAGGACAGCAGGGCTCAAAATTACAGCTTGAATTTACAGAGCGGAATCACAGCTGGCTCTTATACAGCTCCACGATCTCCTCCACGCTGGTGTCGCGGGGATTGCCGGGACGGCAGGCATCCGCAAATGCGGACTCGGCGAGGAACTGGATATCCTCTTCCTTCAGGATGCCGTGCAGATTTGTGGGGATGCCCACGTCTGCGCTCAGCTGCTTGACGGCGGCGATGGTTGCATCGGCGGCTTCCACATCGTTCATCTCATCGATGCCCACAACGCCCATGGCCTTGCCCACGGCGCGGTAGCGCTCACCGGCAACGCTCTTGTTGTACTCCAAACCCACCGGCAGCAGGATGGCGCAGGCCACACCGTGCGGGGTGTCGTACAGAGCGGACAGACCATGTGCCATGGAGTGGACGATGCCCAGACCCACATTGGAGAAGCCCATGCCGGCGATGTACTGGCCCAGAGCCATGCCCTCGCGGCCTTCCGGGGTGTTCTGCACTGCGCCGCGCAGGCTCTGGCTGATGAGCTTGATGGCTTCCAGATGGAACATATCGG
>OIZE01001660.1_pt1 | contig 13250 bp, 10 predicted proteins | sample 1588421 | NCBI WGS metagenome assembly OIZE01 (sample SAMN03283251) | human gut metagenome | biome: human-associated habitat; material: feces | host: Homo sapiens | place: USA | collected 2013 | reverse complement strand
TGTGGTTATGCACAAGCTATAGGGCATTGCGCTGTGGCTTATGCTACCAGTGGACCTGGTGCAATAAACTTATTGAATGGCGTTGCAGATGCTTGGGCGGACTCCAAGCCTGTTGTTTTCATAACAGGTCAGATAAATACTACGGAATACTTAAATATATCAGGAATTAGACAACAAGGATTCCAGGAAATTGATATTGTATCGATGTCGAAATCTATTACTAAGTATAGTAAACAGATTTCGAATGTTGAAGATGTCAAATACGAATTAGAAAAAGCATGGTATATAGCTAATAATGGTCGCAAAGGACCTGTTTTATTGGATTTGCCTATGAATATCCAAAGAACAGAAATAGATAATTGGCATCAACTTCGTGGTTTTTCTTCTATTTCAGAGAAAACTGATATACCAGACTTTTCTGATATGCTTTCAGATTTGTCTCAGGCAAAAAGACCACTTATACTTGTTGGCAATGGCATAGATAAATCTAGTTATGCAAAAATCTGCAAATTTGTTGAAGATAACGAAATTCCTGTTGTTACCACACTTTTGGGAAAATGTATATTGCCTGAAGAACACTCTTTGAACTTTGGAGTAGTCGGCGGTGCTTATGGACACCGTTCTGCAAATCTTTTAGTCCATGAGTGTGATTTTCTTTTGATTATGGGAGCTTCCATGTGTACACGTCAGACTGGAACAAGAAGAAATGAGTTTGCTTCCAATGCGAAAATTTATAGATATGATATTGATGCTCAACAATTAAAAATTCATATTCACGAAGGTGAAGTAAACAAGATAGCTGACATCAATATTTTAATAGAAAGAATGCCAAATAAAAAGATTACAGGCAATATAAAAAAATGGGTTAGCTATGCACAGCAGAAAAAAAATGATTTTTTGAAGTTTGATGATTCATGTCATGAACGTTTACCGAATAAATTTATTCAAAAAATATCAGAAATGTTGCCTGATTATATAAATGTGGTAAGTGATGTTGGGCAACACATGATGTGGATAAGTCAATCTTTTCATTTAAAAGAGCATCAGAAAATATTGTTCTCTGGAGGCTTGGGAGCGATGGGATATTCTATCCCTGCTGCCATAGGTGCATATTATGCAACGAATAAGCCATCAATTGCTTTTTGTGGTGATGGTTCTTTTCAAATGAACATTCAAGAATTGCAGTGGATTATCCGTGAACAACTGCCAATATTGATTGTTGTGCTCAACAATAGATGCTTAGGTATGATTAGAAGTAATCAAGCAGACTTCATTGGTGGCCGTTATGAGGGTTCGTGTGAAGGATATAATTATTCTTCTTGTAATATAACTAAGATTGCTGAAGCTTATGGTTTTAAAGTGGAAACAATCCATTCTCTGAATGACATTAGCCAAAGCAATATTAGGCTTGAATCACCCATGCTCATTGAGGTACAATTGGAGCAAGATACTATTGCTGCCCCTAAAACATATTTCGGTGAGCCAATGTGGAATCAGAGACCATATTTCAAGTAGACAGTAAATTTGACTATCTAGAAAACAGGACAGATAATAAATTATATTTGAGAAAACAGCAAAGCTCTGTCTTAGATTGTTTAATCATTTATCTTGGGACTGTTAAATTTTGTGTTGATGACCATTTATGGTTGCTTTTTGTAAGCAGAAAAAAATAATTATTATACAATGACTAAGGTTTTAATTAGAATTTTATATGGTGTTTTAGCTCGGATGCTTAACATTTTCATCCCTGTACAAAAGAAACATTGGATATTCGGTGCAGATTTTGGAAATTCTTATAGAGAGGGATCTAAATATCTTTTAGAATATATGGTTAAAAATCATCCAGATTTCACATGTACTTTTGTTACAGATAAGAAAGATGTGAAAAAAGAATTGGATTCTAAAGGTATTCCGTGTGTAATGAATAATTCTATTATTGGCATAATAGAGATAGCTAAAGCAGATGTTGTTATCACAGCGCAATTTCTTAATGACATACGTTTTGTCTTTAAGAAAAAGAACCGCTCATATTATTATTTGTTGCATGGTCAACCTTATAAGAAAGCTATAAATGCTATGTCTGATAAAGCAAGTGCTATATTATCTGAGAAGTCCACTTTCAAGAAACAACTGTTTTGTCATTTGATGAAATGGTTTGTGTATAATTACGATTTATCAGATGTAAGTTTTATGTCTGCTACTTCTGATTTTATGAAACCGTGGATGGAACTCACAATTGGTAATGATGTTCCTATGAAAATCCTGGGAAGTCCTCGAAATGATGGGTTATTCAATCATTCAAAGATGAAATCTGAAAAGTGGGTGGAAGGAATAGATGGGAAAATCATCGTTACTTATATGCCTACACATCGCTTATATGGAAAAGGAGAATTGTCACCAATTCCATTTGAGCATAACAAAGATATACAAGAATGGTTGCGAACTCATAATGTTGTATTGCTTGTTAAACAACATCCTAATATGATACCAAAGTTAAATAATCCAATAAATACAGATGTAATTAAAGACATTACAAAAATGACTTTGGATCCTCAGGTCGTTATTTATAATACAGATGTTTTGATAACGGATTATTCCAGCGTATTTATTGATTTCCTATTATTTAAGAGACCAATTCTTTTCTATATCTATGATAATTACGAAGATGTTGAAGGTTGTCTTTATGACATTCATGGTGATTTTCCCAATTCGTTCTGTTATAATGAGAATGAACTATTTGAAAGAATAAAGGACTCAATATTGGATAAAGATCATGTAGCACCAACAATTGAAGTGGTTAATAAGTTTCATAAATATATTGATGATAAATCTTGTGAAAGATATTATCAAGAAATCATTAAGGAGAAATATAATTAAATGGGCAGTATAAAAGAAAATACTATATCTGGCGTTAAATGGAGTGCAATTGATAGGATTTCACAACAAGGAATACAATTTATAATAGGTATTATTATTGCGAGAATTTTGTCACCGGAAGATTATGGTATGGTAGGAATGCTTACTATATTTATTACCATTGGACAATCTATTGTTGATTGTGGATTTGGTAATGCTTTAGTGAGAAAAATTGATAGAACACAAAAAGATTGTTCTACAGTTTTCTATTTTAATATCGTTGTTGGGATTGTATGCTATTTAATGTTGTTTTTTCTGTCTCCTTATGTGGCATTGTTTTTTGACATACCTTTATTGGAGCAGTTACTAAAGGTTTTGGCTCTTTCTCTTTTTTTTAATTCGTTGGTCGTAGTTCAGAGAGCAAGATTGACAGCAGCTATAGATTTTAAAACTCAAGCTTTAGCTTCGTTTTTATCTTCATTTCTGTCTGGTGCTATAGGCATATATATGGCTTATAATGGTTATGGCGTTTGGTCTTTAGTTTATCAAACAGTTAGTTGTGCCTTTATAAACATGTGTATTCTGTTGATTGTTGCTAAATGGATGCCTGCATGGGAGTTTTCTTGGCAGTCTTTTAAAGAAATGTTTTCGTATGGTAGTAAGTTGTTAGCATCAGGATTACTTAATACTGTTTATCGGGAATTTACTACAATAGCTATCGGAAAGTTTTATTCGGCAAAAGATTTAGGATTTTATACAAGAGGAAGGCAAATAGCCACTCTTCCAAGTTCTAATTTTACTGGAATTTTACAAAGAGTGACATTCCCTATACTAGCGAAATATCAAAACAATGATGAGAGATTAATAGAAGTATATAGAAAGTATATTAGATATACTTCATTGATTATATTCTTTGGGTTGTTTTTTTTATTTGCAATCAGCAAGCCCTTGGTATTAATACTTCTAACTTCAAAATGGGTAGATTCTGTTATTTATTTGCAAATATTTTGTCTAATATATCTGTTTGATCATATTAGCCAAATAAATTTGAATTTATTACAGGTTAAGGGACGCTCTGATCTATATTTGCGATTGGAGGTCTTTAAAAGGATAATTAGCTTACTTCTTCTGTTTGTATCTATCCCTTTTGGGGTACTTTGGATTTGTATTTCTCAGTTAGTTTATGGTCAAATTGCATTGTTTCTAAACACATATTATACAGGGAAGCTTTTTGGCTTTGGATATATAGAGCAGATTAAGGATTTTGCTAGATATTTAGTTGGAGCTATAATATCATGTTTGCCAACTCTATTACTGAATTATTTGCCAATAAATTATATAATTCAGATAATTATAGGTCTTATAATGTCTATTTCCTTATATTATTTGATATTTAAAAAGGACATTTACATGATAGATATAATTCAATTGGTTTCAAAAAAAATAAGAAAGAGGTAGAACAAAATGGAAAGAGACTTGCGTTTAGATTTATGTAGGGGCATGCTTATGTTCGGTGTTATTTGGGGACATGCTATTACTGTCTTATTAAATGGATATCCGAATGTTATAGGAATACATCCGATATTACGGACGTACGACATGCCTTTATTTATGATTTTGTCTGGATATTTTTTAGCTTTAGGCATAAATCGTAAGACAAAAGTGCAGATGCTTAAGGATAAGATAACTACAATTTTGATACCAACAATCTTGTGGAGCTTGATAGCTTCTCGTGGTAAATCCATATTTAATTATTATTTTTGTTATTCTGTGTTTCTTAGCTCAGTCTTGGTTATCTTGGGTAATTTAATGAACAAGAATTTCAAAGTACTTTTTTTATGTGGTATTGCTATGATGTTGCAAATCGTACCATTTAAATTTAATATGTCTTACCTATATCCATTTTTCTTATTAGGTTATTTTTTTAAATCTAATTTAATGGATAAAGTTATACATGGGGGGGCAAAATATATTATGGTATTTGTCTTTTGTTTGTGCTTTTGGAAGTTAGATTACACAATATGGTCAACAGGTGAGTCAATTACTCATTTTAATATTCAGAATATAATAATTGTACTTTTTAGATTCTTTATAGGATATATTGGTAGTATTGCTTTCATGTGTATAGTTAATATAGTGTATTCAAAATACAAGGAAAGTAATTCTTCATTATTTAAAATATTCATAAATGGTGGCAAGGAGTCTTTAGCTCTATATATTCTTCAGCATATAGCTTTATTTGGTGTTACGAGCAAGATAGTAATTAATATAGTACAATATGTACATTTTAATCCTTTCACATCAAATGAATTATTGTTAGGCTACATAATTGCTCCTATTTATTCTTTGTTTTTAATGTATTGTATGTTGGCTTTCATCCAACTTGTAAAAAGATACAGATGTACAAAATGGATGTTTGGCTTTAAAATAAAATAGTTATGATATATTTAATAGATCCAACGACCGAAACATATGGTCATCACATTATTTATTTAAATAGTCTTCTTAAAATAGAAGGAACACGTGCGCTTCAACTGAATGTCGATACAAGAAGAATGAAGCCTAACTTCTTGACAGTGTTCAAGTATTATTTGGCAATTAGAAAACAGTTAAGAGCTGTGCCTAAAGGTAATATAGCTCATTTGTTGTATTCTGATATTTACTATAAGATACCTTTCGTTTCTTCTTGTCTGTTGCAAAGAAATAAGACGATAGTAACTATGCATAGCTGTCCGAGCGGTAAAATAAAGCATTGGTTGATGAAGAACTTCTGTAAAAGAGTTTCTGCGGTTATCGTTCATTCTGAATACATAAAGAATCAATTAGAGAATCTTGGATTAACAAATATACATTATGTCGATTATCCATCCTTCTATGATTATAGTCAGGTTCCTTCTCGCAATGAACTTAAAAAGCGTGAAGGGCTTAAAGTGTCAGATGTGGTATTTTCAGCTTTAGGTGGAATACGTCAAGATAAAGGGTTGGATATTCTTTTGGAAGCATTTAAATATATCGATGTTGATATTAAAAAGAATATTGTATTAAATGTAGCTGGCAAGGAAGGCTTCTTGACTGCAAAAGATGTGGAAGAGATATGCCAAAGAAATGGTATTCGTGCTAGATTGAATATTCGACCTCTTACTGATGAAGAGTTTATGGAGAATGTTGAAATAAGTGACTATATGGTTATGCCGTATCGTTGTAATATGACTGGCAATAGTGGACCTATGACAGAAGCTATAGTACGCAACATCCCTTCCATCGTTCCTGCAGAGAGCAATCTTGGATATATAGCAGAGCATTATCATGTAGGTATATGTTTTAAACAAGAGAATGCGATAGATTTAGCTTGTTCAATTACTAATTGTTTAAAAAAAATATATAAAAACAATGAAAGTTATGCAGAATTACTAACAGAAAAATCTTTCATTAATAAGCATATTAATATCTACTCAAATGTGATTAAAAATGAATAATCCTATCTTTTTGGTTGTCTTGTTTGTGATAGCTTTTTTTCAACAAAAACTATTGCAAATTTTCCCCGTTTTCTCATATTGTGACGAATTGTTGACAATTTGGGCTATATATAATATCTGTAAATATAGATTTGTGAATCCGATCTATGTTTACATGTGTTTAATAATATGTGTTCTTGTAGGTATTGGGGTGTATGGTAATTATATATCGAAATATAATAGAGAAATTAATGTTATAATTGGAGATGTTGGAAACTGCTTTAAAGTTTTTATAACGTTTCTTGGCAGCAGCTTATATTTTATTCATAATCTATCATATCAGCAATATGAGCAATTTATAAAAAAAGCAAACCAAGTATCACATTGCTTATTAATTGTACTAGGATTGATGGCATTTATTAATTTGTTTATGGATATTGGTATGAGACCAGAATATCGATATGGTATTCCATGTTTTTCTTTTATATTTGTAGGAAGCGGAAATCTTGCATTTCTATTTTATACTCTTTTGATAGTTCAAACGATGTCTTTGGAATTTGATAGGAGTATTAAAAATAGATTGTTTATATTACTTGCGATTTTAGTTTGGCTTAGTACATTAAGAAGCAGGGTTTTTTTATTTGTCATTTTTTATGGTCTGTTATACTGGTTTGTTATCTGTAAAGATAAAAGAATCAGAATTGGCATATCAAATGTTTTAATAGGAGCAATACTTTTTTATTTGGTTTGCTATGATCAGGCTAAAGTATATTTAGATAATGATGCAACAGCACGCTATAATCTCTTGTATGTGGGTTATAAGCTTATGATTAAGTATCTACCATTTGGCTCTGGATTTGGAACTTTTGCGACTGATGCGGCTGTAAAATATTATTCGCCAGTCTATTATGAATATGGTTTGGATCGTATATATGGATTATCACCTGACGATCCTGCATTCGCACATGATTGTTATTGGCCAGCTATAATGGGAGAGTTTGGAATTTTGGGTACTATGTTCTTTTTATTATTAGTTTTTTATCTATTTAAATTGATGTTTAAGTTTGTATATAATAAGTTTCAATTAATGGTAATAATATTCGTCTGTTTTACGCAAATAATAGCTTCTACAGCAACTGCTGTATTTTTTCATTATGTAACTGTATGGCTTATGTTTTTTGTAGCAATTATTTTATGTCATAAAAATGAAGATTATTTAGTATGATGAATATACTTTTTCTAAATGCTATTCTATTTACTCCAGAGAAAGGGGTAATTCCGAGGGTGAAGTCCATTAAAGACACAATGATATACAATATGTGCCTTGGAGCAAAGAAATTAGGACATCATGTAACTTTAGCTGCTTCAGCAGATTATAAGCCAATTGAGAAGGAAGAATATGATGTTGAAGTGCTGTTCTTTACAAGTAATTTTAGGAAAATATTTAAGCCTTCTTCATTGCCGTTTTCTTTAGAACTGAAACATTTCCTTAAACGGAATCATACTAAGTATGATCTTGTTGTCTCAGGAGGTGTTTTCACTTTTCAGTCTTTGATGGCAGCTCAAATCTGCCCGTTAAAAACTGTTTTGTGGCAGGAACAGACGGAACATCAACAAAAATTATTTAAGATTCCATCGAAAATATGGTTTAATATTGTTGTTCCTGTTTGTATGGGTAATATCAAAGTTGTTGTTCCTCGTTCTTTTGCGGCTTATAGATTTACCAAGCAATACTTGAAGCAAACATCATCTATAATAGTAGATCATGGTATCAATGTTGATAAATTTATCCAATCTGACAAAAAGAAAAGGCAAATTATTAGTTCTTCACAGTTGGTATATAGAAAAAATGTAGATGGTATTATCGAAAAGTTTTATCATTTACATAATATCCCTGGATATAAAGATATACGATTGGTTATTGCAGGTCGTGGAGAGGAAGAAAATAATCTTAAGTTATTGGTGAAGAAACTACAATTGGAAGATTTTGTAGAATTTGTAGGGTTTCTTTCGCAAGCAAAATTGAATGAGTATATTCGTTCTTCTATGGCTTTTCTTGTAAATACACGTAAGGATTTGAATATGGTATCAATTCCTGAGTCCATTGTCTCAGGTACTCCTATTCTAACAAACTGGCAACCTGCTTCTGCAGAATATATTGATAAGGAAAGTTTAGGAATAGCTAAAGATAATTGGAGTGTAGAAGAGTTGAAGGAAATCATTGATAATAATGCAATGTTTGTTAACAACTGCATAAATTATCGGAAGAATCTTACTACGGAAAACTCCGTCCAAATGTTAATAGATATATTTAGCCATGCCAAATAATATAACCTATACAGTCAATAATCATCTATGTACAGGATGTGGTATCTGCGCGGATGTATGTCCAAAACATGCCATATCTATAGCACGTGTTCATAGTGAGCATCGCCCAAAACTCGACAAGTCTTTATGCTTGGGAGATAAATGTGGACGTTGCCTGAAAGTGTGTCCAGGTGTTGGTATTAATCTTGTTGGCATTGCTAAGGAGCATTTTGTGGATACCAGCATCAAGAAAGATAAATATATTGGCCGATATGTTGGACTTCATACCGGTTATAGCTTGGATGAGGAAATACGCTATCATAGTGCCAGTGGTGGTATGGTTTCACAATTCCTTATCTACTTGTTGGAGAAGAACATCATAGATGGTGCAGTCGTTACAGGTTATGGAGAGGATCATGTCACGCCGATGTCCTATATAGCGAGAACTGCTGATGGGATAATCAACGGTCGAAGTTCCAAGTATTGTCCTGTGGCATTAAATAAGGTTGGCAATGAAATAGCTCGTTCGGAAGGAAAGTTTGTTGTGGTGGGTACGCCTTGTCATATACAAGGCTTTCGTAAACGAGCCGCCATTGATAGGCGTTTTAGGGAGCATGTTGCTGGTTATTTCTCCATCTATTGCTCCTCTGGTAGAACCTTTAATGGGCAGGATTATATTTTCAGACATTATGGTGTGAAAAAATCAAATATCAAGTATTTTGCTTATCGTGATGAGGGATGTTTGGGAAAGCTGACCATCTTGCATGGCGGCGGGGGTGAGGAATTCCCTTCACCTCGTACTAAAAGCTTGAGTACGAGGTGTAGGGAATCGGAATCTTTGCAAAAGATTTCAATTCCCTACACCTCGTACTATGGTCCGATGCTAAGAAGTTTTTTTAAGCCACATCGCTGTTTAACTTGCATCGACCACTATGGAGAATTGGCTGATGTTTGCTTTGGCGACATTCACATTGCTCCCTACGATAAGGATGAAGTTGGCATCAGTTCTTGGATTACTCGAAGCGAGTATTGGGAGACACAATTTGAGAATGCAGCAAAGGAAGGATACATCAAAATGGATGACGTGTCGGCACAAGTGTTGAATGATAGTCAAGCAGCCATGCTTTATCCAAAGAAACGACGTGCTCAAGCGGTTGTCAATATGGATAAATTAATGGGACGTAAGACACCAGTTTATGACAAGTCGTTTGAAATGCCAAGAATAAAAGACTATATCTCTGAGATAGTTTGCTTGGCGCAGCAATTCGTTGGGCGTAGAAAGTATTTGTGGTTTTTGATAGATTTTATAAATAAAGGGAAATAAGTATGATAGGACTTTGTTTGAAATATGAACAGATAAATTATGGAAGCAAACTTCAAGCTCTTGCTACACTAAGAGTGATGGAAGAATTGGGACAAGAGTGTAAAGTTATCCATTATGGGAAAGCAGGATTGTGGTTTAAGGTTAAATCTTTGCCTCGCATATTTAATGCCACTTTCCGCCAAGACAAGTTGGAGGACTGGAGTCGCAGTCATGCTTATAAGAAGCATCCCGAGGTGGCTCCTCTATTGGCTCAGAGAAAAAAACTCTTCAAAGAATATGATGCCAAGTTTTTTGATAAGTATGAAATCTTTGGCGCATATTATTCTGACATTCAGAAAATGGCATCAAAATTTGATGCAGTAGTAACTTGCAGTGACCAATTATGGTCGCCAGCAGGTCTTGGTACCAATTTCTATAATTTGATGTTTGTACCTGATGAGGTCAAGAAGATTTCTTTTGCATCCAGTTTTGGAGTCAGTCAGATTCCATGGTATCAGAAACGTAAAACAGCAGAATACTTACAAAGAATTAATTATGTGAGTTGTCGTGAGAATAGAGGTGCTGAGATTGTCAAAGAACTGACAGGAAGGGATGTGCCTGTATTGATGGATCCTGTATTTGCTTTTGACAAGGAAAAATGGGGTAAGCTGGTGCCTGAAGAAAAAGTTTATAATGAGCTATATATCTTCTGCTATTTCTTAGGTTCGAACATTGCTTATCGTGAGGCGGTAAAAAAGTTCGCCAAAGAAAAAGAAATGAAGATAGTCTTCTTGAAGTTCTTGGATCAGTATGTGGAGTATGATGAAAACTTTGGTGACATCACTCCATTTGATGTAGATCCGAATAAGTTCTTGAATATTCTTCGTGGCGCAGAGTATGTTTTTACAGATTCTTTCCATGGTTGTGCCTTTAGCATTATTATGGAAAAACAATTCGTGATATTTAATAGGTATGCTGCAAATTCTGGCGCTTCGAAGAATTCTCGTATTGATACCGTTTGTGGTAATCTCGGCTTAAATAGTCGGAGAGCAACTGCCGAATCTGACTTAATGGGGATAATGAATAAGAAAATTGATTGGCCGAATGTCGAGAAAAAAACACAAGTCTATCGGGATAGAATGTGGGTATATCTGAAAGAGGCGTTAGGTTCGAAAACAATATAGTATAATATTTGTAACCAATTAAAACGAACTCGTTAATTAATCAGATTGTCCCTTAAAAAGGGGCAGTCAGGTTCTTTGATATTATTGAAAATAGTCTTATCTAATGGAATGTTTAAGTAGTTTTTGTCCTTCAACGAGAAGTTAATACTTTGTATTTTGAGGGGCGCGAATTCTGTAAATAAGTGCAAAAACATGAAGATTGTATCATTGTTTAATAATAAAGGCGGCGTTGGAAAAACTACGCTCGCTTTTCATCTTTCTTGGATCTTATCTGAGATGGGAAAGAAAGTTCTCATAATTGATTTGGATCCTCAATGTAATCTTACCATATGTGGTATCAATGAAAATATTCTTGAAAATATCTGGAAAGAAGAGGATTCATTTATAGATGATTATGAAAAGGCCTTGCGTGAAAAGTCAGAGCAAGAACTGAAGGAGATTAATAGTAAGCCACGAAGTATTCATTATCTTCTTAAGCCTACAGAGGATGGTTTAGATGATTTGAAAGATGATGAGTTACCACCAGCGATAGAGCTTAATGGTAATTTAGGTCTTATCCCTGGCAGATTGACTATAAACAGGTACGAGAATGTTATATCCGAACGATGGAGTCAAGCTTATCAGGGAGTTCCACTGTCTATCAGAACTATAACAAGAATTCGTGCCATAGCAGAGGCGTATGCTCAGAGAGATGGCTATGATTTTGTGTTGATTGATACCTCTCCAAGCCTTGGTGCATTAAATAAGGTTATTATTTCTACTGTGGATGGATTTATAGTGCCTTGTCTTCCTGATATGTTTTCTCTGTATGGAATTCGAAATATTGGTAATTCTTTGAAGCAATGGAAAAAAGAATTTGATACAATTTTTAATTTGATTTCCGAAGAAAAGAGAAAGAGATTCCCGCGCAATTTTGTTCGTTTCTTGGGATATACGATATATAATGCAAAGAAATATTCAAAACAATCTAACCCTTGGGATTTGGCGCAAGCACATTACAACTATGCTCAGCAGATCCCTGGTATAATTGAACAATATATAGTACCGGAAGTTCGTCAGCATTTATCTCATGATATGGTTCATAATCCTATCGGTGGTACTGCTGTGATGCATACTCATAATACTTTGCCTAATATGAGTCAAAAATATAAACTTCCTATATGGAAAGTGCCCGATTGTCCAGTTCTGTCAAAGGAAGATCGGGGTACAATTGCACCAAATGCAAAAAGTGTATATTACCCTTCAAATGATAAATATAAGGCTTTTGCAGAGGCTGTTTTGGAAAGAATTGCAACTTTAGATGAATAGAATATGGCTGATATTGATAATTTGATAGAGTTATATGAGCAACATAAGTTTATGTATGGGAGGTTTCTTGATAATGTACACTCTTTCTTCCTACATGAGCCATCGTTGAATCAACCGCCTCTACCTATTATTCATTCTCTGAAATGGAGATTGAAAGATCCAGAACATTTGAGGGATAAGCTTCAGCGTAAGTTGGAGAGAGGGGATGAAATTAATGAGCAAAATCTGTTTGAAAAAATCACAGATTTTGCTGGTATTCGAGTTCTTCATCTATATCAGAATCAATTTGTCTATATTCATACTGCCATTATGAAGTTTGTGGAAGAGGGGGAATGGAAATTGGTTGAACCTCCTGTTGCTAATACTTGGGATCCTGAATCGAAGAAATTCTTTGAGAGTTTGGGCTTGCAATGTAATGTCCGTGATACTTATTATACAAGTATTCATTATGTTGTAAAACCAAACAATGAGCGGAATCATGTATGTTGTGAGATTCAGGTCCGAACCTTGTTTGAGGAGATTTGGGGTGAGATAGCTCATTGCATTAATTATCCTCATCCTACGGAGAGTATAGCCTGTAAGGAGCAACTGAGGGTTTTGGCAAAGTTTATCTCTACAGGGACAAGGTTAGCAGATTCTATCTTTAAGTCATTGGAGGAATATAATAGTAGAAAGAATGGGGAAAGCTCTTGAAAACAAATATTACCTTACTATAGAAATATGTTGAAATACAATAATAAAGATCATTGTTGGTCGATAAAAATAGTAAAATAAATGAGATTCAAAATGAATAATAGTACCCCCCCCACATCCGTAAATATCAGAGAAAATTACTCT
>OIZE01001654.1_pt1 | contig 13265 bp, 8 predicted proteins | sample 1588421 | NCBI WGS metagenome assembly OIZE01 (sample SAMN03283251) | human gut metagenome | biome: human-associated habitat; material: feces | host: Homo sapiens | place: USA | collected 2013 | reverse complement strand
CGAGGATGATACGGCGGTCCATCTCGAGCTGGGTCTCACCCGGTCCACGCAGACCTACCGATCCCTTTCCGCCACCGGAACCTGAACCACCGCCCTGTCGCTCCAGGTGAGTCCAAAGTCGCTGCAGTCTTGGCAGCATGTAGCGGTATTGTGCCAGCTCTACCTGCGTCTTGGCAGCAGCAGTCTGGGCACGCATGGCGAAGATGTCGAGGATGAGCGAAGTACGGTCGAGAATCTTCACCTGCAATTCCTGCTCGATATTTCGGATTTGCTTGGCAGAGAGTTCATCGTCGAAGATCACCATACCTACTTCTCTGTCTTCTTCTTCCTCGTCCTTGATGTATTGCTTGATTTCCTCCAGCTTACCCTTTCCCACATAGGTGGTCTGGTTTGGCGACACCACCTTCTGCGTGAATCGCTTCACGGTGACGGCGCCTGCGGTATCTGCAAGAAATTCCAACTCGTCGAGATATTCCTTGGTCTTGGCTTCGTCCTGTGTCTTGGTAATAAGACCCACCAGCACAGCGGTTTCCGCCTTGACTTCTGATATTACAAATTCTTTCATTCTTTACGTACGTATTATTATAGGTGCAAAGATAATAAAAAAAATGCTCTTATTATATATATAAGGTGAAAATTATATTTTTTTTATGAAAGGGACCGCAAGGCTACGGGGCGGAAATCGGTATTTGCGAACGCAGGAATCGGCATGTCTGAATGCTGAAACCTGAAAACTCAGGCGCTGAAATCTGAAAACGTTTACGTCTTTTTTCGGCAAAAAGATGCGTTAAATTTTGATTCATAACAGTTTTTTGCGTACTTTTGCAACCAGAAAAGAAAACTGATTTTCAAAGATACAAATCATAACTACATAAAAACACAAACTGCTGAAACATTCAAAAACTCAAAAGCCCCGACGTGATGTCGGGGCTTTTTGGCATTAAAATCCCTTTTTTTGCGAAAAGTATCTATTTTTGAATGAATCTTCCACCTCTTTCTTCAAGATTTTGCTTATCTTTGCAAGCATTAAAACAAGCATTAAAATAAATCAAACCTAAGAAGGAAATAATATGAAGCAAAAAATGAGTATCGCTGGTATTTTGTTGCTTGCTGCTTTGGGTATGCAGGCTAACAACTATACAGTGAAGTCGCCAGACGGTAAATTGGTAGTGAATGTTGCTTGTGAGGGAGGCAAGGCTTCCTACACGGTAGATTACAATGGCAAGCAGATGCTGGGAACTTCGGCGCTCGGACTGGTTGCCAATTATGGTGATTTTTCAAAGAATCTCACCATGGGCATCCTGAAGGGTGGGGAAGTGAAGCCGCTTGCCTACAAGATGACCCGCATCAAGAAGAGTGATATCCAGAAGGATGTGGTGGATGCTACCATCGGTTTCCTCAACAGCAAGAAGGATTCCATGACCCTTCATCTTCATGTAAGCAACAACGACATCGCCTACAAGTATGAGATGAGCCGTCCTAAGAAGGATAATCCTAAGTCGGTGATTATATATAATGAGGTGAGCGGATTCAATTTCCCGGAGAAGACCACTACCTTCCTCTGTCCTCAGATTACTCCGATGACGGGTTGGGAGCGCACCAAGCCATCTTATGAGGAGGAATATACTCCGGATGCTCCGATGAACGTGAAGTCGCAGTTTGGTGTGGGCTATACCTTCCCATGTCTCTTCAAGGTGGGCAGTGACGGATGGGTATTGGTTAGCGAAACCGGTGTGTCGAGCGCCTATCCAGGCAGTCGTCTTTCTGATTACGAGCCGGGCAAGGGCTATACTGTGGCTTTCCCTCAGAAGGGCGAGAACAATGGCATCGGTTCCGAATATGCCGGTATCCCATTGCCGGGCGAGACTCCTTGGCGCACCATCACCGTGGGTTCTTCGCTGGCTCCTATCGTAGAGACCACCATCCCTTACGATGTGGTGAAGCCATTGTACGAGGCAAGTCAGACTTATAAGCCATCGCGCTATACCTGGAGCTGGCTCATCTGGCAGGACAATTCCGTTAACTATGACGACCAGGTGAAGATGGTGGATGTTGCTGCTGCTCAAGGTTATGAAGCCATCTTGGTAGATGGCTGGTGGGACAAGCAGATAGGTAGAAAGCGCATCGAAGAGTTGAGCAAGTATGCCAAGAGCAAGAAGGTAAGCCTGATGCTCTGGTACAATTCGAATGGTTTCGAGAATGATGCTCCTCAGACTCCTCGTCAGATTATGAACAATTCCATCGCCCGCAAGAAGGAGATGGCTTGGATGAAGAAGATTGGCGTGGCAGGCATCAAGGTGGATTTCTTCGGTGGCGACAAGCAGGAGACGATGAAGCTCTATGAGGATATCCTCAGCGATGCCAACGATTATGGCTTGGAGGTGATCTTCCATGGTTGCACCATGCCACGTGGCTGGGAGCGTATGTATCCTAACTATGTATCGAGCGAGGCTGCCCTGGCTTCTGAGAACGTATATTTCACGGATTATCATGCCAAGAAAGAGGCCTTCGAGATGACGATGCATCCGTTCTCAAGAAATGCCGTAGCCAGCTTCGACTGGGGTGGTGTGATGATGAACAAGTATTTCTCTAAGGATAACAAGAGTCGCCACCAGCGTTATACCAGCGATGTATTTGAGATGGCTACAGCCATCACCAATCAGAGCAGCGTAAACTGCATCTGTCTCTATCCTAACAATTTGCAGGATGTTCCGCAGTGGGAGTTGGATTGGCTCAAGAATGTACCAACTGCATGGGAGGATACCAAGTTTATTGCCGGTTATCCTACCAAGTATGCGGTGGTGGCTCGCAAGTCGAGTGTAGAGAATGGTTCCGGTGCTGCGCTTACAGCCGGCAGATGGTTTGTGGGTGGTCTGAATGCAACCGCCAAGCCTCTTGCTCTGACCCTGGATTTGCCGATGTTTGCGGGTAAGACCGTTACTTATATTACCGACCAGCCAAAGAAGAAGGGCGAGAAGTTCTTCACTTCTGTCAAGAAGACCTTGAAGGTTGGAAAGAATGGTAAGGCAAAGGTAGTGATTCAGCCTAATGGCGGTATCATCATCGAATAATCTTCATGTTTTAGGCTTCGGTTGCCTACGTGAAAAAGTTTTTTCTCGAAAAAAGTATCAAAGTCTCATTTTTGTTTGGAAAATAAGCTTTAAATACTTGATATATATGATAATAATAAAAATGAGACTTCTCGGTTTTTGAGCCGAGAAGTCTCATTGATGTATCATGGAAGTCTCATTCGTCAATGTAATCAGGATAAGTTACGGTAATGCGTCTATTTTTTTAGTTCATCAGTTGGTCTTTCTATACCCTCCGGTTGGTCTGCTTGTGCCCGTTACACGGGCATCCGTAGCCCACCAAGTGGGCATCGGCAGCCCGTGTAACGGGCAGCTATTGCCCATAGCGTGGGCAACGAGTGCCCAAATATAGGATTTGTTTTTGGGCAATATTCTTTTGAGTCTTTGCGATGTTTAAACTGACTTTTCTTGATGTTTTAATAGTCTTTTCTCGTGCATCGTGCTGTCTTTAATGATACTTCTGCAGTCTATAATGATACTTCCATGATACTTCTTTCTGCTTTTTTAGAGAAGTCTCATTGAATGTAAATGCTTATGTATCAGTAATATATTATGATATTTCCGGTGAAAAATGAGACTATGATACTTTTCGAGAAAAAATATCCACGTGCGTAAAAGCGGATAGATGCTATTTCTTTGTTTTTTGCGTATCTTCGCGAAAGTTCAGAGTGAGTCGGAAAAATGCCGTATCTTTGCTGCGTCAATATTATGATGGCTACCATTTCAGTGAGTATTCGGAGGATGTGTTTAATCCGTTCAGTCTTATAAGAGCATTGGCTGGTCAGAAGATTGATGCCTACTGGTTTGGTTTCGGTACGCCAAGCTATCTTATCAAGGGTTTGCAGAAATATCATGTCAACGTGACTGATATCGAGCAGAAGAGCGTTAGTGTTGACGATTTCGATGTGTCGTCCGAGCAGATGACCTCAGCCCAGCCTCTGCTTTATCAGAGTGGTTGTCTCACCATCAAGCAGTATAAGCCGTTCACCAAAAGTTATAGGCTGGGGTATCCTAACCTGGAGGTGAAGATTGGGATGGAGAAGCTTCTTGCTGTGGTTTATGATAGCACCCAGCGTACTGTCAGCGAGTGGATAATTAAGGAGGGATGATAAACTTATCTGTGTCTATGCTTTGTTTCTGTTTTTAGAATCTAGCAGCAGCTTTATGCAATATATTTAACTTCTGATAAGCCGCATTATCCGTTTGAACTGCCGAAAGGATGGGTGTGGACAACCATTGAAGATGTTTGTTCTAAAATAGGCTCTGGCAGTACGCCAAAAGGTAGCAACTATTCAAAAGAGGGAATTCCTTTCTTTCGATCGCAAAATGTGTATAATTCTGGTATCGTAATGTCTGACATAAAATATATATCAGATGAAATTCACCAAATGATGATAGGAACAGAGGTTGTTGCTAATGATTTGTTGTTAAACATCACAGGTGGCTCATTAGGAAGATGTGCTGTCATACCTAGTAATTTTGAAAAAGGAAATGTTAGCCAACATGTTTGTATTTTGCGTCCAATAGTGATTAAGCCAGAATTTCTACATTGTTTCATCCTATCTTCATTCTTTGCAAAAAGTATGAAAATAACGGGAAGTGGACGTGAAGGACTTCCAAAATACAATTTGGAAAAAATGCTCTTACCATTACCACCGGAACAAGAACAAGAAAGAATTGTGGCAGAAACAAAACGATTGCAGAGTTTTGTTGATGAGCTTGAAACAAGTTGTGAAAACATGACAAAACTTGTAGCACAAGTCAAATCCAAAGTTCTCGACCTTGCTATTCATGGCAAGCTCGTACCACAAGATCCGAATGACGAGTCTGCTAGCGAACTCTTGAAACGTATTAATCCGAAGGCTGAAATCATAACTGATAACGGGCATTATCAGAAGTTACCTGTGGGATGGACTATTTGCAGATTAAAAGATATTAGCAAAATAGTAACAGGTTCAACACCAAGTAAATCTAATAGAGGTTATTATGGCGGTATATTCCCATTTTTTAAACCCGCAGATTTAGATGCTGGACGTCATGTCTATAAAGCTACAGAATGTTTGTCAGAAGATGGCAAGAAGGTTTCAAGAGTTGTTCCTAAGGGTGCAACTGCAATATGTTGTATTGGAACTATTGGTAAAGTTGGTTATCTGATGTATGAGGGTGCTACAAACCAACAGATAAATTGTGCAATTCCATCAAAAGTCGTGGATAGCGTATTCCTTTTTTATTTATGTGCATCACCTCTGTTTAACGACAAATTAAATTCAGAATCATCAGCAGTAACAATTTCAATTGTGAACAAATCAAAAATTGAAGCTATCTCTGTTCCGCTTCCCCCTCTTGCAGAACAAAAACGAATTGTTTCTAAAATAGAGGAAATCTTTGCTCAACTTGAAGCAATTGAAACTGCATTATAATCATGGATTATTAGCCATCGTAAGTAGATTACCTACGGTGGCTAAATTCCTATTACCAAATAACAATTTTATCCACTATTTTCTGCTGCTCACTTGCAGTACGACGTAGATATATTCGTGTAGTTTCTAGTCGTTCATGCCCCATAAGGTCTGCAAGAAGGGCTATGTCATTGAAGCGCTCAAGGAAATTCTTGGCAAAACGATGACGGAAAGAATGAGGATATACCACGTTCTTGTTCATTCCATATTTCTCCGCAAAATGCTTCAATCGCTGAGCGATGCCACGTGTTGTTATGCGTTCTCCAAAATGATTCAGGAAAATATATCCAGATTGGATTCCTTTTTCGTCAAGCCACTTTGTTGCTTCTAAACGCAAATTCTTCGGAATGTACAGACGGCGTATCTTGCCACCTTTACTATAAAGGTCAAGATACCCTACCTTTACATGCTCTACCTTGATGTGGCGTAACTCGCTAACACGTGCACCTGTGGCACCCATAAACCAAACAACGAAATACCACTCATCATGTCCGTCGGCTTTTAGTTTACGTTTGAAGAACTTATAATCAGCATCGCTGATTACATTCTCTAAAAAGTTCTTCTGTTGAACTTTGACGAACTTCATCTTTAGCTTTTCCTGCTTGATAAACTCCAGGTACTTGTTGATAGCTTGCAAACGCAAATTGACAGTCTGCGGTTTGAAGTTCTCTACCAAATACCCTTTATATGCCAAGAGGTTCTTCTTATTCACTACTGGATAATGCTCCATAAAATACTTTACAGTCCATTCATAAGAACGAACAGTGTTCTCTGTCAAGTTGTTCTTGACAAGATAATCTTTGAATTTTGTTACCATATTATACTTAATTTAAATGTAATATGGTATAAACGAAAAAAGAGAGCCTATAAGCTCTCTTCTATCATATCAAGTTGATGAAATAACTCTTCTATCTTTGCAGCTATACGAGTTTGTTCAGCAAGAGGGGGAAATGGCACATGAAGTTTGTGTAAAGCATTTGAAGACAATCCTAACAAGCCAATCCCTTTTCCACCTATCATATTATTCACTTTAAGATAATTGAATACATAATAGTAAAAAAACACACATAAACCATTGATCTTCGGACGCAACCTATGAAGATGGTTTTGTATACAAATATTATAGTCGTAATTCCAAATAGCAGCTCTGCCTATATCTCCACCTTCACAAACAAGTAAGTCGCCTTTTGTTATACTACATTTATCTAACTCATTATTTTTAAAATACATTTGTTTGACCGTTGTGAAATCAAATGTATTCCAATATACATTAGATGTCGTCAAATATTTCCGCATAATACCTTCTGTGTTAGATGTGTTCAGGGCCTTTCCCGTATTATGATTGAAAATCTCTCCCAACCATACTTCACACCATCCCACAGGTAATTTCTGATAATGCCCGTTATCGGTTATGATTTCAGCCTTCGGATTGATGCGTTTCAAGAGTTCGCTAGCAGGCTCGTCATTCTGATCTTGTGATACAAGTTTGCCATGAATAGCAAGCTCGAGTATTTTGAATTTTGCTTGCTTGATAGCAGTATGTAAGTTTTTTGTTCCCGTTTCAATGGTAGAAACAAAGGACATCAATCTATCTACTTCATCCAAGATTCGTTTTTGTTCCCCTATTGGAGGTATAGGTATGAAAAAATTCTTTAACACATCAAATGGGGGAATATTTTTAATGGCAGTTCCTTTGCTATTTCTGTAAGCTTCATCTTTAAGAATGAAATCAAAATACAGTAAATAGAAACGTTCAATCTCTTTGCTAAAAAGACGAATGAGCATCAACGCTTGATTAATAATACCTTCCTGCATGCCGGCAGGCAAAACATACGTTTCACCAATTGTTCCAGCACAACTCACGATAATATCATATGGCTGTACAGCAAAACCAATTAACGAATCATATTTTTCTTTGGTTATATAATAAGAGCCAAGTGCACAGTCTTTATGAATAGCATTTTTCTGTTCATACACTTTGTAGCTTTGACTACTTTTAGGGACAAACATAGCTTTGGTTAAGCTACTTCCAAATGGTCCTTTTTTATAGAATGCCAAATCATCCAACTTGCACCACACCCACCCTTTCGGCAGTTCAAACGGATAATGCGGCTTATCAGAAGTCTTTGCAGACTTCTTTCCCTTCTTAATCTTTCCCTCTTTGATGAGTCTTTCCTTTTCAGCACGGATACGTTCGAGCAGCACCGATGCAGGCTCATCGTTGGGATCTTGTGGAACGAGCTTGCCGTGAATAGCAAGGTCGAGTATCTTTTGTCTTAATGCTTTTGTGTCCATTATTAATTCGTCTATTAATTTTAAGATTTATCTTCTTTTGAGAAGAACTGACAGAATTCCCTTAATTGTTGTTGCATTTTTTCTTGCGGAATTAAGATACGCTTATATTCCGCCACCATCGTAGGACTCATGCTGCGACTCATAGCATATTCAACAACAACCTTGTCCACATCAGGACATAAAATGATGCCTATAGAAGGGTTCTCGTTGGAACGTTTCACATCACGGTCAAGAGCTTCAAGGTAAAACTCTAATTGACCAAGATCTCGAGGATGGAATTTGGTTTTCTTCAATTCCACCGCTACAAGTGCCTGGAGACCGCGATGAAAAAACAGCAAGTCTGCCTTATAGGTAGATGCACCAACGGTGAGCGGATACTCTTGATCCATAAAGATGAAATCTTTACCTAATTCGAGAATAAATTGCTTCATATGCTCTATTAATCCATTCTTCAATTTGCTTTCATTGTATTTCTTTGGCAACCCAAGAAAATCTAAAAACACAGTGTCTTTAAACATAATAGGAGCATCAGGATATTGCTCTAATAATCCCTTCGACATATTACTTTTATTTCCGAGAAGATTGGAAAAAGTATCATTGTCAATACAGCGCTGCATCTCTCTTTTTCCTAGTTTTTCTTTATGTGCATAAAGAATATAGAATAACCGCTGTTCATAACGCTTACAACGGCATAGTATTTCTATATGGTTAGTGAACGTTGTCAACTCCAAAATTTTAGGCATTTGTGCAGCCAGTGGCTGCACAAATGCAGCAGCACCATTTTTTGATTGTATTGCCTTACTTTTCGATACTAATTGTTTTACTTCAATTTGTGCAGCCATTGGCTGCACAAATTCAGCATCAAGATACTTATTTACTATCGTAGTGAAAGTTTCCGTAGAATATTCATCATAGAACATCACCATATTATATATGTTTCTTCTACTATATCCTTTTATCTCAGGATGTTGAGAACGGATATATTCAGATAGTTGGGAAATAACCTTGCTTCCCCATTCCTCACTTTTTAACTTCTTGGAAACATAGGCACCTACATGCCACGCTGTGAGCAGCATCTCCTTATTGACAGCCATAGACGCTTTACTTCGATGCTGAACTATCAGATTTACGACTTCAGTAAACTGCTGTTCGATGTTAGTGTTTATCAAACTTTTGTCCATTTTATACCTCCTTTATTCCACTCAATAATTTCTCCAACTCGCTTACGGCCTTGCTGATATTCATGCTCTGTTCCTTGATGTTTGACATCAATTGGCTCAATGGTAAATCTTCAGTATCATTACCCTGTTTTATCCAAGTGATATCAAGACTTGTCTTGTCACGAGCCATGATTTCATCAATGCTATACTTGCGCCATCTGCCAGATGGGTTCTTGTCTGCATCATATGTCTCTTTGCGGGCATTGATGTCCTCAGCATGATAGCAGGTTACAAAGTCATCGAGGTGGTGACGCTCTAACTTGTTCGTAGCCAAGGTGTGTTTTACACCAGTGCGATAGTCGTAGAACCAAATATTCTTAGTTGGCTGTCCCTTGGTAAAGAATAGTACGTTTGCCTTTACTCCCTGTGCATAGAAAATGCCTGTAGGTAAACGGAGAATGGTATGGAGATTGAAATCCGACAAGAGTTTCTTGCGGATGCTCTCTCCTGCGTTGCCTTCAAAAAGTACATTGTCTGGCAGGACTACTGCTGCACGTCCGCCAGTTTTGAGCATCAGCATCATATGCTGAAGGAAGTTGAGCTGGTTGTTCTTGGTTTCAACATAGAAGTCTGGACGATTGATTTCAACAGAACCGGCAGGGCGTGTGCCAAATGGAGGGTTGGCAAGGATGACATCCACTAAGGTGGAAGGTTCTTTCTCCAAAGAGTCCTCGCATACGATAGGGCTGTGGTCTGTGCCTATACCATGAAGATAAAGGTTCATGGAGGCAAGTGTAACCACAAGTGGGGTGATATCATTGCCATGTAACGCTTTGTTGTTCAAAAAGTCCAATTTATCACGATTCTGGCTTTGTTCCTTCATGTAATCGTAGGCAGCAAGCAAGAAGCCACCAGTACCACAGGCGGGGTCGCATACAGTCTCACCAATTTGGGGTTGCAAGCAGTCAACCATAGCTTTAATCAGTGGACGTGGGGTAAAGTACTGACCAGCACCACTTTTTTTATCTTGACCATTTTTCTCCAAGATGCTTTCATATATAGCACCTTTTACATCACCATCCATGATGAGCCATTGCTCTTCATCTATCATAGTGATTACCTTCTTAAGATAGACAGGTTTGTCAATCTTGTTTTGTGCTTTGGTATAGATGGTGCCGATGAGGTCATCTTGTTGACTTAATAGTTTGAGTGTACTCTCATATTGCTTTACGAGATCATAGCCATCCAAGCCTGTCAAGTCTTTCCATCTATACCCAACAGGTATGGATGAATCCTCTCCAAAGAGTTCCATATTCTCGTCATCCATCTTTAAGAAAAGAAGATAGGTGAGTTGTGTGATGTAATCTGTAAATCCTACTCCGACTCCTGCTAATGTCGTAGCAAGATTCCATACCTTTTTTGTGAGCGTTTGCTCAGTTGTTATATTTTTAGCCATATCTATATACTATGCAGTTGTTCTTAATACTATAAATTTATATACGGAATCCAAAGCCTCGTCAGCTTTCTTCATGTTTCCGAAAGCTGCAATCAATTGGGCTGCATGGGTGACATCGTTCTTCCTTATCTCTCGCACGTTGCAGGCTCCATTGGCTGCGATGTATTCCACTATCTTGCCTATCAAATCTTTCTGCTTCGCTGTTATATCCATCTGTTTTCGACCATACCAAAGATTAAACATACTTCGAGCCGTAGGATAGGCACTTTCCAGTTTTTCTGTCTGATGGTAAGCGAAGCGTACCAGTTGGATGATGTTGGTAAGAGCCTCCGATTCTTCCTTTTTGGTCGTGCGGCGTACTTTATCACCATATACGATGGCGTATGAATTCCATAAGAGCTTTTGTGCAAAGCGGTTGTTCTCCATCTTCAACTTGTTTTCCAAGTCCTTCAACATGGAATAAGTGATAGGTTCGCCCTCGTTATTATATAGAATACGTAAAGCTTCTATGTCATCACAGTGGTCGCAGCAATATTGCTCAAATGCATCTGTGGTACTTTGAGCCTCTTCTATAGAGAAACCTTTGGATATGAGCGTATCTTCTCCTGGCATCAGCGTGTTGACAAAACCTGCTGCAAGAATCAGAATGTACTTACGGACATTGGCATGATTAGCTATCGGAGATACCAAACCCTTACGTTCATTGTTAGGTTCATTGATATCTACGTATGGTGGCAATTGTGGCTGGTGCTCAGAATCGAGAGCATCATAGATGCGTTGAGCAATTTCCAGCATGTCATCATGAGCGATGCGGACAAATTCCTGTCGCTGTGCATTATCTGCCTTATTGTAAAGTCTGGATAATGTGGCAGCAAGTCGCTTGAGGTAATTGTCTGGCAGATTTCCATGAGCGATACGTTCCAATAGTTCTTTTAAGGTGATGGTCTCTGTCTCTGGACCTTCATACTGACCTGGTATGATATGCTCATGTTCGGTTACTCCTACTGCATCAACTAGGAAGAAGCAGTCTTTGCTGATAGCATTAGGTGTCACGTTGCGCAGCTGTTCATCACCTATTGTCCGGACTCCACGACCTTTCATCTGTGTATAGAGGGGAGCTGAAGCCACATCACGCATAAACATCACGACTTCCAGAGGCTTTACATCTGTTCCTGTTGCCACAAGAGTACAGGTTACGGCAATGCGAAAGTCCTTGTCGTTACGAAACTGGCGTATCAGTTCATTGCTATCTCCTGCTGAATAGGTTATTTTCTGAACAAAGCGGTCATCCGTGCGTCCAAAAACTTCTTTAGCAATTTGAACGATATTTGTTGCATGGTTCTCGTTGAGCGCAAAGATGAGGGTCTTTGGCAGATAGTCCATATTAGGCTCTCTTTGAGGGTCATTGAACATTTCTGTATAGACAGCATCACGATAAGTGGAAAGAATAAGTTTTATCTGGGCAGGGTTGATGATGCTTCGATTTAACTCTTCTTTCGTATAAGTCTTCGTTTCCTTTGTACTTACGGTTTTAACTTCACCAGTGTATCGAGTCTCAACTTTGGTTCTCTGGCCTTGCATGATAGCTCCACCTTCTTCAGTTACCTTTGTTCTGATTCGGTAGATACGGCTATCGACGTTGACACCATCTATGATTGACTGCTCAAGTGTATAGTTTACAACACGGTTGTTGTTGAAGAATGCCATCGTTTCAGCAATTGGTGTCGCAGTAAGACCTATAAGACGAGCTGTATCAAAGTATTCTAGCACCTTGCGCCAGTTGCCATAAATAGAACGATGACACTCATCTATAACAATAAGGTCGAAGAAATCGTGTGGTAAGTTTGGGTTGTCTGGTAATGTTACTTCACCATCAGATGTATCTTCATCGTCATCATCTGTATCCGTAATCTCTTCTCCTTTTAAGAGTGAGAATAATCTTTGTATGGTACAGATAACCACATTGCTGTCTGTTGGTACTTCAGCCGACTTCAACCTGTTGACTGCATAGATAGTATTGAAGGCATCACCAGTTTCCGTAAGGCGGAATGTGCCAAACTCTGTTTCTGCCTGTTTTCCGAGGTTATTGCGGTCAACAAGAAACAGAACACGACGCATAGGAGTATAGCTAAGCATGCGATAGGCCGTGAGACATGCCGTATATGTTTTGCCGGCACCAGTAGCTAGAACCATCAATGCACGATTTTGCCCTATACGGAAGCTCTTCTCCAATTCCGTGACTGCCTCATATTGGCATTCTCGCAGACCTTTCTTATTCAATGTAGGAAGTCCGGCAAAAGGGTCGTCTATACCTAACATCTTTACTATTTCCTTAGGAGTAAGAATGCGGCTGATAGTTTCCCATTCTGAAGTTTCACGATGTCTATAATCAAAAAACTCTATTTCCTTGCCATTTGATTTAAAAAGGAAAGGCAAAGGTTTTTGCCAGGCTTGATAACAGTCAGGTACACTCTTTGCATATGTGATAGCCTGTTCACTCACAATATTGGAAGAAATATTAATTTCTTCTCGTTTAGCTTCGAGCACACCGACAGCTTTCCCATTGATAAACAGGAAATAATCTGCTTCAAGATTGCCTTTAAGCAATCCCTCACGAATAGCTACGGCTGAGATGGTAGGCTCGTATTCATCCCGATTGACAACCTTCCATCCTGCATCAGCAAACCATTGGTCTATTTTGACTCTTGCTTTTTCTTCTGGCGTCATAGTTTTGTTACCTATTATTTTAGTTACAAAGATAATGATAATATTTCACTTGACCATTTATATGATTCACTATTTATAC
>OIZE01001646.1_pt1 | contig 13297 bp, 16 predicted proteins | sample 1588421 | NCBI WGS metagenome assembly OIZE01 (sample SAMN03283251) | human gut metagenome | biome: human-associated habitat; material: feces | host: Homo sapiens | place: USA | collected 2013 | reverse complement strand
GAGGAGCAGATGGAGAACCTGCGGAAGATGCTCATGGCCATGGCCAAGGACATCCGGGTCATCCTCATCAAGATCTCCGACCGGCTGCACAATATGCGGACCATGGAGTACCAGACGCCGGAGAAGCAGAAGCAGAAGTCCTTTGAGACTATGGAGATCTACGCCCCCATCGCACACCGACTGGGTATGCAGAAGATGAAATGGGAGCTGGAGGACCTGTCGCTGAAGTATCTGGACCCGGTGGGCTACCGGGAGATCACTGAGGCGCTGGACGAAAAGGCCGCGGAGTACGACGGGTTCATGTCCGCCGTGCACGACCGCATCGTCACGCGGCTGAAGGAGGAGGGCATCGACGCCACGGTCTATGGCCGGATGAAGCACCCCTACTCCATCTACCGCAAAATGTACACCCAGAACAAGAGCCTGGACGATGTGTTCGACCTGTTCGCCTTCCGGGTCATTGTGGACACGGTGGCGGACTGCTACAACGTGCTGGGCATCATCCACGACCTGTTCAAGCCCATTCTGGGCCGGTTCAAGGATTACATCGGCACGCCGAAGCCCAATATGTACCAGAGCCTGCACACCACGGTGGTGGGCGAAAGCGGCATTCCCTTCGAGGTGCAGATCCGGACGAAGGAGATGCACGAGGTGGCGGAGTACGGCGTGGCCGCCCACTGGAAGTACAAGCAGAACGGCCAGGGCGCCGGGGACGAGCGCAGCTATGAGTGGGTGCGACGCCTGCTGGAAAACCAGGAGGATGCCGACGCCGAGGACTTCATCCACTCACTGAAGGTGGATATGTTCGCCGACGAGGTGTTCGTGTTCACGCCCAACGGCGACGTGATCAACCTGCCGGCCGGGGCCACGCCCATCGACTTCGCCTATACCATACACTCCGCCATCGGCAACCACATGGTGGGCGCCAAGGTCAACGGGCGGATCGTACAGTTTGACTACCATCTCCGCAACGGCGACGTGGTGGAGGTGATGACCAGCAAATCCGCCCACGGTCCCAGCCGTGACTGGGTGAAGATCGCCCGCAGCAGCAACGCCCGCAGTAAAATACGCCAGTGGTTCAAGAAGGAAAAGCGGGACGAGAACATCGTCAACGGGCGGCAGAGCTTCGAGTCGGAGCTGAAGCGCACCGGCGTGACGCTGAAGGAGCTGACCAACGAGGAGAACCTGCCCGGCGTGCTGAAGAAGCTGTGCTTCACGTCACTGGACGATATGTACGCCGCCATCGGCTACGGCGGCATTTCTGCACTGAAGGTCGTCGGCCGGCTGCGGGAGGACATCCAGCGCATCATCCACCAGCATCAGACGGAACGGCAGGCGGAGGTCCCCGTGGCGGACCAGCCGCAGCTCATGCGTCCCGCTGTGCCCCAGCGCGCCAAGGGCGAGCAGGGGATCGTGGTGGAGGGTCTGACCAACTGTCTGGTGAAGTTCTCCAAGTGCTGCACCCCTGTGCCGGGAGACGATATCGTGGGCTTCATCACCCGCGGCTACGGCATTTCCGTGCACCGGGCGGACTGTCCCAACGCGGACCCGGCCCGGCGCAAGCCCAGCGAGGCGGGCCGGTGGATCAAGGTCTCCTGGGGCAGCGACACGCGGGAGAGCTACCGCACCACGCTGGAGATCACCGCCAAGGACCGCATCAACATTATCATGGACGTGTCCACGGTGCTGTCCAGCACCAAGACCCACGTCTCCTCCATGAACGCCCGCAGCACGCCGGACGGCTTCGCCCTGCTGTCACTGGACATCGATGTGGCGGACAGCGAGCAGTTGCGCAGCGTCATGCGCCGCATCGAGCAGATATCGGGCGTTATGCGGGTGACAAGACCGGCCGGATAAGGCCAATGTGAATACAAACAGTATAAAGGAGATAGAATTATGCGTGCTGTATTGACCCGTGTGAAACACGCCAGCGTTTCCGTGGACGGCAAGGTCATCGGACAGATCGGCGAGGGCTTTTTGGTGCTGCTGGGTGTGACCCATGAGGACACCGAGGCACAGGCGGTAAAGCTGGCCGACAAGCTGACGGGCCTGCGTATCTTTGAGGACGAACATGAAAAAATGAACCGCAGCCTGACGGATGTGGGCGGAGAGCTGCTGATCGTGTCCCAGTTCACGCTGTACGCCAACTGCAAGAAGGGCCGGCGGCCGGACTTTCTGGCGGCGGCGCGGCCGGAGGTGGCCATCCCCCTGTACGAAAAGTTTGTGCAGCTGTGCCGGGACAAGGGCTTTCACACCGAGACGGGTGAATTCGGCGCCTATATGCAGGTGGACAGCCTGAACGACGGACCGCTGACCATCATTCTGGACACCGACACCCTGTAAGGAGGACACCATGACCATCAAAACACTGCAAGTGGGCCCTATCATGACCAACTGCTACCTGCTGTGCGACGAGGACGCGAAGGTCTGTGCCCTGATCGATCCCGGCGACGATGCCGCCCGGGTGGAGCAGCTGGTGCGCCAAAGCGGCTGCGCGCTCAAGTACATCCTGCTGACCCACGGGCACTTTGACCACACCTCCGCCGTGCGGCCTCTGCTGGAGAACCACCCGGACGTGCCGGTGTACATCCACGAGAAGGACAGCGTGACCGGGCGGGGCGGCGAGCTGCTGTTCACCCGGGTGGACGAGCAGCACCAGCGGTACTATAAGGAGGGCGACGTGCTGCCCCTGGGCGGGCTGTCCCTGCGGGTCATGGAAACACCGGGCCACTCCGAGGGCTCCGTGTGTCTGCTGTTGGACCGGGAGCACGTGATCTTTGCCGGGGATACCCTGTTCCGCTGCTCCTGCGGACGATGCGACTTCCCCGGCGGCAGCTATCCCAAGATGCTCGCCTCCCTGGGCCGTCTGGCGGCGCTGGAGAGCGACTGGCGGGTCCTGCCCGGCCATGACCGGGAAACGACGCTGGACTTTGAGCGCCGTATGAACCCCTATATGCGGCAGGGGACGGCGCAATGAAGCTGAACCTGCGCGGTCACGAGGACCGCTACGCCATCGAGCAGAGCCTGCTGGCCTTTTTCCCGGAGGAGCGCCCGGTATATGAGGGCGAGGACGGGGACAGCCACGCGGAGGTCACGCTGCACGAGGGCAATGTATATGCCACCGGGGTCACGACACTGACCTATGGCGGCAAAACGGCGCGGGGCGAGGCCCGCGTTCGGACCGCAGGCGTTTCCGACGCATACGAACGGGAACGCCTGCGTCAGCGTGCGCTGAAGCTGTCCTTTTTCCGGGCGGCCCGGGACGTCACCGGCGTGACGCCCAGCTGGGGCGCGCTGACCGGCATCCGCCCGGCCAAGCTGGTGCGGACCATGCTGGAGGACGGCATGACCCCCGCCCAGGCGGACCGGGTGCTGCGGGATACGTACTGTGTCTCCCCGGCGCGGCGGCGTCTGGCGCTGGAGAGCGCCGAGGCGGGCCTTAAGGCCAAGAATGGCCTGCGCCCTGAGGACATCTCTCTATACATCGGCATCCCCTTCTGCCCCACCCGCTGCGCCTATTGCAGCTTCGTGTCGGCGTCGGTGGAAAAATCCTTTAAGCTGATGGAGCCGTATCTGGCGGCGCTGACGGCGGAGGTGGAGGCCGCGGGCCGCATGGTGAAGGAGGCAGGCCTGCGGATCAAGTCGTTCTACATGGGCGGCGGCACGCCCACCACCCTGTCCGCCAGTCAAATGGATGCGCTGCTGACGGCGGTGAACCGGAATTTCGACCTGTCCGACTGCGTGGAATACTGCATCGAGGCGGGACGGCCGGACACCATCGACCGGGAGAAGCTGCAGGTGCTGCTGGATCACGGTGCGGACCGGATCAGCGTAAATCCCCAGTCGCTGGAGCCCCGGGTGCTCTCCGCCATCGGCCGGAAGCACAGCCCGGAGGATATCGAAAAGGCCATGGAGCTGGCCACGTCCATGGGCTTTCCCCATGTGAACATGGACCTGATCGCCGGGCTGCCCGCCGACACGCCGGAGGGCTTTCGCCGGACGTTGGATACGTGCCTGACCTTCGGCGCGGACAACATCACCGTGCACACCCTGAGTCTGAAAAAGGGCAGCCGCATCCTGCTGGAGGGCCTGCCTATCCCCTCGGCGGAGGACGTGGCGGCCATGCTGGACTACGCCGATCCGGCGCTGCGGGAAAAGGGCTTCGCCCCCTATTACCTCTACCGCCAGAAATATATGTCCGGCAGCTTTGAGAACGTAGGCTGGTGCATATCCGGGGCGGAGGGCCTGTATAATATCTACATCATGGAGGAGCTGCACAGCATCCTGTCCCTGGGCGCAGGCGGCTCCACCAAGATGGTGGACGCAAAGCGGAACCGCATCGAGCGCGTGTTCCACCCCAAATTCACGCTGGAGTATATCCAGCGGCCGGAAAAGCTGACGGAGAATTTAGAGGCGTTCCGCCGCTTCCATCAGGAGATGGCGCGGTGAGATAAGGAGGCACCATGACCCACCGGCGGCAAAACTTCATGGGCGGCGCGGCCATTCTGGCCGGGGCTGTGGCGGTGACAAAGCTGCTGGGTGCCCTGTACAAGATCCCGCTGGGGAACCTGCTGGACCGGGAGGGCATGGCGCATTTCTACGCCGCGTACAACATTTACAGTCTGCTGCTGGTGCTGTCCACGGCGGGACTGCCGGTGGCCCTGAGCCGCATGGTGTCCCGTGCCGCCGCCCAGCGGCGCTATGGCGCCGTGCGCCGCTGCCTGCACCTGGGCCTGGCCCTGCTGGCGGCGCTGGGGCTGGTGTGCTCCGCCGTTATGTGCCTGCTGCCGGAGGCCCTGGCCGCCGCGCTCCACGATCCGGACGCGGCCCCGGCCCTGCGGACGCTGGGGCCGGCGGTGCTGCTGGTATGCCTGTCGGCGGCGCTGCGGGGCTATTCCCAGGGGCTGGGCGATATGGTGCCTACCGCCGTCGGACAGGTGGCGGAGTCCGCCGGCAAGCTGCTCATCGGGCTGGGGCTGTGCCTGTACCTGCTGCGGCTGGGTGCGGGGACGGACCTGTGCGCCGCCGGGGCCATCGGCGGTGTCACCGCCGGGGCGGGCCTGGGCCTGCTGGTCACCGCCCTGCTGCTGCCCCGGCGGGCCGCACTGCCGGAAGTGCGCGACGTACCCCCGGCAAGCAGCCGCGTACTGCGGGAGCTGCTGCGGACCGGTGTGCCCATCACTGTGGGCGCGGCGGGCATGAGCCTGATCACCCTGCTGGACCAGGCGCTGGTGACGGCCACCCTGCGGGACACGCTTGGCTATACAACGGCGGAGACCACCGCCCTGTATGGCGAATACACCTTCGGCATGACGCTGTTCATGCTGCCGCCGTCATTTATCTATCCCCTGTCGGTAAGCCTGATGCCGGCGGTATCCGCCGCGCTGACCCGCCGCGACCGCGCTGCTGCCGGAATAGCGGCCGGGGCGGCGCTGAAGCTGACGGTGCTGGCGGCCCTGCCCGCCGGCGTTGGACTGTCGGTGCTGGCGGGGCCTATCCTGCAGCTGCTCTATCCAGCAGTGCCGGAGACCGCCGAGGCGGCGGCCTATCACCTGACGTTCCTGGGTCTGGCCTGTGTGTTCGTATGCCTGATGGTGGCCACCAACGGCGTTCTGCAGGCCTACGGTCACCCGCTGCTGCCGGTAATCTCCCTCCTCTGCGGCGGCGTACTGAAGATCGTCACCAACTACCTGATGGTGGGCGATCCCGCCACGGGCATTCGGGGCGCCGCGGTGAGCACACTGTACTGCTACGCGCTGATCGCGGTCATCAACCTGGCAGCCATCGCACGGCTGGTGCCGGAGCGTCCGGGGTATATCTCCCTGTTTGCCAAGCCCGTTCTTCTGACGGCGGTGATGGCGCTGGCGGCCCGGTCCGGCTATGGCCTGTTCTGCCGCCTTCTGCCCGAGAGATGGGCGGTACTGCCGGCGGTGCTGCTGGCCGCCGTTGTATACGTGGTGCTGGCGCTGGCCATCGGCGCCGTGACGCGGCAGGATCTTCAGACCCTGCCGAAAGGGGAAAAGCTGGCTGACCGGCTGCATTTGCGGTAAAATTCCTGAAATGCAGCGAACTTTTCCCCAGTTGCAGTGGAAAACCTCTTGCAATAGGAGCGTAAGTATGATAAATTTTACAAGGAAACCACGCTATGGCTACGAAGATCTGCTGGAGATCATCCGGCTGCTCCGTTCGCCGGAGGGCTGTCCCTGGGACCGGGTGCAGACCCACCAGTCCATCCGCCGAGGAATGCTGGAGGAAGCCTACGAGGCCGCCGAGGCTATCGATACGGACAACGCCGCACTGCTGAAGGAAGAGCTGGGCGACGTGCTCATGCAGGTGGTGTTCCACGCCGGCATCGAAGCCGACGCTGGGCGCTTTGACATGGATGACGTATGCGACGGCGTGGTAAAAAAGCTGCTGTACCGCCACCCCCACGTGTTCGGCGATGGTCAGGCGGAAACGGCGGACACTGTGCCCGCCAGCTGGGAGCAGCTGAAGCGGCAGGAGAAGGGCCAGAAAACCACTGCCGATGCGCTGGATGCCGTGGCCCGCAGTCTGCCAGGTCTGTGGCGGGCGGAGAAGATACAGAAGAAGGCTGCGGAGGCGGGCTTCGACTGGCGCGACGTCTCCGACGCGCTGGACAAGCTGGACGAGGAGACTGCCGAGCTGCGGCAGGCTGTGCGCGCCGGCACCAATATCGAGGAGGAGCTGGGCGACGTACTGTTCGCTGCCGTAAAGGTAGGGCGCTTCTGTGGCGTGGACCCGGAAACAGCTGTCAACGGCACCTGTGAAAAATTCATTCGCCGCTTCCGCGCGATGGAGGAGGCCGCGGCCGCAGAGGGCCGCAGCCTGTCCGACATGACGCTGGAGGAGATGACCGCCCTGTGGAACGGGGCCAAAGAATGTTCTTAATGCGATACAACATCGTTTTAGGATAGCCGCCCATTGCGGCAATTACCAACGAAAATTTTTGGGAGGAAATAACATGAATAAGACTGAACTGATCGCCGCTGTCGCTGAGAAGACCGGCCTGTCCAAGAAGGACTCTGACGCTGCCGTCAACGCCGTTCTGAACACCATCACCGAGACCCTGAAGGCTGACGAGAAGATCCAGCTGGTGGGCTTTGGTTCCTTTGAGACCAAGAAGCGCGCTGCCCGCACCGGCCTCAATCCCCGCACCAAGACGCCCGTGCAGATCGCCGCTACCAAGATCCCCGCTTTCAAGGCCGGCAAGGCCCTGAAGGACGCCGTGGCAGAGTAAGCTGATGTATGCAAAGGCTGGTGTGGCGACACACCAGCCTTTCTTATAGGAGGGACCCCATGCGTTTGGACAAATATCTGAAGGTCTCGCGGCTCATCAAGCGCCGCACCGTGGCCAATGAGGCCTGCGACGCCGAGCGTGTCACCGTCAACGGCCGGGTACAGCGGGCATCCTACGACGTGAAGGTGGGCGATGTGATCGCGATCCGTTTCGGTGCAAGAACGCTGACGGTGGAGGTCGTGTCTGTCACCGAGAACGTGGGCAAAGACGCGGCTGCGGCCATGTATAAAGAGGTCTGAGGACAAACCCGGCATAAAAGAACAAGCCCCCTCATACGATGGTAAAAAATGCATCCCGGCACAGGGCCGGGGCGCGAAAACCGTATCGTAGGAGGGGACTTTTTATGCCGTATGATATCACCGATCCTGCCGCCGCCCACCGCTTACAGCTGGAGGGGCGGGAGAAGCTCACCGTCGCCGGCGTGGAGGACGTAGAGCGCTTCGACGACCAGTGCATCGTGCTGCGTACCGGCGCGGGCGTGCTGGTGGTCAGCGGAGAGAGCCTGCACATCGGCAAGCTGAGCCTGGATGGCGGCGAGCTGCACGTGGATGGCCGCATCGACGCGCTGACCTATGAGGATGCGCCGGAGACCCGGGGCGGCGGGCTGTTCAGCCGCCTGTTCGGCTGAGGTGGGGACCGTCGTCTCCGAGCAGCTGCGCGCATACCTGACCGCGGCGGCCCTGGGCGCGGCGGCCGGGGCCGTCTATGACCTGCTGCGGCTGGTGCGGCTGCGCCGCCGACGGAACCGGCGGCTGACCCACGGGCTGGACGCAGCGTTTCTGCTGCTGGTCGCTCCGGCCCTGCTGTGGTACGCCCTGCGGGTAGGGCAGGGCGAGCTGCGGCTGATCATGCTGACCGCCATGGGCCTGGGCGCGGCGGTGTATCTGCTAGCGCTCTCGCCGCTGATGCGTCCGCTCTGGGACTTCTGGCTCAGCGCCGCCGCGAGCACAGGCCGGCTGCTGTGGTGGCCGGTGAAAAAATTTACGGCGGCGGCGAAAAAAGTCTTTATTTTCTGTCGGAAGTGCGTTATGATAAGAAAAAAGCGCGCTGCGGAAAAGGAGGCGGAACGCCATGCAGAAAGGGCAGGCGCACGCAAAGAAGCGCCGGACAAATCCCATATTGCTGCTGGTCATTCTCGCTCTGGTGGTGTTTTTAGGCGTGGAGCTAATCCGGGTGGGCAAGCGGCTGAACGAGGCCGCGCAGCAGCAGGCCGCGCTGGAGAGACAGCTGCAGCAGCAGACCCAGGAGAACCAGGCGCTGGAGTCCGACCTGGCCAAGAAGGATGACGAGGAGTTCATCAAGGACCTGGCCCGCGACCAGCTGGGGCTGGCCGAGGCTGGCGAGCGAATTTTCTACGATGTGAATGACTGAAAACACGCTCCGGCGCTGCCGGAGCGTGTTTTTTCGAAAGAAATGCAGCAAAAGGCTCCGGCGAATGCCGGAGCCTGTGCTTTTTGTGAGGAGAAAATGATATCAGGGAAGAAACGGCGCCGTCTGCTTACGCAGGGGCGAACGCTCCTGATAAGCGATTTACTCTGCGGCCTGAGCAGCCTTCTTGTTGCGGCCCAGAGCGCGGATGCCCTCCACCACCAGGTCGATAGCCAGGATCACCAGCAGGACACCGATGATGCCGCGGACGTAGCACCACACCACGCCTTCGCCGCCGGCCATGATGCCCACGACCTGCGCCTTGATGGTAAACACCAGGGAGGTCAGCGTCACGATCAGCATGAAGAACATGGGGAAGTAGAACATCTTGTTGTTGCGGCCGACCTTACCCAGCCAGCAGCACACAGCCAGCAGACCCAGAGCAGCCAGCAGCTGGTTGGCAGCGCCGAACAAAGCCCAGATCTTGGCGTAACCGGTCAGGCCCAGGGCCACGCCGGCCACCACGGTGATACCGGTAGCCACATAGGGGTTGGTGATAACGCGCTTCCAGCCGGTCAGATCCTCGCGGGTCTTGCCGGGCTCGACAAAGAACTCAGCGAACATATAACGGGCCAGACGGGTGGCGGTATCCACGGAGGTCAGGCAGAAGGCGGACACGGCCAGGATCAGCATGGAGTACACCACGTTGTAGCAGCCGGAGCCGAACACCTTGGAGAACATGGAGGCCAGACCGGTGGCAAACACGACGGTAGGCGTCGTGGTGGTGCCGTCAGCATACTGGTTCCAGATGTAACCAACAGCGCAGACGGAGATCAGAGCCAGAGCGCACTCGATCAGCATACCGCCATAGGCGATGGGCTTGGCGTCCTTCTCCTGATCCAGCTGCTTGGAGGTGGTGCCGGAGCCCACCAGAGAGTGGAAGCCAGACACAGCGCCGCAGGCGATGGTCACGAACAGTGCAGGGAACATATAGCCCAGGGACGTGCCGCTGGGAGCCAGGGTATCATAGAACCCGGTAAACGCGGGCATATCCACGGTGGGGGAGCAGCCGACGATGCCCACGACAGCCAGGATCATCATGCCGTACAGCAGGAAGGAGCTCAGGTAGTCACGGGGCTGCAGCAGGATCCACACGGGGGTGACGGAGGCCACGCCGATGTACAGACCGACAATGATCATCCACACGGTGTAGTTCAGATAGATGGGGTGCCAGTTCAGGCCGATGATCATGCAGACCACGATGCCGATGACGCCGATGATCGTGGAAATGCCCAGAGGCGCGTTGCGGCGATAGACAAAGAAGCCGAACAGAATGGCCATCAGGATGAACATGATGGAGATGATGGCGGTGGAGGCATTGGCAGCGGAAGCCGCATAGTCCACAGCGCCGTCAGCGGTGTAGGTGGCCTTGAAGGTGTTGGCCACGATGGAGGCGAAGGCCGCCACCACCAGGATCAAAGTCAGGTAAGCGAAGGTGATGAACAGCTTCTTGGCCTTGGCGCCGATGGCGTCGCCGATGACCTCACCGATGGACTCGCCCTTGTGGCGAATGGAGGCGAACAGGGCGCCGAAGTCATGCACGCCGCCGAAGAAGATACCGCCGATCAGGACCCACAGCATAACGGGGACCCAACCGAACACAGCGGCCTGAATGGGGCCGTTGATGGGGCCGGCACCGGCGATAGAGGAGAAATGGTGACCCATCAGCACGGGAGCCTTGGCAGGACAATAATCCTTGCCATCCTCCATGGTATGGGCAGGAGTCGGACGGGAGTTATCCACGCCCCACTTCTTGGCCAGCCAGCCGCCGTAGAAGATATAACCTACGACCAGGACAGCGCAGCCAATAATAAGGAACAACGCAGCATTCATACAGCTCTCTCCTTTCTGAATAGCGATTTCTTTTGCTTATGAAACAGGCCTCTTTCGAAAACCTGTGCTGCACTATGTCCGCTGGCATTGGTGCTGATCTTTTCCTCAGGCAGCACCACCAGCCCGGTATGAAAGTCCATCCAGCCCCAGTAGGACAGCTTGAAGCTCTTGTAGAGCTTGCAGCGCTTCAGTGCCTTGCGGGCGTCTTCGTCGCAGCTGTCACAGACAAACAGCGCGGTGATGTAGGTATACATATGGGTGGAGTTTGGCTGGATGCGGGCCATACCCTGTTCGTAGGCCAGCTTTTCGCACCTTTCATATATCTCCTTCGTCAGATGGGGGACATTGAAGAGGTACACATATTCAAAGCTGTTGGCCTGCCAGAGCTTGGCCTTTTTGGAGAGCACGTACTTCTCGGCGGTGGCGTAGAAATCCATCGTAGCGGCCAAGGCGTGCTCGTTCTCTTCGCAGCGGGTCACATCATAGCTGCCGGCGTACACATCGCACAGACGGTCGACGGCTTCCTGTCGGGTCATAGCGGCTCCTCCCTTTTCATAACGATTTCTTAGCATTCAGGACGTGGTTCATCGTTCCTTTCGCGATTAAAACTGCGAAATATTTATACCGGAAAAGTTGCATTTCCTGTCTTTTAGCAAACAAACACGCCCGCCCACTAATAACATCATTACTATACGCCGGTGCTTTTCAACTTTCAAGCTGCAAAATGAACAATTTTTGAACATTAAGTTTGTATAAATTTTTGGTTGATTTGTGCAAAAAAATGTGGTAATGTGAAAACGTTACCAACGCTTGCCGTTTTTTTTCGCTTTACGAGGCGCTGTCCCGCCTGTAAGAACGGTTTGCGCCGGTTTCGTTTTTTATCAGCGGACAAATTGGAAACGTTGCCGCCTTCACATCCGCAATTTCCTGAAAAGGCAAGAAAAAACACCATCCCGTGGGATGGTGTTTTGTGATTTTTTCGGTTACTGTCACTCCAGGTGGCGCTCGAAATTGCCGCCGGCATGGACGCCCTCCTGCACGATGTAGAAGGCATCCGGGTCCACCCGGCGCAGAACATCCTGCAGGGTGTCGATCTCATACTTGGACAGGCAGACACAGAGCACCTGCACCTCGTCGCCGGTCCAGCCGCCCCGGCCCGTCCAGCTGGTAACGCCCCGGTCCAACTGCTCCATGATGTAGCGGGGCAGCTGGGGGTCGTTCTTCTTGGTGAAGATCAGCAGCTGTACCGTAACATTCTGCCGGTGGATACGGTCCAGAAACAGGCTGCTCAGCACATTATATATAGCGGAGTAGATCGCGGTGGTGGCGTCGAACAGGAAGAAGCACAGGGTGTACAGCAGCGCGTTGAAGGAAATGGAGAACCGGCCCACGGTGAAGCGGCTGCCCTTCTTGCTGAGATACAGCCCCAGGATGTCCAGTCCGCCGGTGGAGCAGCCGCAGGTCAGCACCAATCCAGAGGCAAAGCCCGCCAGGATGCCGCCCACCATGCAGCTGGTGAGGAGGTCCGGAATGACCGGCGTGGACGGCGAGGGAATGACCGCCAGAAAGACAGAGTTGCAGACGGTGCAGATCGCCGCCTTCCAGAAAAACTCCCGGCCCAGGGCCTTGTAGGCCAGCAGGAACAAGGGAATGTTCACGAAGAAATACAGTACACCGGCCAGGTCGAAGGGCAGGGAGAGAGACAGCTCCCGCTGCAGAAGGGTACGGATCACCTGGCACAGGCCGTAGGCCCCGCCGCCGTAGAGGCCCTGAGGCACGATGAACACGTTGATGGCCACGCTGAGCAACAGGCCGCCCAGCAGACCGCCGATCTGGCGCAGGCTCTTGTTGTGCATAAGCTTCTGATACATGGAGCGATACTCCTTTTCTTCAATGGTAATGTCCGTAATACCGGCAGGATACGTATGTGGTACGTATATGGCACGTGTGCGGTACGTATATAGTATGTGGCGGAACGGGAAATGTCAAGCACTTCCCGTTCCGCCGCGGATCAAAAGCTATATCGCAGGCAGCGCTCCAGTCTGCGGAGCGCCCGGTGCAGTGAACGGGACACCGTGGACTTGTTGACGCCCAGCACCGCCGCGATCTGCGTCACGTTCATGTCCCTCTCCATGTACAGCGCCAGGACCTCCCGCTGGCGGGGCGTCAGCTCCGCCGCCACCGCCTTGGGCAGGTTCCGCAGCAGCCGGCGGCGGCGTTCGCTGTTGTCCCCGGCCTGGGTGTGGAGCCAGAACTCAAGCCCCGCCCGATCCATGGGGTCATATACGGTACTCGCCATAGCCGCAGAAGCTCCTGTCGTAGTAGCGGGCCGTCAGTTGGGTCAGGCGGCGGCACTGCTCCAGCATGGGCCGCAGCTCCGCGATCCGGCGGCGCAGACGCCGGGCCTCCTCCTGATCGCCGGTGGTACGCAGGGCCAGGCGCAGCTGCGCCAGCCGCCCGGCCACCAGCGCGGCGCTGGCGTCGTACTGTACGGAAAGTTGTGATAATGTCATGTGCGATCCCCCTCTTTCGTTGTTCTGCATGGTTCCTTTGTGAAAGCTGTATAACTTTAAAGCGATAAATTTTCTGTTTCCTGATAAACTTTCTTGTTGACATTGAGGGAAAGCTCTGGTATAATACGGTTCGCTGGTGAGATGCTGGTGTAGCTCAGCTGGTAGAGCAGCTGATTTGTAATCAGCAGGTCGGGGGTTCGAATCC
>OIZE01001644.1_pt1 | contig 13305 bp, 9 predicted proteins | sample 1588421 | NCBI WGS metagenome assembly OIZE01 (sample SAMN03283251) | human gut metagenome | biome: human-associated habitat; material: feces | host: Homo sapiens | place: USA | collected 2013 | reverse complement strand
ATAATAATCTATAACTTTGTATGATTTGGTATGTGCAAAGTTATAGATTATTATTGCATAATTGTGAAAAAGGAAGGACCAAAAGAGCTCAAACAGCTCGTCTATATAAGATAGATGGGCTGGATTCCGAAGCTGATGAAGGTGCTGGAATTGATCTTGGAAGAAGGAAAATAATTGCCGATCCTCCGTTCCTGTGCTGAAATGATTCCGGCAAAAGATACAGGATTATGGATAAATTATATTTGATTGGAGATGGAGAAATGTTATTTATATGTTACCCAAAATGCTCAACCTGCCAGAAAGCGAAAAAATGGTTAGATGCACAGAAAATAGAATATACCGAGCGCAACATCGTGGATGTGAATCCAACCTGCGGTGAGTTAAAGGAATGGTATTCTAAGAGCGGCTTTCCACTTAAAAAGTTCTTTAATACCAGCGGCCTTCTTTATAAAGAAATGAAACTGAAGGACAAACTTCCTGCCATGAGCGAAGAGGAACAGCTGCAGCTTCTTGCCACGAATGGTATGCTGGTGAAACGCCCGCTGCTGATCGATGGTGATACCGTGCTGATCGGCTTTAAGGAAGCAGAATGGTCTGAAAAGCTGGGATGATTGGAGAAAGATTGGGAGTCAGATGAACGGATAGAGTAAATTCATTGCCGCATTTTCCCTTCTGTGCTAAAATGGTTTCCGGTATGAAAATTTAAGCAAAGAGAGGAACATGAAAATGAACGAAAAACGTACCGGCCTGTTCGAGAATGGCCTGATCTGGTTTGGGGCAGGTGTCTCGATTGCCGAAATCCTGACCGGAACCTACCTTGCACCGCTCGGCATGGGAAAAGGTCTGGCAGCGATTCTTATCGGCCATATCATCGGATGCCTGATGCTGTTTCTGGCGGGCGTGATCGGCGGCAGCACCAGCATTGATGTTGCCGCCGCACTCTCGTCCATGCAAGCCGGACTTGACGCAATGGAAATCCCCGAACTGCTCTTGCTTATGCTCGAAACAAGCCTTGTCAGCCTTTGCATGAAAATCATGTCGGTGCTGATAACGGTTGTTTTGTACGGGCGTATGATTGAGATTTACCTATACTGCTCCGTATCGCCTATCCCATTCGCCACCATGACAAACCGGGAATGGGGGCAAATCGGAAACAACTACTTAAAAGGCCTGTTTGCCCTCGGCTTTCAAGGCTTCCTCATTATGATATGCGTCGGCATTTACGCGGTTTTGGTAAACAACATGGTTATAGCGGACAATCTGCATACTGCGATATTTTCCATCGCAGCCTATACGGTGCTGCTTTGCTTTAACCTTTTGAAATCCGGCGCACTGGCAAAATCATTATTCCATGCACATTAAAAGGAGGTTTTCCATCACCAAGAAATACAGCGTTATTTACGCAGATCCCCCATGGCGGTATGAACGGAGCAAGGTGCAGGGCGCGGCGGAAAAGCACTATCCCACCATGAGCATTGACGAGCTGTGCGCCCTGCCCGTGCCGGAACTGGCGGCGAAGGACTGCGCCCTGTTTTTGTGGGCAACCTTTCCGCAGCTTCCCGAAGCTCTGCGGCTGATCCGCGCATGGGGCTTTCGGTATCGGACGGTGGCGTTCGTCTGGCTCAAACGTAACCGCAAAAGCCCGTCCTGGTTTTACGGGATGGGCTATTGGACGCGCAGCAACGCGGAAATCTGTCTGCTGGCGACCAAGGGCAAACCCAAGCGGCAGTCGGCGGGCGTACATCAGTTTCTTATCAGCCCCATAGAGCAGCACAGCAAAAAGCCGGATGCAGCGCGGGAAAAAATCGTTGCCCTTATGGGGGATTTGCCCCGGATTGAGCTGTTTGCCCGACAGAAAACGCCGGGGTGGGATATATGGGGCAACGAACTCCCAAACAGTATTGAAATGTAACGAAAGGAGATTTTTCTATGGCGTATGTACCCGTTCCCAAAGACCTATCACGCATAAAGACAAAGGTTGCTTTCAATCTCACGAAGCGACAGCTTATCTTCTTTGCGGCGGCGCTCCTTGTCGGACTGCCGCTTTTCTTTTTGCTCAAAGGCAGCACAGGCACAAGTCTTGCGGCGTTCGTGATGATCCTCGTTATGCTGCCCTGCTTTCTGTTTGCCATGTACGAAAAGCACGGGCAGCCCCTTGAAACGCTGATTAAGAACATCATACAGACAAAATTTATCCGTCCGAAAGAAAGACCCTATCAGACGGAAAACTTCTATGCCGTCCTCGAACGGCAAAGACAACTTGAAAAGGAGGTATCGGCTATTGTCAACGGCAAACGCAAAACACGCAGAAAACAGGCGTAAGCTCACCCGCGCCGAGAAAAAGGAAATCGCCGCCCTGATCCGAGCGGCAAAGGGCGACGGAAAGGCGCACACCGCGCAGCAGACCATACCGTATCTTGCCATGTACCCGGACGGTATCTGCAAGGTTACGGAAAAGAAATACTCCAAGAGCATCGCCTACGACGACATCAACTACCAGCTGGCGCAGGCAGACGATAAAACCGCCATTTTTGAAAACTGGTGCGACTTTCTCAACTATTTTGACGCGACCGTTAGTGTGCAGCTTTCCTTTATCAACCGGGGAACGCGCAGCGGCGGCGCGAAGGAGGTCGTTGCGATCCCCGCACAAAATGACGCTTTCAATTCCATCCGCACCGAGTACGCGGATATGCTGAAACATCAGCTTGCAAAGGGCAACAACGGCTTTGTAAAGTCAAAGTACATTACCTTTTCCGTGGAAGCGGACAATCTGAACGCGGCAAAGGCGCGGCTTGCCCGTATTGAAACCGACATACTGAATAATTTTAAGGTGCTGGGCGCAGCCGCCCGCCCCATGACGGGCTATGAACGGCTGGAAGCCCTGCACAGCGCATTTCACCCGGAGGGAGAACCGTTCCGTTTCTCTTGGGACTGGCTCACCCCGTCGGGACTTACCACAAAGGACTTTATCGCCCCGTCCTCTTTCCGTTTCGGAGAGGGCAGATATTTCCGCATGGGACGCAAAATCGGCGCGGTCAGCTTCCTTGAAATCCTTGCGCCGGAGCTGAATGACCGTATGCTTGCGGATATTCTCGACCTTGAAACGGGGATCGTCGTCAATCTCCATATCAAGAGCATCGACCAGACCGAAGCTATCAAGACCATCAAGCGCAAGATAACCGACCTTGACAAAATGAAAATCGAGGAACAAAAGAAAGCGGTACGCAGCGGCTACGATATGGACATCATCCCCTCTGACCTTGCCATGTTCGGCGGTGAAGCGAAAAATCTCTTGCAGGACTTACAGAGCCGCAATGAGCGAATGTTTCTCCTGACTTTCCTTGTAGTCAATATGGCGGACACGAAGCGAAAGCTGGAAAATGACATATTCGCAGCGGCAGGCATCGCGCAGAAATACAACTGCGCTCTCACCCGCCTTGACTACCAGCAGGAGGCGGGGCTGATGTCCTCTGTTCCGCTGGGCGAGAACCTGATCCCCATCCAGCGGGGGCTTACCACATCAAGCACCGCGATTTTCATTCCCTTTATCACGCAGGAGCTTTTCCAAACGGGTGCAGCTTTGTATTACGGCTTAAACGCCCTTTCAAACAATATGATCCTCTGTGACCGCAAGCGGCTTAAAAACCCCAACGGTCTGATCCTCGGCACCCCCGGAAGCGGCAAGAGCTTTGCGGCGAAGCGGGAAATCACAAACGCTTTTCTCATTACCGACGACGACATCATCATCTGCGACCCGGAAGCGGAGTATTACCCCCTTGTGCGCCGCCTGCACGGACAGGTGATCCGCATTTCCCCCACAAGCACCCAGTATGTCAACCCTATGGATATTAACCTCAATTACAGTGAGGACGACAACCCCCTTGCGCTGAAAAGTGACTTTCTCCTTTCCCTCTGTGAGCTTGTCATCGGCGGCAAGGAGGGGCTGATGCCCGTGGAAAAGACCGTCATTGACCGTAGCGTAAGAAACGTGTACCGCCCGTTTTTAGCCGCCCCCGACCCGGCGAAAATGCCGATCCTCGGCAACCTTTACGACGAGCTTTTAAGACAGCCGGAGCCGGAAGCGGCGCGGGTGGCGGCGGCATTGGAGCTTTACGTTTCGGGCAGTCTGAATGTCTTTAACCACCGTACCAATGTGGAGCTTTCAAACCGCCTTGTCTGCTTTGACATCAAGCAGCTTGGGAAGCAGCTTAAAAAGCTGGGGATGCTCGTTGTGCAGGATCAGGTGTGGAACAGAGTAACCATAAACCGGGCTGAAAAGAAATCCACCCGCTACTACATGGACGAGTTTCATTTGCTCCTCAAAGAGGAACAAACCGCCGCCTATTCCGTGGAGATTTGGAAGCGTTTTCGTAAATGGGGCGGTATTCCAACCGCTATCACGCAGAACGTTAAAGACCTTTTGGCAAGCCGCGAAGTTGAGAATATCTTTGAGAACAGCGATTTTGTCCTCATGCTCAATCAGGCGCAGGGCGACCGGGAAATCCTTGCAAGGCAGCTCAATATCTCCCCGCAGCAGATGAAATATGTTACCCATACCGAAGCGGGCGAGGGGCTGATCTTCTACGGAAACGTGGTCCTGCCTTTCCTTGACCGTTTTCCGCAAAATACCGAGCTATACCGGGTAATGACGACCCGCCCGGAGGAAGTGGGCGGCACATGAGATTAGACACCATCATCAACCGCGACGCGCTGTGCGCCCTGCGGGAGCTGCCCGCCGAGAGCGTCCATTGCTGCGTCACAAGCCCGCCCTACTACGCCCTGCGGGATTACGGCATGGACGCGCAGATCGGGCGGGAGGACACGCCGGAGCAGTACATCGCAAGGCTTGTCGAGGTTTTCCGTGAGCTGAAACGGGTGCTGCGCCCGGACGGTACGTTTTGGCTGAACATTGCCGACACCTACTGCGGTACTGGCAGCAAGGGCGCCTACACTGACCCGAAAAACCCGAAAGGCAGAAACGGGCAGAGCCTGTCCCTTGCAAGACGGGCGGCAGGCTGCAAGCAAAAGGACTTAATCGGTATTCCGTGGCTTTTAGCCTTTGCCCTGCGCTCCGACGGGTGGTATCTGCGCAGCGCGATTATTTGGCAGAAGGACAACCCCATGCCCGAAAGTGTGCGGGACAGACCGAGCCGCTGCTATGAGAACGTCTTTTTGCTTACGAAGTCAAAGAGCTATTACTATGACGCCGCCGCCATTGCGGAACCCATAGCCCCCACCACGGCGGCGCGATACCGGGGCGGGCGCAGCGCGGGACACAAATACGACGGCGAGGTACCCGGACAGGGCAAGGTGCAGGGCATCAACCGGGCGCGGACAGGCGGCTACTACGATGAAGCCCTCATGCCGACCACGCGGAATAAGCGGGATGTGTGGCATATCAACACTGTACCCTACAAGGGCGGGCATTTCGCCGCGTTCCCGCCGAAGCTGGCGGAAACCTGCATTTTGGCGGGCTGTCCCAAGGGCGGCATTGTGCTTGACCCGTTTTTCGGCAGCGGCACGACGGGGCTTGCGGCAAAACGCCTTGACCGCCATTACATCGGCATTGAACTGAACTATGACTATTGCACCCTTGCAAGGGCGCGGATCGGAGGTGAAACGAATTGAGCAAAAAGCTGAAACCCCGCGATAAAATTACGCAGAAAATGAGTCGGGACGGGCTTATCGAGGTCAACGAAACCGCAGGCACCGCCGAACTGGTCAGCGGGCGCGAGCAGGACGCGGATTTTTCCAAGCAGCCCGAACAGGCGGCGCAGGAAGCCGCGCAGCAGCTTCCGCACCCCTCCGGCGGCGCGGCAGCTCGTCCCCATACCCCGGAGCTTTCCCCGAAGCGGGACGACGCCGCAGCCGAGCGTGTTTTGGAGCATATCGACGCTGCCCATACCCGCGCAGCGTCCAAAAAGGCGATAAAACAGGCGCAGCGGGAAGCGGTGACAAAAACAAAGACCTCACGCCTGAAATTCACCGAGGAAGAACGGGCGACGCCGGAGCTTCAAAAGGCGATCCGCAAATCGGAAAGAGCCGCCGACCGCTTGGACGAAGCGCGGGCGGCTATTCCGAAGAAGAAAGTCTTGACAAAAGAGCGCACCTTTGACGAAGCCGCAGGCAAGGGCAAAACCCGCCTGCGCTTTGAGGAAAAGGAAAAGCCCATACCGGGCGGCAGGCAGCAGCATAACCCCCTCTCCCGCCCCGTGCAGGAGGTCGGCGTTTTCGTCCACAATAAGATACATTCCGTTGAAAAGGACAACTCCGGCGTGGAGGGAGCGCACAAGAGCGAGGAATTAGCCGAGCGCGGCATCCGGGCGGGGGCGCGGCAGATGCGAAAGAGCCGCCGCAGCCGCAAGCTGAAACCCTACCGAGCGGCGGCAAAAGCGGAAAAAGCTGCATTTAAGGCAAACGCCGATTTTCAGTATCAAAAGGCGCTGCACGACAACCCGCAGCTTGCCGCGTCTAACCCCGTTTCCCGATTTTGGCAGAAGCAGCAGATCAAGCGGCAGTATGCAAAGGCGGTACGAACGGGCGGCGCAAAATCCGCAAGGAAAGCCGCAGAAAACACCCGCAAGGCGGCGAAGAAAACCGCCGAAGCGACGAAAAAGACCGCCGCCTTTGTAGGGCGGCATTGGAAAGCCTTTCTGATTGCCGGGTGTGCGCTGCTCCTGCTTATCATGCTGATGTCCGCAATTTCCTCCGGCTCTGCTCTTTTTTCGGGGCTTGTCAACGGCGTAATCGGAACCTCTTACACATCGGAGGACAGTGACCTTGTAGCGGTGGAAAACAATTATGCTGCAAAGGAAAACGATCTGCAAAGCAGGATAGACAATATCGAGCGCGATTATCCGGGCTATGACGAATACCGCTACGACCTTGCGTACATCGGGCATAACCCCCATGAATTAGCATCATACCTGACCGCCCTGTTGCAGAGCTACACCCCGCAAAGCGCACAGGCAGAGCTTGACCGCATTTTCAATCTGCAATACAAGCTGACCGTCACGGAAGAAATCGAGGTGCGCTACCGCACGGAACGACGTACAGGCAGCTACACGGACGCGGAGGGCAACACCCATACCTATACCTACACCGTTGAAGTCCCCTATAACTATTACATTCTCAATGTAACGCTGACGAACAAATCTATATCCTCTTTTGTATCGGAGCTTCTAACGCCGGAGCAGCTTGAAATGTACCGTGTCTATTTGCAAACAAGCGGCAACAAACCCCTCGTTTTTGGCGGCGGCTCTGCGGACACTTCCGCGTCCGAGGATTTAAGCGGCGTACAGTTTGTAAACGGTACGCGCCCCGGCAACACCGCCCTTGTGGATATAGCGAAGTCGCAAGTCGGCAATGTAGGCGGTGCGCCTTACTGGAGCTGGTACGGCTTTAACAGCCGCGTGGCTTGGTGCGCATGCTTTGTGTCCTGGTGCTACGGACAGGCTGGACTTTCCGAGCCGCGCTTTGCGGGCTGTCAGTCGCAGGGCGTTCCGTGGTTTACCTCTCACGGGCAATGGGGCGCGAGGGGTTATGAGAATATCGCTCCCGGCGACGCCATCTTTTTTGATTGGGATTTAGACGGCAGCGCAGACCATGTAGGTATCGTAATCGGCACAGACGGAAGCCGCGTTTACACCGTGGAGGGTAATTCCGGCGACGCCTGCAAAATCAAAAGCTATCCTCTTGATTACGCCTGTATCAAGGGCTATGGGCTGATGAATTGGAATTAAAATTTGAAAGGAGTTTTGACAGTATGACAAACAGTAAAATTGACCGCATTGAAAAGGAAATGCAGAAAACACGGGAGAAAATCACCGAGTATCAGAACAGGCTGAAAGAGCTTGCAATGCAGAAAACCGAAGCGGAAAATCTGCAAATCATCTCTCTTGTGCGCTCCATGCGCCTGACCCCCGCAGAGCTTACCGCCCTGCTTTCCGGCGAACCGATCCCCGGCATTGCCGCCGCAGGGACAGACTACATGGAACAGGAGGAAATCGAAAATGAAGAATAAAGGCTTTTTCAAAACAGCCGCCGCCCTGCTTGCCGCCCTTGTCCTCTTGGGCGGCTTTTCTGTTACCGCCTATGCGGGCGGCGGTGAGGACATTCCCACCAATGACAGCGGCGTGATCGTAGAAACCGAGCCGCAGCCCCTTACGCCGGACGGTAATCTGTCGCTGATCGACGACATTGAGGGAGAAGCAGCCGAGGACAAGCAGTTTATCATTGTGCAGAGCAAAAACGGCAACTACTTTTACATCATCGTTGACCGCGCCGCCGAGGGCAAAAACACCGTACATTTTCTCAATCAGGTGGACGAAGCCGACCTGATGGCGCTCATGGAGGACGGCAGCGGCAAGGCGCAGGCTCCCGTCGTTTGCACCTGTAAGGACAAATGCAAGGCGGGCGCAGTCAATACCGCTTGCCCGGTATGCTCTGTCAATATGACCGAATGTGCAGGCAAGGAAGCCGTGCCGGAGCCGGACGATGCGCCGCCGGAGAAAGAAAAAAGCAATGCAGGCGGGCTTGTGATCTTCCTTGTCGTTACCCTGCTTGCCGGTGGCGGCGCGTTCTACTACTTTAAGATTATGAAGCCGAAGCAGGGTATCAAGGGCGACACCGACCTTGACGATTTCGATTTTGACGATTACGGCGAGGACGAGCCGGAAGCAGGCAGCGAGGAACAGGAGGACGAGGAATGAGGTTAGTCATTGCAGAGAAGCCGAGTGTGGCGGCGGCACTTGCCGCCGCCCTTGGCGTAAAGAACAAAAAGGACGGATATATGGAGGGCGGCGGCTACCTCATTTCATGGTGCGTGGGGCATTTGGTGGAGCTTGCGGAAGCCGCCGCCTATGGGGAGCAGTACAAAAAGTGGAGCTATGACAGCCTGCCGATCCTGCCGCAGCCGTGGCAATATACCGTATTCAAAGACAGGCAAAAGCAGTTCAAAATCCTAAAAGACCTCATGCGCCGCAGCGACGTTTCCGAGGTTGTCAACGCCTGCGACGCAGGGCGCGAGGGCGAGCTGATTTTCCGCCTTGTCTACCATGCGGCGGGGTGCGATAAGCCCTTTTCCCGCCTTTGGATTTCCTCTATGGAGAAAAGCGCAATCAAAAAGGGCTTTGCGGAGCTGAAACCCGGCGAAGCGTATGACGCGCTCTATGCGTCGGCTCTGTGCCGCGCAAAAGCGGACTGGATCATCGGCATCAACGCCACCCGCCTTTTCTCCGTCCTTCACGGCAAAACTCTAAACGTGGGGCGCGTTCAGACGCCGACCTTAAAAATGCTTGCAGACCGGGACGCGGCAATCACCTCTTTCAAGAAAGAAACCTACCATATCGTCCGTCTTGATGTTGGCGGCGCGGAAGCGGCAAGCGCCAGGATCTCCGACGCCGCAAAAGCAGAAGCGGTAAAAACGGCTTGCGAAGCGTCGCAGGCCGTGTGCGTTTCGGTGAGGCGTGAGAGGAAAACCGAGCAGCCGCCCCGCCTGTTTGACCTTACGGGCTTGCAGCGGGAAGCTAACCGCATTTACGGTTACACCGCAAAGCAGACCCTTGACCTTGCACAAGCCCTTTACGAAAAGCGGCTGCTTACCTACCCGCGAACGGACAGCAATTATCTGACCGACGACATGGGCGATACGGCGGTGCATATCGCCGCGCTGCTTGTCGGCAAGCTGCCCTTTATGAAAGGCGCGGCGTTTACGCCGGACATAGCCCGGACGCTTGACAGCAAAAAGGTGTCCGACCACCACGCCATTATTCCGACAATGGAGCTTGCGAAAGCAGACCTTGCCGCGCTGCCGGAAAGCGAAAGAAATATCCTCACCCTTGCCGGGGCGCGTCTGCTGTTCGCCGCCGCCGAGCCGCACATTTTTGATGCGGTAACGGCGGTGTTTTCCTGTGCCGATACCGAGTTTACGGCAAAGGGAAAAACGGTTCTTTGCGACGGGTGGAAAGAGCTTGAACGACGCTACCGGGCGACGCTGAAAGAAAAGCCAAACGCCGAGGGCGACGAGGAAAACGAGCTTATTTTAGATGTACCGACCTTTACCGAGGGACAGAGCTTTGATAGCCCAGCCGCAAGAGTTACGGCGCACGACACGCAGCCCCCGAAGCCGCACACGGAAGCAAGCCTGCTTTCGGCTATGGAACGCGCCGGAAGCGCGGACACCGACCCGGACGCAGAACGTAAGGGGCTTGGCACTCCCGCTACCCGCGCCGCCGTGATTGAAAAGCTGGTCAAATCCGGCTTTGTGCAGCGCAAGGGAAAACAGCTTATCCCAACCCAAAAGGGCAACAACCTTGTTTGCGTTCTGCCCGATACGCTGACCTCTCCGCAGCTTACCGCCGAATGGGAAAACGCTCTGACGCAGATTGCAAGGGGCGCAGCCGAGCCGGAGGACTTTATGCGGGACATTGAAGAAATGGCGCGGGAGCTGGTGAAAGCCTATCCGTTTCTTTCCGAAAATCAGAAAGGCCTGTTCAAAGAGGAACAGACGGTGATCGGCAAATGCCCCCGCTGCGGCGGGAACGTCTGCGAGGGCAGAAAAAACTACTACTGCGAAAAGAAGGACTGCGCCTTTGTCATGTGGAAAAACGACCGCTTTTTCGAGGAACGCAAAACCGCCTTTACCCCGAAAATTGCCGCCGCGCTGCTTGCGGGCGGCAGGGCGAAGGTCAAAAGGCTGTATTCGCCGAAAACGGGTAAAACCTATGACGGAAGCATTGTTTTAGCCGATACGGGCGGGAAATACGTCAACTACCGTATCGAGCTTGCGAGGGGCAAAGAACTTACGCAGCAAGCATAGGAAAGGGGTACCCTTTCCGTAAAATCCCCGTTCTGACGCTACGCGCAGAATGGGGATTTTGCTTGTACCCTCACAGGCTATCGCCTGTTGGGGCAGACCCTTGGGAAGTTTCCCAAACCCTCTGTAACGATGAAAGGAGGTGTAAGCCACGCAGAACAAGCCGAAAGCAGAGCTGACCGCCGCCCTGATGCTTCTTGATACCCGCAGTATGTCCTTTGATATGCGGGAAATCGACAACCGCCGCTTTATGTTCTCCCCGCAGGCGGGAGAGCTGATTTTAGGCAGACAGTATAGGGGCGGGCAGTTATACAAAAGCCATGCCGAGGAACACTTTGACAGCGGGGCGAAAGCCCCTTTCGACAGCTTTATCCGGGGCTGGATCGGCACAGGCAGGGACTACCCGGACGGTGTTATCCACTTCGCCCCGAATATTGGTACAGACAATATCACCGCCTTTGACAATGCGTTTTCCACCCTGCAAATGTTCAGCGAAAACGGCGCGGCGGGAGATACCGTCGTGCGCGGCTTTGGGCGCAAGTGGGAGCAGCTGCTAAAAGACATCATCACACCAACAAAAGAAAGGAGCAAAACCGTGAGCGAACAGGAAAAGAACTATTCCAGCTATGATTTTGACAGGCTGGAAGTAGCAAAAAAGCTGGTAATTGAGCGAAGCATCTATTTTGAAAGTGAGAAAGCGGATATTTCCGCGCTGACCGGGCTTTCTCTTACGGAGCTGACACGGCTGCGGCAGGAGAGCGCGGCGGCGGAGCAGGCTGTATTTGACAGGCTGAAAACGGAGGCAGCCGCATGGGAACAGCAGGCGGGCAACACCCGCTTTCTTGAAAAAGCCATCGAATATGTGCAGACGCCGCCCGTCAAGCACACATCCAACAAATGGGAGAAAACAGATTATGAATGGCAGCTCCGCAGCAACGCAGTCTATCAGATGCGCTATCATGTCTATGAAAACACCCGCTATGACAGACAGGCGCAAAAATCCGTGCCGTATTCATGGAGCCTGACATGGAGTGTCTACACCAACGGACCGATCCATGAGCAAAATGTAAAAATCGCCGGACAGGAGCGCAAGACCTTTTCAGACAAGGCGGCAATGGAAAAATACCTTGCCGGACGCATCAAGGCATACGACCGCCTGTTTACCGAACTCGCGCCGCCCGTTCCGAAAGAATACGCGGAGCCGTTCAAGGTGAATGGGCTGCTGCTTCCGGGTTATGCCATTGAGGGCGAGCCGCCGCAGCACACCGCGCCCCAACAGGCAGCGCAGCCGACGCACCTTGACCCGGAAAAGGTGGAGATGGATGCCGCCGCGATGCAGGCAGCGCCCCTTACTGTCGAGCCGCCGCAGCCGCAGCCCGTTATCCCTATCAACCTTACCGCAGAGAAGCCAGCCGAAAAGCTCAAGGAGATTACCGACCGTTTGGAGCAAGGCATTACGGAGCTGTTCGACAGCGAACGCTACAAGGAGTATCTGCGCGTCATGTCAAAGTTTCATAATTACAGCTTCAACAACACCCTCTTGATCGCCATGCAGAAGCCCGATGCTTCCCTTATCGCGGGCTTTACCGCTTGGAAAAACCAGTTTCAGCGCAACGTCAAAAAAGGCGAAAAAGGCATTAAGATTATCGCCCCGTCGCCGTTCAAAATCAAACAGGAAACGGAGAAAATCGACCCGCAGACCCAAAAGCCCGTGATCGGCAGGGACGGAAAGCCCGTCACCGAAGAAAAAGAAATCACCATCCCCGCCTACAAGGTGGTGTCCGTCTTTGACGTGTCCCAAACCGAGGGAAAGGAATTGCCGGATATTGCCGTGGACGCGCTGACAGGCGATGTGGAGCAGTACAGTGATTTTTTCGCAGCCCTTGAAAAGACCTCTCCCGTCCCCATCGGCTTTGAGAAAATCGAGGGCGGCGCACACGGCTATTATCACTTGGAGGACAAGCGCATTGCGCTTGACGAGGGCATGAGCGAGCTGCAAACGCTCAAAACCGCCATTCACGAAATCGCCCACGCAAAGCTGCACGATATTGACCTGAACGCTCCCAAAGACGAGCAGCAGCCCCGCGTAGACCGCCGCACCCGCGAGGTGGAAGCGGAAAGCGTCGCCTACACCGTTTGCCAGCATTACGGGCTTGATACGTCGGACTACTCTTTCGGCTATGTAGCCGGGTGGAGCAGCGGGCGGGAGCTTGCGGAGCTGAAAAGCTCCCTTGAAACGATCCGCTCTGCCGCCGCAGACATCATCAACAGCATTGACGGACATATCGCAGAGCTGCAAAAGCAGCACGAAGCCGAGAAAGCCGCGCCCGATCTTGCCGCCGCGCAGGAGCAGCAGACCGAAAAAACCCTTACGGACTTGCAGAAAAAAGCCGCCGCAATCGCAGAGAAATACGAGGCGCTTTCCACACAGGAAAAAATCGGAGTGATTGCGCAGGCGTTCGGCGGTACTGCGGGCAGGATTGAAACGT
>OIZE01001629.1_pt1 | contig 13414 bp, 9 predicted proteins | sample 1588421 | NCBI WGS metagenome assembly OIZE01 (sample SAMN03283251) | human gut metagenome | biome: human-associated habitat; material: feces | host: Homo sapiens | place: USA | collected 2013 | reverse complement strand
AGAGCATCTGCGAGGGTGGTGATGATGGTGCGCCTGCTGCTACCAAGGTTGATTCCATTACCGGTCAGGCTTTCCTCAGCCTTGCTCAAAGCGTAGTAACGGTGGTGAACCGCAGAAATGCCGAGAAGGCTCCAACCAAGATTGTAAGTACACACTAAGTAGTAAATATCCTATTTGATAAGGGTATAAAATAAAAAGCTAGGATTGCCCTCAAGCAGTCCTAGCTTTTTTTATCAGAGGAGTTAACAGGTTAACAGTTAACAGCCCATTTTTTATAGTTTATAGTTGAAAGTTTATAATTTATAGGGCTTAGCCGTTAGCAAGATTGCTATAAACTTTTAACTCTAAACTCTTAACAATCAACTATTTCTTCCGCCTCATCCTCTTCTTCTGCTACTTCGGCAGTAAGGTTTGCCTTGAGTCTTGCCGATCTCAGTTGCTGCCTGAAAACCAGGCAGGTAGCGAGGAAATAGACACCGGTCTGAATCCAGAGTGCTCTGAATTCCGGCAGAATATCTGAAAGAGAAGCACCCATACTGCTGATTCTGAGGAACCCGCGGATGCCGAAAGTGGATGGGAAAACCCACGAAAATCCTTGCCAAAAGCCCGGAATATTGCTCAATGGCCATGAAACTCCCGTCATAAAAAGCAACGGAACGGAGGTAAATACCACCAGAAGCATCACATTTTCACGATATCTTACCAGACACGACAGCATCAGACCGAAGAAAACACACGAAAGAATGTAAGGAAGGAGGAAACCGAGAATGGTGGTCCACGTTACCATACTTACAAAACTGAACAGCTTGGGAACTACCAGCGTAAGATACATTCCCATCACGGCGTAAACCATGAAATAAACCAATGCCTTGCCGAAAACAATGCGGAAAATACCGCCATAATGCTCGCTTACCGGTATGAGTTCGCGGTTTCTGTTGAGTTCTCTTGATGTTCCCGCTGACATTCCTATGCCCAGCAGCATCGTCTGCTGCAGGATAAGAACCAGCACAGCTGGCAGAATGGCATTTCCGTAACCTCCTGTCGTGTTGAATATCGGAATCTCATCAAAGGCGAGCGGCTCGGTGGTAATTTCGTCGTCTCTATCCGTAAATCCTCCAGCCTGTGTTATCTGGATGCCCGAGTTGATGTGGCTGGCTACGGCCTGCGAGGTCTGATAGATCGCCTTATAGGTCAGCATCAGACTCATATCGCAGTAAACTCCCACATGCGCCTGTTCGCCCCGGTTCAGCTTCGTATCGAAGTCGGCAGGGAAGTAAAGGATTCCGTGAACTGCCTGTCTGCGCACCAGTTCCTTCGCCTCGTCCAGACTGTTGCAGTAATAGGTAGCCTTGGCATCTGGCGAAGCATCATAATCGCGGATAAACTCGCGAGAACTGTGACTGTGGCTCAGGTCCACAATCGCCGTATCCACTTCTCTCACCACCTCGTTGTTGTAAATCCACGAGTAGAGCAGCGGATAACCCAGCGGCACCAGAATGCAGAAGATGAGCACACCCTCATCGCGGAAAACATTGCGCATTTCCGTCTTCCAGATGTAGCACATATCCCAGATGCCATTGATAATCTTATATAATAAACTACTTTTTAACATTTAATATCTAACATTTAATCTTGAACATTCAACACTCAACATTCAACATTCAACACTCCTACGGCAAGTATTTATATACCAGCATTGCCTTCTTGATGTTCCAGATAGTGAGCATCGGCAGGGCACAGAACAGCACCATTGCGCCCCAGTGGAGCACAGCATCGCCCATCGGGAAACCATTGAAGATGTTTATCTGGTAAATCATGTAATAGTGGCGCATCGGGAAAAGCTGGCCGATAGACTGAATCGGAGAATCCATCGAGAAGAGCGGATAGGTGGCTCCGCAGATGGAGAAACTCACTACGCCCCACAACGAACAGATACTCATCGACATGCGGAGCGAAGGCATCAGTCCGAAGGCAAAAATGCCGACACACTGGCAGGAGAGTACGCTCAGAATGCCTAACAGGATGATAGGAAGCGCGCCGCCCGGATGTGGAAACTGTAATACATAATAGAGGTAGAATTCGAACAGCAGGAAGATACTCAGGAAGATGAGTGTCTGTGGCAGCATCTTACCCGCAATGGCGAGATAAGGATTGTTGCCTGCCATCCGCATCCAGTCTCTTGCCCGGTTGAACTTCAGTTCCGTACCTATAGAATAAGGTGTAATCAGGAAGATGAACAGCATGATGAGTCCCGGCACCATTACGCTCGAAAGATAATAGTTGTAGTTGGCGTATGGGTTGCCTATCATGTGCAGGTCTACGGCGATAGGCTGCAGGAAGGTCATGATTTCATCATTCGTCTTTCCCAGTGCCGACAGCTTCGCCATTCCTGCCGCCGCACCTCCCAGGGTAGAGATGGTTTTCAAATCGCGGAAGAGCAGGGAGCCGGCTGCCAGCGATACGCTGCTGTAATAGAATGAAATCTTAGGCTGCTTCTGGGCCATCAGTCCTGCCTCCGTTCCGTCAGGAATCAGCAGAAAGGCGTAGATTTCGTTCTTCTGGATAGCATGTCTTGCCTCTGCCATGTTCTCGTAATGAGCCACTACCTTGGTAGTCTGGAAGGCATCGAGCTTATGCACCAGCTGTCGCGATGTGGCGGAGTTGTCCTGATCTACTATGCCCACAGGCATGTCGGTAGGCACTCCTCCCTTCATCAGCGTGGTGAAGAAAATCACCACCACGATGGGGAAGATGACCATGCAGAAGAGATAAATGGGATTCTTCCACATGATGCCGCATTCTCTGAGGGCTATATGATATAATTTCTTAAACATAGATGTTATTTAATGATGAGTGACATTCCCGGGCGCAATCCCTCCAGCTTGGTGACAGGACGTGCCTTCACTTCGAATGTCTTGCGGTCGTAGTCGCCATTATCCTTGGTTGCCTTCCAGGTAGCGTAAGAGCCCTGGTCTTTCAGGTAGTAAACCTTCATCTTGATGTCCTTGTTGAAGGCAGGAACGTAAGCGGTGAACTCATCGCCCTTGTTCAGACCCTTGAGATGATCTTCGCGAACATTGAAGGTTCCCCACATATCGCTCATGATAGAGATGCTCATGATAGGAGAGCCGAGGCCTACCAACTCGCCTACCTTAGGATAGACATTGCTTACCTCGCCCTCGCACTGGGCAATCTGAACGGTTTCTTTCAGAAGATTCTTCACTACATCCACAGCGCTCTTCGAAGCCTGTGTGTTGTTGGCAGCCATACGCTTCTCCTGCTCGCGGGCTCCGTTCTTCGCCATGTCGTACTGACTTCTGGCAGCAGCCACCTGAGCCTCTGTAGCCTTATAGGCAGCGTAAGCCTCGTCGCGCTTCTGACCGCTGATTACGCCCTCGTTGAAGAGGTTCTGCATGCGGTTGTAGGTCTTCTTGGCGATGGTTGCGGCAGCTTCTGCCTGCTGAACCAACTGGTAAGCGCCCTGAATCTGCTCCTTGCGTGCACCTGCATCCGTCAGGTCCTTCATCGCCTCGGCTGCAGCGTTGGTAGCCTGGAGCATCTGTTCCTGCGATTTCATTTCCGGCACTTCGAGGATGGCGAGCGTATCGCCCACATGAACGTAATCGCCTTCCTGAACGCGGAGTTCTACCACGCGTCCTGGCAGTTTGCAGGATACTCTGTATTCTGATACTTCTACCTCGCCCTGAATGGTGTCATCCTTCTGTTCCAAAGTGAAGAAACCAATGACGCCTACGAGAATGACTACTGCTGTAAAACCGATTACAGCGAGCAATATGTTGTTATGCTGTGATTTCTTAGACATTTTGCTTAATCTGAATTTAAAATTGTTATTATTATTACTGCAGGATACCGAGCGCCTTGTTCAGCCCAACCTGAGTCAGCTTCACGTCGATTTCTGCATCAATCTTTTGGCTCTGTGCTTTCTGCCAGGCAGTCTGTGCAGCCATCACGTCGGTAACCTCCATCACGCCTTCCTTGAAACCGAGGTTGGCGCATCTCAGGTTCTCATCTGCACTGGCGATGTTCTTCATTGCCATGTTGAGCTTCTTCTGGGCTTCCTTTACCTTAAACTGGCTTTGGGTAATCTGCAGATGAATCTTCTCTCTTGTATCATCCAGGTTCATCTGGGCGATATTGCTGGCAGCCTTGGCGGCTCTCACCTTGTAGGCGCCGTCGAACCAGTTCCATACCGGAACATGAACCATCACGCCTACGTTCCAGACTCCGGTAAACTTCTTCTGGAAACCATTGAATACGTTCGGGTTCGAAATCATGTAGCCGCCTGTCAGCATGACGTGAGGCAGATTGATGGCGCGAACCATATTGGTAGCTTCTTTTGAGATGTCGAGCGCATTCTGCAGCATGCGGAGTTCCGGACGGGTGTTCATCGCTGAATCCTGTGCTGCCACTTTCTGCTGCTCGGTGTCAACAGGAGTTCCTGATAAAGCCAGGGTTTCCTTATCTTCATCGGCAAGTGTGATTTCCTGGTTCATCGGAATGCCGCAGAGCTGGCAGAGCAGCATCTTCGACAGGGCGAGTCCGTCTTCTGCCTGGGTAATCTGCATCTCAGCCTCGTTCACTTTCACGTCTACCTTCAGTCCGTCTGCCTTGGTGGCTACTCCCTGCTGAATCATCTTATGAACATCCTCGTTCAGTTTCTTTACGAGGTCGCGGTAACTGATGGCGAGTTTCTGCTTCTGCTTCAGCGAAACGGCGAGCCAGTAAGCCTGGTCTATGCTGTAGAGCGTGCTCTGAGTCTGCTGGTCGAGATCATTCTCTGCAATCTGCTCTCCGATGTCGGCAATCTTGTTGGCTGCAATGATGGCTCCACCCATATAGATAGGTTGGCGAACCATCACGCTTCCTGCCCAGATGTTGCGGGTGTCGGTGCGGAATGCATCTACCAGTTTCTCTCCCAGCGCATTGCCTTGCTGCTGCAGGGGTCCCAGTTTCTCATTCATCAGTCCGCCTATCTGCTGCGCTATCTCCGGGGTAATCATTCCCTGACTTACAAGTTGGCTCATCAGATTGCTGGCTCCTCCCGATATTCCTCCGGTAATGGTAGAGCCGATATTGCTGAATGTTGATTTCTGACCGTCGTTCAGCAGCGAAATCTCCCTGCTGAACCATTCGTAACCGCCTAAAGCATCTACTTTAGGAAGATATTTGGTACGTGCCGATTTCTTCAGATTATACGCCACGTCCTTCTTGAGCTTCGAGGCATTGAGCTGCTTGTTGTTGCGCAGTGCCATGGCACGGCAACTGTCAAGGCTCAGCGTTTGTGCCTGAGCCCCGGCAGGAATCAATGCTCCCATCAGCATGATAAGAGTTATATATTTTTTCATCCTTTGTTTATAATATTATATAATATTGGATGCAAAATTATGGAATTATTCTTAAATGACAAAGAAATTTTGTTTATCAAATCTTTAAGAATCAAAAAATATATTGCATTGTGGAAAAATAGAACATACCCTTTAGTTTTCCATAATCCCTTAATCGTCTGTTTCTTAGAAATTCACCCGTTCTGTCTCGCCCCAGGTAGGGTCTACGGTAATGCCTATTCCACCACCCGTACTGTCGTCTCCGCCACCGAATCCGTCAGCAATGGAAATCTCGGTATAGGCTGCCTTGTTCTGATGGATTTTCAAATCGGCTTTTTCAAAACTCTTTACCACCTTTGCATCGGCATCCAGAAAGCTGATACTCATCTTGATGTTCTTCTCTTCTTCATGTGGGAAGGTGTAGACGGTAAAGTCTCTGCCGCCATCTTTCATACTGAAATTTTCGGTCTGACGACTGTTCACGCAACCGAATCCGGTGGTTGCATCCAGGGTGCTGCTGCCGCCGGTATAATAGAACTTGATGCTCCTGATTTCTTCGGGAATAGTTTCGTCGGTAATATGTAACTTGAAGGCGCCAACTGCTCGCCTCAGGTTGATGTCTGTGGTGGCGCCCTCTTCGTTTACGCTCAACCTGCCGTAATAATAAAAGGTGTCGGTAAGTTTGTTGCTTGCAAACTTCACCTTCTCGGGTGCGCTGATAGAGCAGTTTCCCTTTCCGTTATGGGCAATTACCACGAGGCGGTATTCTCCTTCGTCCAGACTCACATGGGCAGTTCCGAACCCGTTGTCGGTAGAAAGCTGGTTCGCCGACTCCAGTTTCTCCTCTCCGTCAAAGATGGCAAACGTCAGTCTGGTGCAAACATCGCTCAGAGCCATCTGTTTGTCGGCTGCTTTGGTCGTCAACAGATTGGTGTTTTCTACTTTCTGCACATGGATAGTTACATTGGCGTTTGCCTCACGTGATTTTCCGGTTGTTTCGTCAATCGAAAACTTCTCGCATGAAGTAAGCGTCGCTACGAGCATCAGCAACAGGGATGCCAGTAACCGATAGGGCTTCTTACTCATAACCGTTCTTGTTTACTAGTTGCTCTATGCCTTATCTCGGAGTTTCCTCGGGCATAAAGATGTGGCAAATATACGTTTTTTCTCTTTTCGATGCAAGTAAAATCTAATAAATCTTTATATTTTTTGTCATTTATCTGTTTTTTCGTATTTTTGCATCGGTTTTTCTGTACTTACAGAGCCGATTTTGCATTATATATATAATAAGGTATAGAAGATATTGGTATGGATAAGAAGATAAAAGCATTGTTTTTCGATATTGACGGCACCCTGGTGAGTTTCAAGACCCACAAGATTCCGCAGAGTACGGTAGATGCCTTGGAGCAGGCTAAGAAGAATGGGGTAGAGGTGTATATTTCTACCGGTCGTCCGCAACTCATCATCAACAACCTCGGTCAGATAGAACATCTCATCGACGGTTACATCACCACCAATGGAGCCCGCTGTTTTGTAGGCGATAAGGTGGTGAGCCAGCACGCCATCCTTCCTGAAGATGTAAAGAAGATTATCGAGGCTGCCGACCGTGATGATTATCCGGCAATCGTCGTAGGAGAGCATCATCTCGCTATCCATCATTATACTGACGAGGTTTATGAAATCTTTGCCAAGGGACTGGGGGTGGATTGTGAAATCTTCCTGACCGATGTGAATGAACTGGGAGATGAGCAGGTTCTGCAGGTTACTCCTTTCTGTTCGGTAGAGCAGGAGGCGCTCCTGATGCCTACGCTCCGCAACTGCACCTCGGGCAGATGGCATCCTGCCTTTACGGATATTACGGCTGCTGATGCTGATAAGGGCAAGGGCTTGCATGCAATGGCTGATTATCTGGGTTTGAACATAGAGGAAACCATGGCTTTCGGCGATGGCGGCAATGATATTTCCATCGTCCGGGAGGCAGGCACCGGTGTTGCGATGGGCAATGCGGGAGATAATCTCAAGCAGATAGCCGATTACATTACGACTCATGTGGATGAAGATGGTGTTAAGAATGCGCTCCTCCATTTTGGCGTGATTTAAATTCCCGGCGTTATTGACTTTTTTTTCATAACTCCCTATATATAGTAAGGTGTAATCCTGATGAAGCCTTTTTGATAGGCGAATTTCATTTTGATAAAATAATAAAGGCAAACGTGTCATTTGTTGTAGCGAATGGCGTGTTTGCCTTTCTGTTTTTAAAACTTACCTTTTATACCTAGTTTCTTCTCGTTATTTACTTTTTGTGGGAATAAATATCAAAAACGCTTACGAAAAGTAATAAAATATGCGAAAAATATGCATAAAGTACCATAAAGTTGGTATTTTATATCAAATTGTTTACTGAAAATTTGTTTAATTAGCAAAAAGTATGTATCTTTGCACCCGATATTTGTAAGTTGTTTAATTTTTAAGAGAGAGAATTATGGTAAAAAGATTGACCATGCTCATGGGGGGGCTTATTCTTTCAACAGGAATAGCCCTCGCTCAAACTACTGTTACAGGTAAGGTTGTTTCTCAGGAAGACGGTGAACCGGTTATTGGTGCATCAGTTAGAATTGTAGGAACTAAAACTGGAACGGCGACTGATGTCGATGGTAATTTTACGCTTCCTAATGCCAGCAAGGATGCTGTCTTGGAAATCAGTTACCTCGGCATGCAGACTAAAACAATGAAAGCATCTGCTAAAATGAAGATTATTTTGGCTTCTGATGCAAGAAATCTTGACGAGGTAGTTGTTACTGCCTTGGGTATGAAACGTTCAGAGAAAACTTTGGGTTATGCTGCCAGTACAGCCAACGCTTCTGAGTTGACTGTTGCTAAGTCTGGTTCTCTGATGAGTGGTCTTCAGGGTAAGATGGCTGGTGTGCAGATTTCTGGTGGTGGTGTTACAGGTACCTCTCAGAAAGTCGTAATTCGTGGTATTTCTTCTGTTTCTAGCAACAACCCATTGTATATTGTTGATGGTGTGCCTATCAACAATGACCGTTTGGGTGATAACTCTGTTGACTTTGGTAGTGGTGCAGGCGACATCAACCCAGAGGATATTGAATCGGTAACTGTATTGAAGGGTGCTTCTGCTACCGCTCTTTATGGTTCCCGTGCAGCCAATGGTGTTATCATGATTACTACAAAGAAGCCACAGGGTGACAAGAAGGCTTCTATCACTTACGATGGTTCTTTGACATTTACTGATGTGCTCCGTGTGCCAATGACTCAGAATCTCTTTGGTCAAGGTTGGGGTTCCTGGTCTAATGAGGAGAACGGTTCTTGGGGACCTCGTCTCGATGGTCGTGAGCATTGGTATGGTTCTACCGGTCTTTCTAACGGCGAGACTTTAACCAAGCCTTTTTCTTATGTTAAGAACAATATCCGTGACTTCTATCAGGTAGGTAAGGAATGGAACAACAACGTATCTCTCCGCTATGGTGATGAGAAAGTAGGTATTGTTGCATCTTACGGTAATGTAAGTTCTAATGGTATTACTCCTAACAATGGTGATACTTACTATCGTAATACCTTCTCACTCCGTGGCTATGCCAATATCGACAGATTCCATCTGGACATGTCCCTGAACTATGTTCGCAAGGATATGCGCCGTTCTCGTGATATGTATATGGAGTTGCTTCAGGGTGCTTCTGATGTTCGTTTCACAGATATGAAGGATTACAACCTTGAGCGTAACAATGTAGATAACTACTATACATTGTATGCTAACAACCCATATTATATGGTAGATAACTTCTATTCTACTTACCAGGATGATCGTATTTATGGTAAGCTGGAGTTGTCATACGATATTACCAAGGATATCAAGGTAATTGGCCGTTTCGGTGGTGATTATACCAATTATAAGACCGAGCGCATCGAACCACGTATTCTTTATACCGAGGGTTCTTATCAGGCAACTGGTAATGGTACAACTGTAGGTAACCAGGGTTACTATTCTAAGTATCGTTCTCAGCGCGGACAGATTGACGCCAGCCTCTTGCTGACCGGCAATCATACTTTCGGTGATTTCTCGGTAGGTGCAACCTTAGGTTGGAACTTGAATCAGAGAAACTATGATAATGTAGGTGGTTATAATGAGCAGTTGGATATTCCAGGTTGGAATTCCTTGAGTAATACATCTTCCTATTCGATTACTGATACTGACTCATGGAATAGAAGATTGTTGGGTCTTTTGGGACAGGTTGAATTAGGTTATAAGGATTGGGCATTCTTGAACCTCTCTGCCCGTAACGACTGGTCTTCTACTCTTCCTATGGGTGATAACAGCTTCTTCTATGGCGGTGCCAATGTGTCTGTGCTTCTGAATCAGGCTATTCCTGCTTTGAAGAATGTCAAGCAAATCGACTTGTTGAAGGTTCGTGCAGCTATAGGTCAGACAGGTAATGATGCTGATGTATATATGACTAATTCATATTATCGTCCATTCCAGTCTTATTATACATATTTGCCAATTTCCGGTGTTTCTGGTTTGACAGAGTATAACCGTTTGCCAAATAAGTCATTGAAGCCTGAGATTACAACTGAGTATGAGCTTGGTTTGAGCGGTACATTCTTCGGCAACCGTTTGAGCTTCGATGTGGCTTACTATGATCGTACAACCAAAAATCAGATTATCTCTGCTACTTTGGCTCCTGAGACAGGCTATACTTCTAACACCCGTAATGTAGGTAAACTTCAGAACAAGGGTATTGAGGCGATGGTTAATTTTACTCCTATCCGTACTAAGGATTGGGAGTGGAGTGTAGGTGCTACATACGCTAAGAACTGGAGTAAGGTGAAGGAACTTTGGGATGGTCTTGATGAATATACCATTCCTGTAGGTACTACAAGTACTGGTTTGTATTCTTCTATGCGTGGTGTATCTTACGTATTGAAGGTTGGTGAGCCTATCGGTATCTTCAAGTTGCCAGCAACACAGAAGGTAACAGATAAAAACAGTCCATATTATGGTTATAGAATCGTAAATGGTAATGGTTTCTTGCAGGCTAGTACTACAGACTATGATTATCTCGGCTCTTCTCAGCCTGATTTCGTAATGGGTTTCACTACACATCTGAAGTGGAAGAACCTGAGCCTTGCTGCTACTGGCGACTGGCATAAGGGTGGCTTGATGTATTCTGAGACATCATATATCACTCACTTCAATGGTAACTCTACAGAGACCGTATTCAATGAGCGTGATGCTTTTGTTTATCCTCATTCTGTAAAGATTGTTGGTGGAGAGTATGTTGAGAATAATATTCCTGTAACTTCCAATTATATGAATTATGTTCAGGGTAACTATAGCTACAACCCGGAGGTGCGTCGTGATTTCGTTGTAAGCCGTTCTTACTTCAAACTCCGTGAGTTGGCTTTGACATACGATTTCCCTAAGACAATCACAAGTGCATTGAAGATGCAGAAGTTGTCTTTGAGTCTCGTTGGCCACAACTTGTTGCTCATCACTCCAAAGCATCAGAATTATATCGACCCTGAGTCTTCTAACTTTGGTAATGATATCAGTTCTGAGTTTGGTGAGACTATGGGTTCTGTGTCAACTCGCAACTATGGTATTAACTTGAAGGTTGTATTTTAATTAAAGGAGATTTCTTATATGAAAAGATATAAATTTTTAAGCGCAGCATTGCTGGGAGCTGTCTTGACAATGGGTACTGTTACTTCTTGTAGCGATTCTGGCTATTTGGATATCAACTACAACCCTAACTATCCTTCTACAGCTTCCTACAAGCAGTTGCTTCCAGCTGCTGAAGGCTCTATCGTGGCTGTCAGTGGTCTTTATCAGCAAATTACTGGTGACTTCTGGTGTCAGTATGTAACACAGGGTAATAGTACAAACCAGTATAATACATTGTCTAATTATGCTGTAACAACATCAGGTTCAATTCCTCCTGTTACTACGATTTGGCAGAATACATATGCCAACAGTCTGGAAGATTTAAAGCTGTCTTTGGCTTCTGCTGAAGAAAGTAAGGCTTGGAACTATTGGATGGTTGCCAAGGTTCTTCAGGCCTATAATTTCTTGGTATTGACTGATACTTATGGTGATATTCCGTTTACAGGTGCTCTTGATGTCGAAAACAATCCACATGCTGCATTTGATGATAGCAAAACTGTTGTTTATCCAGGTATCCTGGAGATGCTGGATGCTGCCATTGCCAAACTCGATGATGCTAAAGCTGCAGAAAAAGCTTCACCTTTAGGAACTGCTGACTGTTTCTTGGGAGGCAGTATGGATAGCTGGGCAGGCTTTGCAAAGAGTTTGAAGTTGAAGATGTATCTCAAAGACTTCGATGCTCATAAATCTGATATTCAGGCTTTGCTTAGTGCAGGTGGTCTCTTGGAGAAGGATTGTGCTTGGGTAAATTGGGAAGATGGTACTAATAAAGGCAATCCTCTTTATGAGTTTAATATCCGTCAGTTGAATACTACTGAGAATATTCGTGCTTGCCATACTTTCTTAGAGTATCTTTTGGATAAGAAGGATCCTCGTATCATCAAGTTGTATGAGGTAACTGCTAATGCCAAAAAAACTCTCGGCTATTCTTCTGATGAGGAACTGATAGCTCACATGGATGAATGCTACGAGGGCCTTCCTTGCGGAGATAAGCCAACTACTGATGAAACTACAGATGGTGGTATTGGAATCTCTAAGTCTTCTCGTATGAAACAGGCTTATGATGATGCTGTCTATCTGATGAACGAGGCTGAATGCGAATTGATGATTGCTGAGGCTTATGCTCGTTTGGGTAATGCTGAAAAGGCTGAGGAATATTATAATAAGGGCGTTCTTGCTGGCTTCAGCCGTTGGGGATTTGATGGTACAGCATTCGTTGATGGTGCTTACAAGTTTGATAAGGCCGATATGCTTCATAGTATCGCCATGCAGTATTGGGTAACTTATGCTGGTGCGAATGCTTATGATGGTTGGATGACCCGTAACCGTTTGGGTATTCCTGAGGTTCAGGCTAATATTACTGTTCGTAAGTCTACAACTGCTTTGCAGCGTGAATTGTCTGATGGTTATGTTTTAGGTAATTTGGTTGATCCAGGTGCTAGCAATATGAATGCCGGTGAGTATCCTATGCGATTGCTTTATCCTACAGCTACTACATTGTATAACTCTGCTGCTGCCAAGTATGTAGAAGAGAATGGAAACTCGCTGACCAAGAAACTTTGGTGGGAGAAGTAATGATTATTAATGTAATAAACGAAAAGTCATGAAGAAAATATTATATTTTTTGAGCTTTGTTTTCGTAGCATTGTTTACTGCATGCTCTGAGGGAGACGATTTCGATATCGATTATACTCCTATTGCTCCTGTTGGTGGTGAGTATAGAATCAATGTGGAGAGAGGTTATGATGCTTCTAAGACAGATGCAGAGTATTGGGCTTCTAATCCAACAGATGCTGAATTCATCTTTAAGACTGATGGTACAGGAACCAATGAGGGTGTTCTCTATGCCTATCTCAGCAATACTACCGATTATGATAAGGATAAGGCGTGGATTCGTGTAGGCTCAGCTGCCTCTAAGGCAGCTTACGCCATCAATGCTAAGGTATCTATTGATATGAGTTCTTATACTTTCGGTGGTGAGAATGTGGATGATTTCATTGGTAACTCTGCTACAGCTACCGACAAGGTAACTGTTAGCGGTAAGTGTGGTCACAATACTTATACTACTGTATCTGGTACTGTGACAGATGAAATCAGTTTCACCTATTCCCGTTCTGACCAGCCTGGATATCATTATAGAGTAACAGGATTTAAGTCTACTGGTTGGGCTGAGGACAAAAAGTAATATACTTTTGCTAGATATGAATTATTCCTAGATGATGTTTCTAATGATATTGTCTAGGAATAATATTTAAGATATAAGGCAAAGTGATTTGCCTCGTTGTTGACCAAGTCAACACTTATATCTCTCTCGTCTAGGGGACTGGCAGTGGTCAGTCCCCTTTTTTGTGTTTATAAGAGAGATTTCTTGGTTAATGAGGGTGTG
>OIZE01001628.1_pt1 | contig 13417 bp, 17 predicted proteins | sample 1588421 | NCBI WGS metagenome assembly OIZE01 (sample SAMN03283251) | human gut metagenome | biome: human-associated habitat; material: feces | host: Homo sapiens | place: USA | collected 2013 | reverse complement strand
CGTAGATAAAGGATTTGCAAGCTTTCCAACTTGGTGCGGCAAACGGGACTTGAACACATATAAATGCGTTTAGCAACTTTTTGTAAATCTCCGCAAACGTCGGCAAATAGGGCTTTTGCGTGGATTATCGTTTAACATTGTCAAGTCTGATTTTGGGTGTTATTGCGGCTCATAACACCCAAATAACACCCAAGAACGAATACAAATAATTGTACAGATAGCTGCTTTTAGTTGCAAGCTGATAAAAATTTGTTGTATCGGCAGACTTTGAACTTGCTCATTTTTGAGCGGGTTGCTATCGCTCATATTTGAGCTAAAGTTCACACAATCAGTAAAACAAGTACCTCGAAAGTGCAATCGCCGCTAAATCTATCAAAATGCCGTATAAGCCATTGCAATTTCAAGAGTATAATTTCACCACCGAAAACACAAAACGCCATACAACGCACGCTAGGGGCATTACAGAGCATTTTAACAGCCGTGCATACAAAATAACAGCAGGCTTTGCACCTTTGAACTGTCGATAAAGTGTCGAGAGTGGTGTAACGCCTGCTGTTTTGTTATTCTTTCTCGTATTCAAGTATATCTCCGGGCTGTAACTCCAAAACGCCGCAGAGCCAATCAAGAGTTTCAAACGATACTATCTTGTGTTCTCTTAACTTTTGGATAGTGCTTTCGGAAAGTATGCCGTCTTTTCTTAACTTGTAGGTACTGTACCCATTTTCTTTGAGAAGTGGCAATACATCTATTTTTATTCTTATCATTATATCACCTCACAATAATAGTATCACATATATGCTCTTTTGTAAAGTGTACAATATACACAAAATATGCACTTCAATTTCGTGTATATTTTCACTTCAAAAGTATTGACATACACGTTTAAAAAGTGTATAATAATATCAGCAAAGAACGAAAGGGGGCGGTTAAGTTGGACAAGAAAACAAAAAAAGCTTGTCAAGTTGGTACAACAACTCAACAAGCTGATGATCGAGATAATCGGACTTATCGGATACATCTTGATCATAAAAGATTTACTTAGATAGTAAATTCGGCAGAAAGGAGAGTTGCAGCTCTCCCAACTGCTTGAATTATACCACAAAAACGAAAGGGTGTCAATATGAAAAAGGATATTTTCAAACTTTGCACAGAGCTGCTCAAGCTTGGCGGATTGATACTTGCAGTAGCGTTCTTAATACTGAGATAATTCAAGGAGCTGAAAACAATGACTAAAACCACAAAATCAAAACTTATGACAATAGCAAACAAGCTCGTAGGCAAGGGCTATAACCGCCGCACAGCAATGCTCAAAGCGTGGGTGATAGCCAAAGCCGAAAGGCTGTCCGTAAGGATAGCAGGGACTTCATTCAACCGCCGTCAGAGCGTTCTCAAGGCTATGGAGAGCAAGCCTGCTGTGCTGAAACTCAAGCACGAAAGCACCAATGCCGCAGACCGCAACGCCGTGAGCCTGTGGGCGTTCCCTGAGGGTGCAAGGGGCTTTTACCGAATTGGCTATCTGCCGAAAGCTGTCGCTTATGTTATAGCCCCTCTGCTGGACAAGGGCGAAACTCTCAGCCTTGACCGCCTCAACATCATAGATACCAACACAGCAGGCTTTAAGCTCGGTGCAAGGCTTATGCTCGCTGTATAAACCAAACCCCAAACACCACATCAACATTTCAACCCGAATTCTGCAATAAAGGGCGAATATATAAAACATAAAGGAGTAACCGAAATGACCACACCACAAAACAACGTCAAAAGCATATCTGTCCTTGACCTTGAGGACTTTGTTATAAACCTTGAGCAAGCCGAAAACCTGCTTAACGTGTACCTCGAATTCATTGACGATGAGTGCCCAGCTATCGAGAACAAGGACACTAAGAAAGAGAGTTCTGCGGCTGTTGTGTATGCCTCACGCACGGATATGTTTCAAGCCGTCCTAAGAGCTTGCTTTGACATAGTAAGGCAGAGCAAGACGGAGCTTTCAAAGCTTATTTATCCGCCTCAGACCGCATAAACGCCAAAGGACAAGCCTCGTGCTTGCCCTTTTTTTACTCTAGGAACAACTAGGATTTTCCACATTATGCAAATATGCGAGAAATATAAGCAATGAAGGCGTGAACGTGAAAAATGCCCTCAAAGGGGGTGGTATGACACGTATTGCTGCGAAACAAGCTCCTCAAAGATCGTCATTGCTTGATACTCTGCATTGTCTTCTGCAAGCTGTTCTATCTCACAGTCATATATTATAGCCTGCCGCTGTCCGTAGCTGAGATACGAGCCACGCTTTATTATCTCTGCAATACGCTGTTGAGCCTTGAAGTAAGCCCTCGTGTTGGTGCGGCTGTCAAAATGCAGGCTGCTTTCAATGTTCTGCTCTTCTCGCAGTATCCTCAGCTCAGCCATACAGCGGAGCTTTCTCAGAGCCTTTGCCTTGCGTTGTCTGATACACTCACCGCTCACGCCCTCACGCTTTGCTATCTGCTCTTGTGTCATATCTTCAAAATAATAAAGCACTATCACATCACGCAGGGGCTTGTCTAAGCGGTCAAGAGCCTTGTGCAAAACCTCTCTTGTGTGTTCGTCTGCAATGGTCTGTAAAGCCTGCTCAAAGCCCTCTTGCGAGTTGCTGTCGGGGATAATATCGGATAGGCACAGCTCCTTGCCGTCGCCTGTATCAAGGGGTTTATCAAGGCTTGTGCAGTTGTCAAGGGGCTTGTTATTCTCTCGGTCAGCGTTGCGTATACCTAACAGCTCCGCACCTGCATTGCGTATGTGATATTCAAGATAGCTTGTGAAAGCATACCCCTTTTCGGGGCTGTACGCCTCAAGAGCCTTTACAAAAGCAGGGTAGCACTCTTGCCGAACGTCTGCAAGCTCCACTCTGCAAGCCGTGAAACGCTCCTCATAGCTGCTGTAATATTGCCCTGCAAGCTTGAACATCAAGTGCTTTACCCTGTCCCACAAAGCAGGCTTTAGATCGTCCGCACCGCCTTGCTTGATAAATTCCGCAAGCTGTTCATTTGTCATTTTGTCACCCTCTCACATTCTCTTACATTCTCTAGCATTTTCACGGCTTTGCTCGAGCTTTATTCGAGCTTTGCTCTTGGTTCACTCTCGGTTCGTAAGTTCTAAGGCTCACTATGTAACAAAACACTACACTCTCGCAAGCCTTGTTCTCGGTTGGTGTTAAACGTTATGCTGTTACTTTCTGAAATTGCGATAAGCAAAGCAATTTCAAGAAATGTAACAAGCATAATAATTTAAGTTATATTAAAGTAAGTTTAGTTTCTTACTTTACTTAACTTTAAATTATTTTAATTGAAATATAATATATTATATTTGGTTGTTTTGGGTTGTTTTTGGGTTGTTCTGTTGCCGCCTTGCGGATAAGATTTGCTTGATCTCTTCTTCGGTAAAGTCATAGTATTCTTTGATTTGGGCTTCTGAAATATCAGTAGTTTCCAGAGCTAAATCACATTTGCTATAAAAGTGTTTGATCTCATCAAGTGACATTTTCAATAGCTTGTCCGCTGCTTGCTTGGTACGTGCAAAGGTTTCCGTAAATGTTTCATCACCTTCCTTAAATTCCGCTGCTGCATATTGCTTAAGCTCGTTGCAGAATTGCCGTGCACTTTTGTTTATAACAAATTCTTTCATTGTACCGTCAAATATATCGGAAATATCATCTACATCAAGTATGTGGTAACAAGCTGCAATGCTTGCTATTTGTGATTTGCTAAGATACTCAGAAATCGCAAAATCTTCTTTTTGAGCGTCCCAGAAAATAACATCAGCAATCCTATACGCTATATCCCCGAAAAGCTCGTTTATTGGCGGCTCTTCTGTTGCCTTTTTCTTTGCGGCGTTTTTATTACCTTTTGGAGCACCGCCTTTTTTGCCGTTTTCACATTGTGCACGATATTTGCGAAAAGAATGGTCTATATCTGTTTTTATAAATTCAATAAGCATTGCGGCTGCTTGATCTTCTATTGTTGGCAGCTCTGCTTGTTTTACATATGAGCAGATATATTTTATTACAGCTCCAGCTTGTTCATTATTGAGCATTTGAAACCAATCACAATATTTTGTATTAAAGTAAAAGTAAGGTGGTATTTTGCTTTCTTCACTCATTATTCTTGTCCTTTCCACTCCTCAAGAAGTCTTTCCGCAGAGCGTAACGTCTGAGAAATAGAGCTTGCTCTTGAACGCTCCCTGTTGACGTATCGGCTAAGCTCTGAGCGGTCAGCAGGATAAAAATAGCCGCACTCGCTTGAGCATATCACCGCCCCTTTACGCCGCATATCCTCTATCACAAGCCTTGTGTGTCGGTTATCAAGCCCTGATATGACACACATATCTGCAAGGCTTACGGCGTTGCTCTCGCCTGTTCTGAGGGCGTTTGATATTCTTTCGGCTGCTGTCATATGCTCACCCCCTCGCCCTCGTTGAGAAATTCAACAAGCCTGTCAAGGTTTATGAGGATTTTACAGCCTGCCTTGACGTATGTAACACGATTTTGCTTGACAAGCTGCCTCACAAAGTATTCGTGCAGTCCTGTTGCCTGTGCTGTTTCCTTTATGGTGAGCATTTTCGGCAATGCCCTTGCGTTATATTCATTCAAAATATTCTCCGATCTACCACATTTCAAGACTTGCATTTCCGCCCTCGAATGTGGTATAATAGGAGCGGAAACGTGTGTGTTTCTTTCAGCAGGCGTTAATGCCTGCTCAACCGTCTGAATGTTGGTAGCGTTCAGACGGTTTCTTTTTGTGCTTGACTTGCAAGCTTTTCAGCTTGTTTCTTGTAAAAGCGATCGTTGATAGCTTTTACTTTGTCCTTGTTTTTGGCGTTCCAAGCTCTCTTGTATGCTCTTTTTGCAAGAATGACCGCCTTTTCTTCTTCTGAAAGTGTAGTAAGATCAATCACTTTTTTACCTCCTTGTAAATTATTATTTCTTTTCTCTTGACAATAGCATTATTTAATGCTATAATCATATTATAAAATAAAATCAAACGATTGTCAATAATAAATTCTCATTTTAACGAAATTGCATTTAATATTGCAGAAAGGCTGTGTGCATTATGGAAAACGAAAATAAAAAAAGAGGTAGACCAAAAAAGCAAAAGAATATGAACTCTCCGCTTGCCAGGCGGTTGCGTGAACTGAGCGGAACAATGACACATCAAGAGATCGCAGACGGGGTCGGCATTTCTCGTCAGACCATAGGTCAATTTTTATTGGGCAACACTCAACCCGATACCGAAACGTTGTGCAAACTTGCGGACTTCTTTAAGGTATCAACTGACTATCTGCTCGGACGTACTGACGTTAAGAGTGCTGACACAACATTGCAGGATATTTGCAAATATACAGGGCTAAGCGAAAAAGCAATAACTTTGCTCTCATTAAGCAAAGAGAGTGAATTTTATAACATATTACCTATAATAAACTTCTTGATAGAAACTTCTGAAAACTCTATTTTATTGCGAACGGGTGAGGCTGTGTCGATTGATAGCTTTTGCTCTGATCTCTTAGAAAAACTGTATTATTACTTCAAAGTAGATATTTCGGACGAAAGCTGCTTTTTAATTCAGAAAAATGGTGCTATTATTTCTTCTGATGAAGATGATGATACCGATTGCACAAAAGAAGATTGGGATAGTCAAATAACTGTTTCAAGCGTGCTAAAAAAAGATATTGTTGATAGAGTGCTTGTTGATAATTTAATTGTAGAACTAAAGAAAGCTAAGCAAGATTTTGATAAGCAGAAAAAGCCTGCTCAAGATTACAGCTCAGAGCAGGCGTAACAAAGATATACAAACAAATAGAAAGGACTTGATACAATGGCACAGATAGAAAAGCGTGTAAACGGCTCATATAGAATAAGAGTGTTCTGTGGCTATTCAGCGGACGGCACAAAGCAGAAATCACAGTCAATGACGTGGCGACCCTCAAGACCTAATATGACCGAAAAGCAAATAGAAAAAGCTCTGAACAAAGCGGCTTTTGACTTCGAGGAGAAGTGCAGGAGCGGTCAAACTGTCAATGCTGAGAAATTCGAGAACTTTTGTGAAACGTGGTTTGAAAACTATGCAGAGCGTACATTAAAGCCCTCAGGCGTTGAGCGGTGCAGAGAATACACCCCACGAGTATATGAAAAGCTCGGTCACTTGCGTATAGACCGCATAACCCCACGAGAGATAGACGGCTTTATAGCTTGGCTCGGTAAGCAGCACGTTGAAAAGACCGCAAATGCAGCTTTCAAGGGCGACTTAAAAGCCATTCTCAGCCGCAAGGGTATGACACAGAAAAGCCTTGCAGAGCAAGCAGGCGTAAGCCCACAGACCATTAAATCAGCCGCAGAGAGCAAGCTTATAAGGTGGGAGAACGCCGAAAAGATATCCGCAGCATTGGGAGAGCCTTGTCAAAAGCTCTTTGATAAGCGTACAGACGATAAAATGCTTTCTCCAAAGACTATAAAGAATTATGTTTCGTTCGTGTCGAGCGTGTTTGACTATGCCGTGCATATCAAGGCTATCAAGGAAAACCCCTGCAAAAATGCCGCACTCCCAAAGATACCGCAGGCGGAGCATAAAATGTTCACCATAGACGAGGCTAAACGCTTTCTTGATATACTCGATCGTGACGATACGCCAATAAAATACAAAGCTTTCTTTCAACTCGCCATATTCGGCGGCTTTCGCAGGGGCGAGATACTCGGTCTTGAGTGGGAGGATATAGACTTTGACACGGGCGTTGTGCATATCCGCAGAACTGTTCACTATTCAAAAGAGCGTGGCTATTATGACACAGAGCCAAAGAGTCGCAAGTCTGTAAGAGCCTTGACCCTGCCCAGCGGCGTGATATTCACAGTAAAGCAGTTGAGGAACGAACAGCTTTCACAGCGTTTAAAGCTTGGTGACAAATGGCACAGCACAAGCAGGCTTTTCACCACTTGGGACGGACACCAAATGCACGGAGCAACGCCGTTCACCTGGCTAACAAAGACCTGTGAGCAATACGGCTTGCCAAAGGTCAATCTTCATTCGTTCAGACACTTGAACGCAAGCCTGCTCATAAGCTCAGGCGTTGACGTCAAGACCGTTCAAAGCGTTCTCGGACACTCGCAGGCAAGCACCACCCTTGACATATACGCAGCCGCTTTTCAAGACAGAGAGGCACAAGCTCTCGGAGCTGTGGCGAATATCCTCACGGGGGAGAATAGGCGTAAGGCGGAATAACCGACAAACCAAAAAAGGAGCAAGCCCAAAAGCCTGCTCCTTAAATTTTTATCACAGTAACACCCAAACAACACCCAAACGCAAAATCTACATAAAACAAAAAACTCGCAAACCCTCGTAGATAAAGGATTTGCAAGCTTTCCAACTTGGTGCGGCAAACGGGACTTGAACCCGTACGTCAAGGACACACGCCCCTCAAACGTGCCTGTCTGCCAATTCCAGCACTGCCGCATTTGCTATTCTTTTCGCTGAACTCTTTCGTTTTGTTTGTGTTCCGTGTCATTCAGCTTAATTATTATAGCATTTATTTTTTCTATTGTCAAGGCTTTTTTTCAAAAAAATTTGACTATTCATAAATATACATATCACATACTTATTTATATATGTTCAAGCTCCGCTATTGACAAATCAGTCAGGCGGTATAACAGTTCTGTTGGGCTAGATATTCTAAACCTAAGCGGAAATTGAGCTGGTCCACCTATACAAAACAGTTTCACTCATTATGAATTTTCTCAACAAAAAAGGACTTCATTACGAAGTCCTTTAATTATTTGTGCAAACTCAGAATTACTTGAGCTCAACAGAAGCGCCAGCAGCCTCAAGCTTTGTCTTGATCTCCTCAGCGTCAGCCTTTGAAACACCTTCCTTGATAGCCTTAGGAGCACTCTCAACGAGTTCCTTAGACTCCTTAAGACCAAGACCTGTGATCTCCTTAACAGCCTTGATAACAGCCATCTTAGCATCGCCGAATGAAGTCAGAACTACGTCGAACTCTGTCTTCTCCTCAGCAGCAGCGCCAGCAGCACCGGCAGCTGGAGCAGCAGCAACAGCAGCTGTTACACCGAATTCTTCCTGGATAGCGTCAACAAGCTCTGAAAGCTCGAGAACGGAAAGTTTCTTGATCTCTTCTACAAAATTCATAATCTTCTCTGAAGCCATGATAAAAATCTCCTTTTTATTAAATAATTTTTCGGGTCAAAGCCCATTCGTTAAGCGGCATATAAATTATGCAGCCTCGTTGTCCTTGTCCACAACAGCCTGAAGTGTTGCGGCAAGCTTCTGGATAGGACCCTGAAGGGAACCAACCAGCTGTGCGAGCAGAGTTTCTCTTGAAGGGATCTTCGAGAGAGCCTTAACGCCTGCCTCGTCGTAAACGTCCTCACCAATGTAACCGGCCTTGAGGAAGAACTTTTCGTCCTTGCAGTCCTCAGCAAACTTACCGAGTATTCTTGCAGGAGCTGTCTGGTCATCGTTAGAGATAGCGATAGCTGTTGTACCCTCGAGTACGTTTGTGATACCGTCAAGACCAGCTTCCTTAAGAGCAAATCTCAGGATAGTGTTCTTCTCAACGAAATAACTTACGCCAGCCTCTCTCAGCTCTTTTCTGAGCTTTGTATCCTCTTCAACAGTGATACCCTTGTAATCAACGAGTACGCCTGCAGCAGAGTTCTTGAGCATTTCAACGAGCTGTGCAACTCTTTCCTTCTTAGCGGACAATGTCTTTTCGCTTGGCATTTCAATTTCACCTCTTTGAACTAATTTACGCAAACCGTAAACTAACAAAAGAAAAATCCCTTTCGTCGCAAGACAAAAGAGATACAAAGTCATAATTACTTTGCTATTCCTTTCCTCGGCTGGACTTCCGCAGTTTCCTGCTGCCAACTGTCTTTAGATACGAATGCTCTAATATTATAACAGACCCTTGACCTTTTGTCAAGAGTCTGTTATGCTTTTAATGTAAACTTTTTGTGAACTTAAATGTTTATCTTATGCTTTGTATACTTGCTTGATATCTTAAGTCTTGCCACAGCCTTGTTAAGAGCCGCCTGTGTGTGATAATATTCTGAAATGCTCTGCTTCTGCCTGAGCTTCTCCTCAGCTCTCTCCTTAGCGGCTTCCGCACGCTTTTCGTCTATCTCCTCAGGGCGTTCAACAGTGTCCGCAAGAAGCGTCACATATGACGGCATTATCTCCACAAAACCGTCGCTTACCACCGCATAGTGCCACTGGTCGCCCGTTCTGAAACGCAGCTCACCTGCGTTAAGACAGGTTATCATGGGCTGATGATTAGGCAGTATTCCGAAAGAGCCGTCCTGACCCGGGAATATAAGCTCGTCACATTCTCCCGAATAGAAAACGTGGTCGCTGGCAAGTATTTCAAGCTTGAATGTCTTTACCATTTCAGCTTCTCCTTTCGGTGAGGGTCATCACTCGTTTTCAAGTTGTTTAGCCTTTTCGATAACATCGTCGATAGTGCCTGCGTTAAGAAATGCAGCCTCCGGATATTCGTCCATTTCGCCGTCGATTATCTTCTTGAAGCCTCTGATTGTTTCTTTCAAAGGAACATATTTGCCCTCTATGCCTGTGAAGTTCTCTGCAACATGGAAAGGCTGTGAAAGGAATTTCTGTATCTTTCTTGCTCTGTAAACAGCCGTCTTGTCGGCGTCGTCAAGCTCCTCCATGCCCAGGATAGAAATGATATCCTGAAGTTCCTTGTATTTCTGCAAAAGCTCCTGAGTCTTTCTTGCAACTTCGTAATGCTCCTGACCTACTACGTCAGGCTCCAGTATTCTTGAAGTTGACTCCAGTGGGTCAACGGCAGGATAAATACCCTGTTCAACTATCTTTCTTGAAAGCACCGTTGTTGCGTCAAGATGTGAGAACGTGATAGCAGGTGCAGGGTCTGTCAGGTCGTCCGCAGGGACGTATACAGCCTGAACAGATGTGATAGAGCCTTGCTTTGTTGAGGCGATACGCTCCTGCAAAGCGCCCATTTCGTTTGCAAGGGTAGGCTGATAACCAACGGCTGACGGCATTCTGCCCAGCAGTGCCGATACCTCAGAGCCTGCCTGAACAAATCTGAATATGTTGTCTATGAAAAGCAGTACGTCCTGATGTTCCTTATCTCTGAAATACTCAGCCATTGTAAGTCCTGTCTGAGCAACTCTCATTCTTGATCCTGGTGGCTCGTTCATCTGACCGAACACTAGGGCTGTCTTTTTGATAACGCCTGAGTCTGTCATTTCGTGCCATAGGTCATTGCCCTCTCTTGAACGTTCACCAACGCCTGTGAATATGGAATATCCGCCATGCTCTGTGGCAACGTTTGTGATAAGCTCCTGAATAAGCACAGTTTTACCAACGCCTGCACCGCCGAACAGACCTATTTTACCGCCCTTTGCATATGGCGCAAGAAGGTCTATTACCTTTATGCCTGTTTCAAGAATTTCTGTTGCAGGCTTCTGATCTTCAAATTTTGGCGGCTCTCTGTGTATCTCCCAGTAGTCGTCAGCCTTGACAGGCTCGCCGCCGTCAATGCTCTCACCAAGGACATTGAACATTCTTCCAAGGGTAGCGTCGCCTACAGGAACTTTTATGCAAGAGCCTGTGGCGGTGACCTCCATATCCTTTTCAAGTCCGTCGCTTGAAGCAAGCATGATAGCTCTGACAGTGTTGTTGCCAAGCTGCTGAGCCACTTCCATGACCTTTGTCTTGCCGTCAAGCTGTACAGTAAGAGCGTCCTTTATCATAGGAAGCTTGCCGTTTTCAAATTCAACGTCAACGACAGGTCCCATTATTTCAACGATCTTTCCTTTTTCCATTTTAATCTCAACACCTTTCCCGAAAGCCTTAACTCTCGTCCTTCTGAGCATTTGCTCCGCTGACGATCTCGGTTATCTCCTGTGTGATAGCCGCCTGTCTTGCTCGGTTATACTGCAATGACAGCTCCTTTATCATCTCCGAAGCACTTGTGGTAGCACCGCTCATGGCGGTCATTCTGGCATTCTGCTCACTGGAGAATGCCTCTACCAAAACGCCGAATATAAGACCTTTCATGTAGTTCGGCACAAGATGATCCATTACCTTTTCAGGACTTGGTCTGAACGTTACGATATCGTGATCCTGCTTTTGCAGAGGGTGTTCAAAGTCCTCACGCTCCAGCGGAAAAAGCTTGAGCATCTCAGGCTCCATATCCATGGAATTTATCATCTTGGTGTAAATAACATAAACCTCGTCAAGATATTTTCTCTCAAAAAGATCTGTGACAGTTTCGGCGATCGCCCTCGCCCTGTAAAGGGTAGGATTTTGAGCCGTGTAAAGGAACTCAGCGTCGATGGTCACGTTCTTTCTTGAAAAATAATGTCTTCCGATCTGTCCCACAACGAAAAGGCAGGTGTTCTTGTGCTTAGCCATTTCCTGCTCTGCAAGCTTTAAAACGTTGTGGTTATAAGCTCCTGCCAGACCCTTGTCGGCTGTTACCACTATGTAGCCTATCATTTTGTCCTCAGGCTTTTTCTCCTCACGCTGGTCAAAATATTTGTGCTCGAACTCAGGTGTGTGGAGCAGTATGTGGTGAATGGTAGATTGGAGCTTTTCAAAGTAAGGCTCGGTGTTTTCAAGCCTTTTCTTGGCTTTTTTCAGATTTGAGGAAGAGATAAGGTACATAGCGTTTGTGATCTTCATGATCTCGCTTACGCTTGCGATCCTTTCTCTTATCTCTCTCATTCCTGCCATGCCTTATGCCTCCTTTCGGTGCAGAGCCTTTATCTGCCCTGCTTAAATTCCTTTGCGGCAGCAACTATCTTTGCGTCAAGCTCGTCTGTCATGACCTTTTTGTCATTTATCTCGGCAATGATATCGCTGTGATTTGCCTCAAAGTAGGAAAGCATATCGAGAGTGAATTTTCTTATCTCCTTAACAGGCACGTCAAGCAAAAGCTTGTGCTGTGCGCAGCAGAGGATAATAACCTCCTCGTGCATTGAATAAGGGTGATAGAGCGGCTGTTTAAGTATCTCAACGAGCCTGTGACCATGGTCGAGAAGCTCCTGCGTTGTCTTGTCAAGCTCTGAACTGAACTGTGTGAACACTTCCATTTCTCTGAACTGCGCAAGGTCGATACGCAGATTGCCTGATACTTTCTTTACTATCTTGGTCTGTGCCGCACCGCCTACACGGGATACTGAAAGACCAACGTTTACAGCAGGTCTTACGCCTGAGAAGAACAGCTCTGTTTCAAGGAATATCTGTCCGTCTGTGATAGAAATAACGTTTGTAGGGATATATGCGGAAACGTCGCCCGCCTGTGTTTCGATTATAGGCAGGGCGGTGATAGAACCGCCGCCGTGAGCGTCGTCAAGTCTGCATGAACGCTCCAGAAGTCTTGAATGCAGATAGAATACGTCTCCAGGATAAGCCTCACGTCCAGGAGATCTTCCAAGTAACAGTGACAATGCACGGTATGCAACTGCGTGTTTGGAAAGATCATCATAAACAATCAGTACATCTTTTCCTTTGTACATAAAATACTCTGCCAGTGCAGTTCCCGCATAAGGAGCAATGTACTGAAGCGGCGCACAGTCGCTTGCTGTTGATGCTAATACGATGGTGTGATCCATAGCTCCTGATGTCTTAAATGTATTTACAACTTTTGAAATCGTTGATGCCTTCTGACCGATGGCAACATAGATACAGATCACTCCGTTTCCATTCTGGTTCAAAATTGTATCTGTTGCGATAGATGTCTTACCAGTCTGTCTGTCACCGATGATCAGCTCTCTCTGTCCACGTCCGATCGGGAACATGGAATCAATAGAAAGGATTCCTGTCTCCATAGGAACGCTGACGGATTTTCTGTCAATGATTCCAGGTGCTTCATTTTCAATCGGGCGATAATCATCTGCCTCAATCTCTCCGGCACCGTCGATTGGTGCACCAAGGGCATTGATAACTCTTCCGATAAATTTATCTCCTACCGGGATTCCGGCTTTTTTCTTTGTACGTGCAACCTTTGTTCCTTCTTTGATTCCTGTATCTGATCCAAATAAGATACATCCGATCTCGTCTTTCTGGATATCCTGTACCATACCCTTCAGACCATTTTCGAAGGTAACGATCTCGCCGTACATTGCATGATCGATTCCGTAAATGGTAGCGATTCCATCTCCGACTGTTACAACAGTTCCGACTTCGCTGTCTTTACTGATCTCATCAAAATTCTCTATTTCACTTTTCAGAATTGAAATAATTTCATCTGAATTGATTGAACTCACTTACGTTCACCTCCAGGTCAATTTTTGTTCTAACCGGTTCATTCTTCCACGAATGCTCCAGTCATATTCATCACTGCCCGCTCTCAGGATAAATCCTCCAAGCAGTGACGGGTCTTTTTC
>OIZE01001620.1_pt1 | contig 13439 bp, 13 predicted proteins | sample 1588421 | NCBI WGS metagenome assembly OIZE01 (sample SAMN03283251) | human gut metagenome | biome: human-associated habitat; material: feces | host: Homo sapiens | place: USA | collected 2013 | reverse complement strand
TTTCGTTATATCAGGCGTATGCCAATCTGGAAGCAGAGCTGGGCCGGACGATCACGGAGGATGATAAGAGCAACATCGACCACATCTATACCATGATCGCCGGCGCCGCAGGCGGCGGCAGCTACAGCGGCGAGCTCCTTCGCGGGGATGGAAGCAGTATCGACTTGGACATCTCCGCCTTTGTTGATCCCGCCAATAAAAATGCAGCAGACCTTGTGACCTACGCCATCCACGCATGGGAGTCCGGCTGGGGCTATGTCTGGGGCACCTATGGCAATGTGCTGACGGAGTCACTCCTCACCTACAAGGTGTCGCAATACCCGGACGGTGTTGGTAATCATGAGGACATCATCCGCGCCAATTGGCTGGGCGGCAGGACCGCCGACTGCGTAGGGCTCATCAAGGGCTACGGCTGGCTGTCCCCGGAAACGATGACCATCGAATATGGTACCCATGGGATGCCGGATATCGGTGCCAATCAGATGTACTATAACGCCAGGGAATCCGGACCCATTAGCACCATACCGGACATCCCCGGCCTTGCGGTTTGGCATGAGGGACACATCGGTGTTTACATCGGCAACGGTCAGGTCATCGAAGCTATGGGGACAAGGTATGGCGTCGTCAAAACGGAGCTGGCGGACCGCGGCTGGACGCACTGGCTGAAAGTGCCGTATATCAATTATGACTGAGGAGGAACGAATGGAATTTCCAAAAGATGAAGTAAAGAACAAAATCGTCTGGACAAAAGGCGCAGACTTTACTGACGGATCACCGCGATACACCTTCGAGGGACGCGACCCCGCCACGACCTATGAACGATTTCAGGTCGTTATCTATACAGAGCTGGAGCGCCGATATGCACACGACCCCGGAAGCCTCTGTAATCACTATTATGGTTATGTGCGTGACAACAAAATGGAATGTGCCGAAACCATCGGACCGTACTATTCTGTCCGGGAGGCAAAGCAGAGAACGCTGGAATTGTTCAATTCGTTTATGCAGCAATACGCCGCTCAAGAATTAGACAGTACTACACCGGAATCAGCGGATTACGGACAGGATGATCAGCAAGAGCATCTTCAATACCAATGGGCAGGGGGAACACCGCAGAGGAAGTATGCAGATATGCTGGACAAGCTGATTCCGCAGCACGATGCGCACACCACCGCAGCGTGGATCGCCTTCGCGGAGGAGCTGGCAGACGGTGTGGAAAACGGCTTTGAGCGAGAAGCGGCCTCGCTGGTCGCGGCCTTTCAAGAGATCTCCGAGCGATTCGATCCCAAAGTGGTGAACACGATCTATCAGACCATCCATGTATCGGACAACACCCTGCTGAGTAACGAGATCATACCGGCAGCAGAGGCCGCAGAGCAGGGTGCGAGTGTACAGGAGATTTCCGACATGGCGGCAGACGGTCTATTCGGAGGCGGTCCAATGCCCACGCTGAAGATGTAGGAGGAATGAGACATGGCCTATGTGAAAGTAACCCCACCGTCCGTGGTCTATCATCTGACGAGGATGGAAAACCTCGACAGCGTTCTGGACGACGGCAAGATCCGCCGCTTCATGGACAGCGAGTGCTGGTTCTGTGAGAGCCTCCCTAAAATGAAAGCGTACATGGAGCAAACCGTGATGTGCGAGGGCAAACCCTACTATGCCGTAGGTGGTCAGCTTTGCCGCTATCCAAAGTTCGTGCCGGAGGACTATGTCCTCCTTAAACTCGCTCCCTGCCAACCGAAGGATAACTGGTATCGCTGGGATCAGGAAGTCCCGCCCGGTAGTCCGAAAGAACTGATCAACGCAGCAAAGGAGTTTTCTGCTTTGAAAATTGGTTACCGCGGTGACCTTTGGTTCAGTACGGTGGAAACCATCGATGTACCGGCCTTCCTTCATGGTGAGATCATTAGTCAAAAGCAACTGACATCTGGCGAAGCGTGGTCAGCTTTGTTCAACAAAACAGAAAACGAGATGGCAGGGTACATGAACCGGCTCGACCAGCTCTCTCGTGACGAATTGATTCAGGCTGCAGATGAGATCTCCGCCATGATGACCTGCCACTCCGAGCTGATGGCGTTTGGAGAAGATCTTTCCCGCAAGAAGATGATTTTTCTGCTGCAGCAGGAGAAGCCACTGGAACTTCTGAGTGAGGCTTGGATGGAGCATCAGACTGTGGATGTGGGCGAGACCTTCCAAAGTCTGCTCACAGGTCTATATGACGAGACACGGCAAACGCAGGTGCGTGATATGGTTTATGCAATACAGCCGAAGACTATTGAGGAACTGCTGACAAGCTATCCGGATGATTACTTTCAGCTCATGACGCCGTGCGGTTTTGTGGATCTGACTCCTTCCGAAACGGAGAAGCTCTTACACGGCGAAGCGACTGTGGCACATCCCGGAGTCAGCGGATGTCAGATGCCGGTCGAGGCGCAAGAACTTCTGGAGATGGAGGTGCTGTCCTTAAAAAGAGACGAGCATGGTTGCTGGTATGCACTGACCGACCACCCACAGCAGAAAATGGAGCAGGCTCCGCAGGAGCCGCAGATGTTGTGATCGGAGGTGCGTTAAATGAACATGGCTCGTTATGAGCAGGAAACCATTATCAACTTCAACGAGGAAGAAAAGACCGCCGGTATTTACACCCACAACAAGATGCTGCGTCAGAAGCTGGCAGCACTGGCGCGGGACAGACCGGAGGATTGCAGGCTCATGAAGACGTCCCGCAGCGGACGGGCGGTTGACTACACCATTCCAAAATCATGGGTAAAGATCGTACCGCCTCGGATCGCAAGTGAGGCGCAAAAGGCAGCTCTTGCAAGGGCTCGGAAAGCGGCAAGTAAGCCGCTATGACCCCTGCGCGCGCAGCGTTTCAACAACACTTGTCTCGTGCCGAGGGTAGTTACACCACCCACAACACAAAAACGCTGAAAATAGCATATAGAAGGAGGCCATGCACATGAAAAAAGCAACTGTCACCGTCACCTTTGACGATGAGAAGCTGGGCGCACTGGAGTTCTCGCTCCGCAAGGAACACTCCTCTGTGCAGGAGCACTTGGAGGATGCGCTGAACGCTCTGTATGAAAAAACCGTACCAGAGCCGCTGCGGGAGTATCTGGACAGCAAGGCCGCTCCCGCGGCGGTGAAGCCCAAGCGCCCGGTCAAGCCCGCCGCACCCAAGCCGCAGAGCAGTGAGCCGAAGCCTGCGGCTGTGAAGGAGGGCAACTGAGATGGCGGATCATGTAGATATCACATTGTGGATCGACCGGCGTTGGAAGGATGCCATCGAGAAGCAACTCAAAGGTGAAACCCTGCAGGAGCATCTGGAGAATGTGCTGGATGAGCTTTGCAACCAGCTCCCAGAACGTGAGTACAAACGCATCAGTGCCGAGATCTACGCGGAGGATGCCGCAGAGCGTGAAGCGAGGGAGGCTGCCCGCACCTACGCCGCCTACCATGTGACGGAGCACGGGCAGGAGTGGTACTTCAAGACCTCGCCCGGTGAGGAGCTGTTGGTCGCCTGCAAAAAGCTGCGCGGCTATGTCACCGCAGAGAAAGGCACTGCGCCGGACAAATTTATCGGAATGTTTTTCGGCGGGCAACCCATCACAGCAAAAGAGTTTGACGCCCTGACCGCTGTACGCATGGAGAACACCGGTAAGGTGCGCGGCGTGTTCGATGTGAACTTCGACAAGCGGGAGTTCTCCGCCGTACACACCATGGACGGCTGGCGGACCTGGGCGATGCGGGATGTCTCCCCGTCCGTCTACCATGCCACAAGGTCGCACTTTGCTTCGGCGGATGAACAGCTCTCCAAACTATTGGAGCTGCTGGATGGTAAAGAGATCACCTCGGCGGGACATCTCTCCGCGCGGAATTTTTCCTTCAGTGATGAGATCATGATGGAGGAGGACGGTAAGCTCAACTTCTATGTGGACGCAGATTTTGATGTGGACGCTGCCTTCGGAACTTTCGTCCTCACGGACAAAAACGATGACTGGCTCAACATCTATGCCAACTACGACATCGCGGAGGATAGACCCTGCGACACGCTGGAGTTGTGCCTCTGCAAAGGAGATGGCGCCGAGGAGAGCTGGAGCTACCCGCTCAACGCAGCCGAGCAGGAAGTGCTGATGCGGAAGATGGAGGAGTTTTGCCAGAACCAGACCGGCATGAGCCTGCGCGAGTATGCCCAACAGCTTCACGATGAGCAGGCACAGACTGCGGAGCTGCAGCTGTGATCGTAAAGGAAAAGAAAGCGGAGTTTCTCTTGGCTGGTTATCCTAACACCGGAACAGGAGCAGCGCGATTCGTCGGTGCCGGGAATGTGTGAAATCGAATACGCTGCCCGGAGAGCCGTGCCAACTGGCGTGGCTCTCCCTTTTGCACCCGCGGCTTATCTAAAAGATGCGGAACACCGCGCAGGAGCAAACCATGTAATAACTGCGGTTTCCATTGGCTTTTCACAAAACCAGCCATGGATTTTTTGTTGCTTTTCGTGGATAGCTTTTCTCCCTGCGCCGTGCCATTGTGTTTGCACGGGCATTGCCCTAATCAAAAATCAGGAGGAAACAAACATGACAATTGATACCGCAAAGGAACTGCAGATGAATATCGCAAAAGAGGGACTGGCATTGCTGGTGCTCCACCCCACCGCAGATGTGCAGCTCCACCGAGAGTGCATCTCCCACATTGGGACGGCATGGGACATCCCCGTTGGTGACACACAGGAGGTCATCTCACTCCTGGACCGCGAGCTGGATGCCATCCACGCCGCAGAAAAAAATGGCACGGTGACACATGTGCTGCCGGAGGAAGAACTGCCCATGAATGCCAGCGGACTTGAAACGCTGGATAACATCTGGGATCTGTTTGAAACGTCACTTCGTGTAGACAGCCCCTACGCCAGGACGAGGCTGTTCGAGATGGCAAAGTGGCTGGAGGAGTCTCAGAACCTGCTGGACTGGATCGAAAAGACGCCGGCGGAAAAGCAGGCATGGATGGAACAAGTCAGCTGACCACACCACACAGGAGGAGCCGCCCCCCAGAGGGCGGCTCCTCCCTGTTTCGCCAGCTATTCCCCCTGTGAGCCGCTGTGTGCGGCTTTGGGGCGCGGGTGGCATCCCTGCACCCCGGACAGGCATCGGCGCTGTTTGCCCCCGCTTTCGCCCCGCCTATGGGGAACTGTGCTGGGAGCCTGCCTGTTCGATAAAAGCACAAGATAAACGCCCGCAGTCGGAAACGACCGCGGGCTGTCCACAAAGCCCCGCAGTGCGGGGCTTTTTCACAGGTCACAAACCAATGTCGGTTTGAGGCTCTGTCAAGATGAACCGATGTCGGTCCGCAGGAGGAGTGCAGCGTTTGCAGGGCTTTCCGGCGTTTTTGACCGATGGCAGCGGAAGGAAGGAGAAAAAATGGAGGACAATAAGAAATGCACCACGATCTGGCTGCGGCCCAGCGTCATTCGACGCATGGACGCATGGATGGAGGAGGCGAACTGCAGGAGCCGCAGCGAATTCATTGAAAAGGCGGTCCGTTTTTACATGGGCTATCTGGGAACGGAGGACACCTCCGAGTATCTCTCGGACGCGCTGGTGGCGACGCTGCGCGGGATCATCGCGGACAGCGCCAACCGCACCAACGGCATTCTCTTCAAGTGCGCGGTGGAGCAGGGCATCATGGCGCACACCATCGCCGCCCACTTCCGGGATACGCTGGAGGATCGCCGCGCCCTGCGCGGGTATGTGGTGGACGAGGTGAAGCGCACCAATGGTCAGATCAGGTTCGAGGATGCCCAGGATGTCCAACGGCAGCTGCCGGATGACACATGGCGAGGTTGATATTTATTTCTCCCTACATGAAGGGCGGCAGAGATGCCGCTCGGCTGGCCCATCGCACCCGCTACTTCGCTACCCGCGAAGGTGTGCAGCTCCTCAAGGATGACAATGCCCATCTTCCTGTCACGAAGAAACAGCAGCAGTATATCCAGCGTCTGCTCCGCAGCTTCCCGGAGGCAAGGGAGCTGCCGGAGCATGAGGGCTATGCAAACACACCTAACCGGCAGACGGCCTTTGATCTCATCGAACAGATCCACGAAGACTTCATTGAGCCCATGGATGGCCGGGAAAACTATCTTGACTATGTCGCAAACCGCCCCGGCGTAAAAGCGTTGGGCGAGCATGGCCTGTGGGATGCCAATGGGAAGGTCCCGTCGCTGGAGAATGCCGTGGCAGAGGTGGCGCGGCACACGGGGAATGTGTGGACGCCAGTCATCTCCCTCTCCCGTGAGAACGCGGAGCGGCTGGGCTATACCGACCTTAAAAACTGGCAGGAGCTCATCAACGCATCTATCACCGACATCGCCAAGGGCTATAAGATCCATCCGGACCGCCTTCGCTGGTACGCAGCTATGCACGAAAAGGAGAAGCACATCCATGTTCACATGGTGCTCTTCTCAACCGATCCGAAGGAGGGCTACCTCTCCCGGCAGGGTATCCGCAGCATCAAGTCCGCGCTGGTCAGCACGATCTACCGGAACGACCGCCTGCACATCTATGAGCAGAAGGATGAACAGCGGAGATTTCTCCGGCAAGAAGCGGAAGCACGGATGGCAGCGCTCATCGGGCAGATGGCTACCGGTACTCTGCAAAGCGATAAGCTGGAGCTGCTGGTGACGGATCTCGCCCAGCGGCTTCGAGAGGTCAGTGGCAAAAAGGTCTACGGCTATCTGCCGCCTCGTGTTAAACGCATTGTAGATGAGATCGTGGATGAACTGGCAAAGGACGAACGGGTGTCGTCCGCCTATGCTCTATGGCAGGATCTCCGAGAGCAGCTTTGCATTGACTATAATCAGACACCGCCGCAGCGAGTACCGCTGTCGCAGCAAAAGGAGTTCAAGACGGTGCGCAACATGGTCATCCGGGAAACGCTCCGGCTTTCGGAGATGCACTTCACCTTTGAGGATGATGCCATATCGGATGAGCCGGAGCCGGAAGAACCGCCTGTTCCTCCAGATCCAAGTGCGGAGCGGATGATCCATCACCAAGCACAGTCTTACCGCAGGGCAAAAAAGGTGCTGCACGACTTGGAGTCGGACCCTGGTGAGAAAGCCGCGGCACGGGTCACCCTCCGCCGTCTGTGGGAGGAGGGCTATACCATTGCCGCCCACCAGCTGGGAAAGGCATATCGGGACGGGCTTGGCATATCGATTGACCGAAAAGCGGCGGCAGAGTGGTTTCAAAAATCGGCAGAGGCCGGAAATCCTTGCTCTGCATACGCGCTGGGCAAACTGTTGCTGGAGAAGGAGCAGATCCCGCAGGCCATTCACTGGCTGCGGCAGGCAGCGGAGCAGAACGATCCATACGCGCAATACCGGCTCGGCAAGCTGCTGCTCACCGGCGCGGAGGGTGTGCCGAAGGATATAGATGCGGCCATCCAACTTCTGAAGGACTCTGCCACGCAAGGGAATTCGTTTGCCCAATACACGCTGGGAAAGCTCTATTTGCTGGGACACGAGGTGCAAGCAGACCGCGAAGAAGCTCTGCGCTATTTCGCACAGGCAGCGGCGCAGGGCAACACCTACGCTCAATATTTCATTGACCATCAGGACGACTTCTCCGGTGCGGCGGCGGGAACAGCTGTCCTTCGGATGCTCCATCAGATGAGTCGTATTTTCCGCGAGAACGCTGCCCAGCCTGCCATCTATGCAGGAATGCAGATCGACAAGAAGCGTCGCCGCAGATTGCAGGAGAAGCGTATGGCGATGGGACACAAGGCGGATGACCATGAGGATCGCGGACTGACGCAACAGACACAATAAGGGAGGGACCATGTCAAAGTACATTCCGTTTACAACCGAGCAGAAAGAACGAGCCGCGTCGGTGGACTTGGAGGAGTTCCTCCGCCGCCGAGGAGAAAAGCTCATTACCTCCGGCAGGGACAAACGCCTTGCCAGCGACCACAGCATCACCATCCGCGGCTGCGAGTGGTACGATCACGCCAGCGAACAGGGCGGCAGAGCCATCAGCTTCGTCAAGCAGTTCTATGGACTCAGCTACCCGGAGGCCGTGTCGATGCTGCTGGGTGATGATCTCTGCGGAAGATATCCTGCGGCAAAAGAAAAGGAACCAGAGCCTGCGAAGCCCTTTGAATTACCGCCGAAAAACGAGTCCATGCGTCGGGTATATGCCTATCTGCTGCAAAAGCGATGCATCGACCGTGAGATACTCAATGCCTTCGTGCGCAAGAAGCTCATCTACGAAAGCTGTGAAAACTCCAGAGATGGGGTGAAGGAATATCACAACGCCGTGTTCGTTGGGCTGGACGAACACGGCGTTCCTCGTCATGGACACAAGCGTGGACTGTACACCATCGGTAAAAGCTACCGCGGCAATATTGAAGGGAGCGACCCGAAGCACAGTTTCCATTATCTCGGCGGAGATAACACGCTCTATGTATTCGAAGCCCCTATCGACTTACTCTCCTATATCTCCCTCCACCCAGAAAACTGGCAGGAGCATAACTATGTGGCTTGCTGCGGGACATCCTCCATTCCGATGCTGGAGATGGTACGGCAGTTCTCACAGCTCCGGCAGGTATATCTCTGTCTGGACAATGACGATGCCGGTCATGCCGCCAGTGAGCGCATGGCAGCGCTATTGAAAGAACACGGTCTCAATGCAGTTCGGCTCGTGCCGCAGCGAAAAGACTGGAACGACGATCTCAAGGCAGAACAGGAAAACAACATGGAAAGGAGCGAGCTATGCCAAACCTTCTGCTGACAATGTGGGACACGATCAAAAACTCCAACATCGGGATATTGGTCGCGGCAGGGCTGGGGATGTTCGCCATCATCGGCGGACTCTCCATGCTGTCCTACCACTATACACTCAGCGGCATCAAGTCCCGCACCGTGGGTGATGGGCAGCACGGCACGGCGCGTTGGGCGACCGATAAGGAGATCCGCCAGACCTATGCCCACGTGCCGTTCAAGGTCAGAGACTGGCGCAAGGGGGTAAACCTTCCCGCGGAGCAGGGGCTGGTGCTGGGCTGCAGGGGCAAGAAAGATGAACTGACTGCGCTGGTGGACAGCGACGACATCCATTGCCTGATGATCGCCGCCTCCGGCGCGGGCAAGACGGCGTTTTTCCTCTATCCCAACTTGGAGTATGCATGTGCATCAGGTGTCAGTTTTCTGGCTCTGGATACCAAGGGTGACCTCGCCCGCAACTACGGCTCTATCGCCAAAAAGTATTACGGCTACAAGCATATCTCCGTTATAGACCTGCGCAACCCCACCCGCTCGGACGGCAACAACCTGCTGACGCTCATCAACCGCTATATGGACATCGCCAGAAAACAACCGGACAACCTCACTGCCCGCGCCAAAGCCGAAAAGTACGCCAAGATTCTTGCCAAGTCCATCGTAAGCCCGGAGGGAAACTCCGACCACGGGCAGAACGCCTTCTTCTACGATGCGGCGGAGGGCTTGCTGTCTTCCACGATCTTGCTGCTTGCAGAATTTTTGCCGCCGGATGAGGAGCACCCAGAGGAACGACGGCACATCGTGTCGGTATTCAAGCTGGTGCAGGATCTGCTGGAGCCGGCGCGTGGTGCTCGGGGACGCTCCCGCTTCCAGCTGCTCATGGACAAGCTGCCGTCCGAGCACAAAGCACGCTGGCTGGCAGGCGCCGCACTCAACAGCTCCGAGCAGGCGATGGCATCCGTCATGTCCACGGTGCTGTCCCGGCTCAACTCGTTCCTCGACAGTGAGCTGGAGCAGATCCTGTGCTTCGACAGTGCCATTGACGCCGAAATGTTCGCTGCCGAGAAATCCGCCATCTTCCTCATCCTGCCGGAGGAGGATCAGACGAAGAACTTCATGGCGGGCTTGATGATCCAAAACCTCTCCCGTGAACTGTTCGCCGTAGCAGATGAGAACGGCGGCAAGCTGAAAAACCGCGTCATCCTCTTCTGTGATGAGCTTGGCACCATGCCGCCCTTTGATATCCTGCCCCTATTCAGTGCAGGACGCTCCCGCCGCTTGACACTGGTACCTATTATCCAATCCATGGCGCAACTGGAGAAGAACTATGGTAAAGAGGGCGCATCTATCCTGATGGACAACTGCCAGGATGTGATCAGCGGCGGCTTTGCACCCAACAGCGAGGCGGCAGAGACCTTTTCCAAAGCCCTCGGCAGCCGCACGGTTTTGTCTGGCACAGTCAGCCGGGGCAAGAATGACCCCAGCCAAAGTCTGCAGATGATGGAGCGCCCTCTGCTGACGGCGGACGAACTCAAGTCAATTCCCAAAGGCAGCTTCATTGTGCAGAAGACCGGATGCCACCCCATGCGCACTCGCTTGCGGTTATTCCTCGAATGGGGCATCACCTTCGACGAAGAATACCGTGTGGCGGAGCAGTCTGCCCGCAAGGTCTACTACGCTGACCGAGAAGCGCTGACTCGTGCCATTCTGAAGAAATACCCGCCCAAGCTGCCAGAGCAACAGAGCAAGCGCTCCTCCAAGAGTGCTGGACAAATGCACGATTCACCCATGCAGGACATGATCATTACCGAGGACATCGATTATGCGCACCAGCCGAAACGACACGCCTATAACCTGCCCCATCAGGAGGATACACCGTGAGTTACTTTGATACCATCTATGCGGATACCCTTTTGCCGCACCGCGCAATTCCTGTTTATATGTACCTTAAAGACCGCTCCGGCAGCACCGGAAGCTGCTGGCCTGGCGTCAAGACCATGGCCAAAGACCTCAATCTCTCCCGCAGCACGGTCAAGCGGGCACTGACAGATCTGGAGCAGCATGGCTACCTTGCCAAGCTGCCTCGGTATCGTCCAAATGGGAGCAACACATCCAATCTTTACACGCTTTTATGAGCAAAAGTGGTTGGTATCAAAATATGACGTTGAGGTCAAAAGGCTCTTTTCATCGGTATGCCAACAAAATAAAAAGCGACCATCTCCATCAACGGTGGAAAATAGTCGAATAAGATCGGGGCTTATAATGCTTTTCAATGACCATGTCAGGCCAGTAGTGGATTATGAGGTCGACAATACAAGCCCCTCCGTTGCCGAAGCAGCTTCTTGAAGTTAATAGCTGAAATTTTAGCGCCAAAGAAGAACTTGCACGGTATCCTGCCGCGAACAGGCATATCATCCACATGATATTGGTTTCGCAGAGTAGAAGGGATGACATGAAAACACCTCATCTGCATTTTCTTAAATTATACCACACTATCTCTTGTATTTCACCGCCTTTTTAGTAAGATGCAATGTTCATAAACCGCACCTTTTGACCTCAATGTCAAAATATGATACCAACCACTTTGCCTGAATAAAGTGTCAAATGATTTCGTTCCTCCAAGGAGGAACTGCGCCTATTTGTTGAACCGAGGACGGGTTCAATATGAGCCCACCAGAACAGCCCACTCTATCGGAGATTAAGGCAGAGAAAGAACAAGTGTATTCTCTTTAAACAAAGGCACTATGCGCATAGGTAGAGGGAGCGCATCCTGAATTGAAAACCATCTTCTACTATGGACGAATTTACATTTTCCGAGGGCCTTGGTATAATAAAACAAAGCGCAATTCAAGATGTTTGATGCTTCTCGAAGCTGTCGCAGAGCACTCTTTTTCAGCACACTCTGCGGCTTTGGGAAGACGGCGCTTTGTGTTGCCCGCATGCGGCATACTGCCCACCTGTCTTATGGTGCATTTTAATACGCGGCATTCTGATTGACGGATGGTTTGGCTAAAAGTTTGACTTTTGCCTAACTAAAGTTTGCTATGCAAGCGATGTAAAATGGATTATAATAAGCATGGTATAGAGTAAACAGATAGGATGAAGACCATGGAAGAAAATGTAACACATCTGCGTTCTCAAAAGGAATTGGTCTGCATCATGGAAAAGGCCAGTAAAGAGGGACACCTGCCGGAAACCATCTTAAAGGAGTTTGCAGGGCGTCCTTTTCCCATGCCCGCGTTGTGGGCCTGTAGGGACTACTTTCACCAGCTTGACATGGAGACATGCAGAAGCCATCCGGCATTACCGCCGATCCTCGCCCTACTTTCGGCCATGGAGGGGGATCTGGATAAGGCAAAGGAATATGTGCTCCTTCTGGGAGAGACCCCAAGGCACTGGAAGCCGCAGGATTTTCATGAAAGAGACTATTATCGGATCAGTGCGGAGCTGGTCATGCCCTACATAAGCGATGGTATGTTTCTGCGGATCATATTCTTCCTGATAAAGGCGGGCATGGTGCCGGTCAAGTCGCTTACGCTGTCTGCCAGCCGTCCCAGCATATTGAACGGATTTCGGGACTTTACAAGATTCGGCCCCTATCTGGAACGGTACAAGGATACGATATCTGAGACGGTGCATCAGCTGTATGGCAGCGTCGGAAAGAACGTATATGAGATCCTGCTGGCGGAATGGTGCTATCAGAATAATGACTGCTTCAAGGCGCTGATTCTCGTGACCGGAACGATCCCCCTGATCGAACAGGAGAGCGACATGCGCTGCCTGTTCGTGGCGCTGGCGTTACAGATGAGGATCCTGCTCATGAACGGACAGGCGGGCACGGCAAAGCCGCTGGTGGAAAAGATTCGAAACCGTATTCATGAGACAGGCTGGGAGGAGCTGACCTCCAGCTTAAATGCCTTAGAATGCCTTGCGGCCTGCTACGACGGACAACAGGAAACGATCATCGAGTGGCTCGAAAAAACCGCGCCGGATGAAAACGGCGACATCTATATGATGGATATGTTTGCCTGGCTGGTAAAGGTGCGATGCTATTTGCAGACAGGCAAAAACATGGCCGCCTATGTGCTGGTCAAGCAGCTCATCAACCTTCTGGAGTTGGGAAAGCGTCCTATGGATCTATGCGAGTGCCATATGCTTCTGGCCATCATTTACCATAAAGCGGGCGATACGGGCCGCATGTGCGATGAGCTTGAGACAGCCCTGGCGCTGGCGAAAAGATACCGGTATATACGGCTCCTTTCGGACGAGGGCAGCTGCATGGTGCAGATGCTGTCTGTTTACCAGCGGGAAAGAGGTCCGGATGCCTTTACCGACCAGATCATTGAGCTTGCGGGGAGCGTAGGCAGATACTTTCCCAATTATCTGAAAGCCCCGGCGGAATGTTACGAGACGCTGACCGCAACGGAGAAAAAGGTGCTGTGGCTAATGGCGCTGGGAATGAGCAACGACGAGATCGCGGAAAAGCTGGGCCGAAAGGTGGGCACAGTGAAGTTTCACAGCAACAGCATTTTCCGAAAGCTCCGGGTGTCAAACCGGCAGCAGGCAGTGAACCGCGGGGAAACGATCGGCCTGCTGTAACACGCGGCGGCCGCGAAAAACAAAACATAAATTGATCAGAGACTTATGATGAGGGGGCGCGCCCCCTCATCCCGTG
>OIZE01001615.1_pt1 | contig 13474 bp, 9 predicted proteins | sample 1588421 | NCBI WGS metagenome assembly OIZE01 (sample SAMN03283251) | human gut metagenome | biome: human-associated habitat; material: feces | host: Homo sapiens | place: USA | collected 2013 | reverse complement strand
ACCTTGCCCGGCACATTGGAAAACAGGCTTGCACCCGTCGCCAGTTTCACCGGAGTCAGTCCGTTCAGAATCTTCACATTTGCGGCAGACAAAGGTTTTATCTCAGCTGCACTTTCCGTCACCTTACCTGCCGCCTTATCTTTCAGCAACTGCAAGTTCGCCTTGAAATTAGCCAGCTCATTTTCATAATGCACCAGCATCTCTTTCCAGGTCTTGTTCTTGCCACCGTCACCACCGATAGGAATACGGCGTTGCGCGGTCTGCATACTGTTGGCATAATAATAAGTACTATCCGTCAATGCCACCAGCTTGCGGTAATGATCCAGACTTTGTTCCATCAATGGAATAGCGGCATCCAGTTCATTCAGATCCTTTCCCCACTGATAGTTCAAGACACGCTGAGCAGCTTTCACTTTCAGGTTAAACGCGTATGCAAACTCACGATAGCAATGCATGTCATTCTGCAAACGTCCGAACTCCTCTTTATTACGAGTCACCGCTGCGGCAGCCTTGTCAATGGCCGCCACCGCCTTGTCACCGTGTTCCACCACCTGCGCCACAATATCCAACGGCAATTCGCCCACATGTGGCTGTTTTTTCCATTCTTTCTCCACATATTCTATCAGCTTCTCGCCCTCCGGCCCGCAACTCTCATAAAATCCCGGATAGATAGTATATTTATAAGGATTCACCAACTGACTCATAAACATACCCAGCAACAAAGTCTGCCGGTTCCCTTCCGTGATGCCGAAACGGCGGAGCAACTTCGGAGCAATCTCTCCACTCTGCTCGTATGCCTCCAGAATATCTCCAGCTTCGGCAGAAGTCGTACCATAATAATCACCCAACTGCTTGTCCCAATATTCCACTTCAGATGAACGGTCCCGATGACAGTTCCATGCATAGCGTCCCCAGGTTTTGTACCATATCCAGTCACGGTCCAGCTGATACTCCCGTTTGCCATCCGGCAACTTATCAGCCGTGTACGGCCAGTCCCAATAAGAAGCCTGCGGATACAGATGCAGGGCATTGGCTCCATGTACATTGTGCATGGCATTCACCGCTTTCTGTACAAAGTCGGGAGATCCCCAACGCCACGGTTCCAAGTTTGCCAGAATATGCACATTACTGATATGAATACTTCCCAAAGCACTCAGATCCGAATGTATCTTGGACCAAGGACCTCGCGGTTCGTAAGTAGTCAGTGACTCACCATTGTATTTATGCATGGTATAGAGGTTCTTGTATAACGGCAGTGCCGCATCCATCACCATCTTGCAGTCCGTATCGTGCGCACGCAGCAAAATGGGCGGTTCGTCCGTACGCCCCAGTGCCTTCAGTCCGTCCTTCACTCCCGGAATAATGGTTTTGGTAAACCACTCCACATCATCCTCGTAGGTATCCATCGCTTCCCCCAAGCATACCAGCAAACCCACATTGGGATATTTTTCTATAAACGCGGCCACCGACTTACGTGTATAATCACTGACCAGCGGAGTAATAGGACGGTTACGATCCTGTGTTTTCAACCCGTAATGCTCGGCAAAAGGCTTGCTTAACAATATATTATAAAACATCTGGATCACAAAGATACCTCTCTTGTCCGCTTCAGCAGTCAGAAACGAGAACATTTCCTCATTTTTCTTGAAAGTTTCCTCATCCACTTCTACGGCAAAAGGATACTCTTCCAGCTTCACCAAGGAAGCAAACGGATGCCCGTTCCACAGATACAAGGAATTCATACGGTTTTCCACCAGCATATCCAGATATTTTATCCATTGTTCCTTATCATAAAACCAAGGGAAGCTCTCCGGCGTATAAGGATACTCATACACCCCTCTTCCGGGCAGGTATTCCATTTTCTGAATCCCTACACAACCTCCGCGAAGCACCATTTCAGGAGCATCCGTCAGTTGTGCCGGAAACTTCAAATCCTTGTATTGTCCTACATGATCTATCAATTCACGACAGCCGTAAATCACACCGTTTCCGTCGTTTCCTGTCACTGTAGTCATGTTTCCACGGGTAGAAATGGTAAATCCCTCCTTTTTCAGTCCGGCTGTATCAGTAGCCTGTTCCAGACGGATGCAGACCTCATCTTTATCTATACCGGCAGTATCCGACAACATAACAGACGAATACCCCGCATCTTCCAGCGCTTTTTTCAAATGTTCTCCAGCAAACAGCACCCGGTTCGACGCTTCCTGCGGCATCACAATATTCACATTGGGTTTCTCGCACCCCCATAACACGCACATACATGCGACAAGTGTTCCTAGCCTGATATTTTTCATTCTTTTCATATAAATTATTTACAGTTAGACGAAAAAAACAACAAGACGTACTCACAAGACCTCCGCCAATCGTCAAAAAGCGAGGAAAAAGCACAAGCTATCACAAAAAGAAATAAAACGATGAACAAATAAACTCATCCGGACTTTTAAAATTAACTCAGAGAATGCGCATTTAAACTGAGAAATATACAGTATCTAAATTTTAAAAATGAAAGAACAATGAAAGAAAAATCTAACCTGACCCTATTTATGGAACAACTTATCCGGTCGCTAAAAGAAGAAGAGCGTTTCAGTACCGCCCACATCTACCAAAGCACCCTGAACGCCTTCATGCTCTTCTGCAAGACCGATGCCATCCGGTTCAACCAGATGGAACGTTCACGCCTGAAACAATTTGAGAACCACCTGCGCAACAAGGGATGTACCTGGAACACCGTCTCCACTTATATGCGTACCTTGCGAAGCATCTACAACAAAGCCGTGGACGATGGTCTGACAGAAGAAAAGCCCCGTCTTTTCCGTCACGTATATACTGGTGTAAAAGCCAATACCAAACGCGCCCTCGATGCCAAAGACATGAGCAAATTATTAAGTGCCTCCCTTCCACGCCCCTTGCCGCAAAGTATGGAAGAGAGCCGGGCATGGATTACCCTAATGTTCCTGTTACGCGGGATGCCCTTTGTGGATCTGGCACACCTGCGCAAAACAGACCTGCAAGATTCCGTTATCTCCTACCGCCGCCACAAAACAGGAACCCTGCTCACCGTAGAGATTCCTCCCGCTGCCATGAACCTTATCAAACGGTATCAAAATACAGATTCCAACTCCCCCTACCTGCTTCCCATTCTCAGTGGAAACCGGAAAAGCGAAGAAGAATATGCAGAATACCAACATGCCTTGCGGAAACTGAACTATGACCTGAAACAACTGGCGGTATACTGCGGAATCAAACTCAATGTCAGTTCCTACACCAGCCGCCACACTTGGGCCACTTTGGCTAAATACTGTCACTTTTCGGAACAATTGATTTGTGATGCCCTGGGGCACTCCTCCACAAAGGTGACCGAAACCTATTTGAAAAGTTTTAAAAACGATGAATTAGACAAAGCAAATAAAGTAATAATTAATCACATTAACATTTCTATATAATCAATTTTAAAACTTCACATTACATTATAAAACAGTAAATTACAAGACTGTTACTTTAGAAGTAACGGAACAGATTTTGGAAGCAAAAGTATACAAACTTTAGATACAGTGCAAGATTTCTACACTTTTTTTTCGTTTTTATTTTAAAAATTTTTTTTATTCCGCATATACCTCTCCCTACCCATACTCCGATTGTCAATATGAGTGAAGCCACATTTCCGGTCTTTTATCTTCTCTAACAGCCACTAAATCTTTATTTTACTGCTGTTTTCATGTTTTTTTCCCTCCCTCCTTCCCTTCCGTTACTTCTAAAGTAACAGAAAAAAAACAAAACAAAAATATTGACAATGCGACATTCTTACTTATTTATAATAGCAATCATGCTAGCAGTTATAACTCCGCGTATAGCCTCGGCTCAAAGTATCGCTGTAAAAAGCAATGTTCTTTATGACCTTACCGGCACTTTCAACCTGGGAGGAGAAATAAGGTGTGACGACACCCATTCATTCAATCTGAGCGTCAACTATAATCCCTGGAATCTGGGAGAAAACAAAAAAATGAAACATATTCTGATCCAGCCCGAATATCGTTGGTGGCTCAATGAAACATTCATAGGAAGTTTTTTCGGGGTGCAAGCCCATTTCGCCCAATACAATTTCGGTGGAACCACTCCTTTTACAACAGTAAAGAACAACCGTTATCAGGGTAATCTGATAGGTTGCGGCATTACCTATGGACACCAATGGTTGCTCAGCACATTCTGGAGTCTTGAAGCAAGCATATCTGTCGGATACGCCCATCTCACCTATGATAAATACGGTCCCGCCAAAGGAGACGCACTTATTAAGAAATCCCACTCCAACTATGTCGGACCTACCCAGCTAGGCATATCATTCATTTATTTCATTCAATAAATATAAAAGCAAATATACCCTATCAGTCATGAAACTCAAGACAAACATACTATTCAGTCTTTTATTATGCGGCACCTTTGCCACTGCACAAAACCTGAAACTTGATATCCTGCCTCCCTCCGTTACTCTCGGACAGGACTCTGCCATAGTGTCCATGAAAATGACTCTCAATGTTCCCCAGATGGACACCAAAAGCCATATCCGTCTCACCCCTGTCCTCACAGACGGAACCCACACTGCAGAATTACCTCAAATTCTGCTCAACGGAGAACGTGCACATCGGCTATACCGCCGCACCCTGGCGCTCAACAAACGAAGAGGCAAAGCGAATGTAACTCCCGTATTTACCGCTATCCCCTTGACAGACAGCGATCAGACTATCCACTACCGTGCTTCCCTCCCGGCAGCCGACTGGGTACAGTTCGCCACATTGAACCTCAAGAAAGAAGTCATCAACGGCAACGGAGAGAAAGTACAAAGTGAAAATATTCCCATTCCGGACAAAGCAACCCATATAGCAAAAGTAACAGATAATTTCGTTCCCCAACAGGACAGGAACCGGGAAGCTCCTATGGCAGCAGCCTCACCCTCTGCCCCCGTTGTTCCGGAACACCGTCCTGTTTCCCCTGCCCCGTCTGCACCATCTGCCAAACCATATTTCAAAGGAAGCTATGTATCTCCCGAAAGCGACGCAACCGATGAACGCAACCAGAAAGAGCTGAACTTCAGTCTGGACGAAGCGCGTGTCATAGCCGAAATCAATCCGCAGATGCTTTCGTTACGCGAGCTTTACACCGTAGCCATCAGCTACAAGAACACTCCGGAACAGTTCTACAAAATCATAGACATCAGTGTCAAGATATATCCGGCAAGCCCCGTTGCCAACCTCAACGCCGCTGCTGCCGCCATCGAACGGGGCAACACACAGGCAGCCGGCCGCTATCTGCAAATGGCTTCCCATGAAACGCTTGCCTACAAGAACTGCCGTGGAGCCTACGAACTGTTGTGCAACAACACCTACGAAGGCATCCGCCTGTTGAAAGCAGCCAAAGCCGAAGGCTCGGAAGAAGCCACCTATAACCTGAAAATATTCTTTGAATCCAATCAAACCAATATACAATAAAATATGAAAACCCGGTATATCCTTTCTTGTCTTCTGCTCGGCGGCGCCCTTTCCGTTTCCGCACAGAAAATGGCTGTCAAAAGCAACCTGCTTTCCGCCGCCAACGGTGCGCTGAATGCCGGTGTGGAATATGCCTTCGGCTCCAAATCCACATTCGATTTGTCCGGCAGTATACGTCCGTGGAAACGCTCGGAAGGATATGTCAACAAATATTGGCTCATACAACCTGAATACCGCTACTGGACTTGCCAGAAATTCAACGGCAGTTTTTGGGGAGCCTATCTCAACGGAGCGCAGTTCAACGTAGGAGGGAAAAAGATGCCTTTCGGACTCTTCCCCTGGCTGAAAGAGCACCGGTATGCAGGCTGGCTGGCAGGTGGAGGCATAAGCTACGGATATCACATCATGCTCAACCGCCACTGGAATATAGAAGTTTCCGTCGGTGTAGGGTATGAATATATCGACTATAAGAAATATAAATGCCCCGACGTGTGTGCCGAGCTACTGGAAAAAGGCCATTATCACTATTTCGGCCCCTCCAAAGCATCCCTGAGTATAGTTTACATATTTAACTAAAGAGCCATGAAATATTTATTCTATTTTATATCATTTATTTTTCCTACGCTTTGCTCATCAGCGCAGCCGGCAGAACGGGACAGTTCGATTTACATCGCCTCCTCCCAGCTCTACCGGATGGGAGAAAGTCTGGTAGTGTCCATGCAAGTAGACATTACCAGACAGATTCCCTCTAACGAATCAGTCATACTGGTTCCCCGGCTCAGCGACAGCCTGGACAACTTCATCCAGCTCCCCGCCATCTATGTGAACGGTCGTAAACAGCATATTTTCTTCCAGCGTGAAACCGGCAGACAGGAAAAAGACTATGAAGAGTTACGCCGCCGCAATGACCGCAAACAAAGCGTACACTACTTGCGCAGCATCCCCTTCACCCACTGGATGAAGCATGCCTCCTTGCATCTCATCGAAAAAGAATGCGGATGCGGAGTCCCCCATCATACAGACTCCACCTATCTGACCCGCCTGAACATCCTTCCCGATATCCATCCGCACGTAGCGTTTATCACTCCGCAGATAGAAGAAAGGAAATTGCGTGAAGAAAGCGGACGTGCCTATCTGGACTTCCCGCTCAACGAAACAATTATCTATCCCGAATACAGAAACAATCCGGCCGAACTGGCAAAGATAAAGCGCAGTATCGACCTGATAAAAAACGATACCAATGTAGTCATTTCGCATATTGACATTCATGGATACGCCTCTCCCGAAGGCCCCTACTCCAACAACGAGCGCCTGGCGCGGGAACGGACCCGGACCTTGAAAGACTATGTATGCAGCCAATATGCTTTCAACGATACATTGTTCACCACCCATTACACCCCCGAAGACTGGGACGGATTTGTCAAGTTGCTGACCGACACCGTTATCACCCATCGCGAGGAACTGCTACATATTGCAGAAAGCAAAAGCAGCCCCGACGAGAAAGAACGGAAAATACGGAAACGTTATCCCGAAGAGTTTCGTTTCATCCTGCAACATTGGTTCCCCGGCCTCCGCCATTCAGACTACACCATCCACTATGTGGTACGTCCGTTTACGGTAGAGCAGGCCAAGCAGGTTTTCGAAAGCAACCCCAAGAATCTGAGTATTGAAGAGATGTTCCGCATAGCCCAGACCTACCCTGCCGGCAGTCCGGAATACAATAAGATTTTCATGACGGCCGTTCTGCTTAATCCGGAACATCCCGTTGCCAATCTCAATGCAGCTTGCATCCTGCTCTCACAGGGAGATACAAAAGGCGCCTCACTCTATTTGGACAAAGCCGGTGAGACTCCCGAAAAGACCCTTTTGCAAGGTATCATGCAAATGCTGAATGGGAATTATACCGAAGCAGAAAACCTGCTGCGTAAAGCGAAAGAAGCAGGACTGCCCCAAGCAGATGAAAACCTGAAGATATTACATGAGATTTACTAATCACATTTTTTTACTAAAACATTTTTACATTATGAACAAAAAATTATTATTATCCTTCGCTCTTGCAGCTGCAATGGCAGGATGTATTAATGATGCAGATGTCCCCTCAGGAAATGGAGACAATCCGATTTCCGGAGCCAAAGGAGGCAACATGGAGATTTCATTTGTAGTCCCTAACTCTTCTAACGGCAGCCGTGCCGCTTCCGCCGAAGACTCTGGAGTCTATGAAGACGGTACTGCCGAAGAATACAAAGTGAGCAATGTGAAACTCTATCTGTTTGATTCTTCCAGCAAGAATTTGGTTACTACCCTCGACGTAGATCAAAATGAATTGGGTATCTCCAGCAAAGAGAACAGCCAAGAAGGACAAACCATCATCTATTCTTGCAACAAGGAAATCATATTGGAACCGGGCAACTATGACATCCTTGCCGTAGCGAACGGTACACAAAACCTTGACATCGAAAAAGAAATAGGCCAGGAATCAACATTATTGGGACAGATTGACGCCACCACTTATGGAAACGGTATGATAACCAGCGTACCCGGAAAGGGATTCATCATGTCCAACCGTGGCTCGGCCAATCTGAACATTGCCGTAGAATCTCCCGAAAAGAGCGACACCAGAGCACACGTCAGAATCAATTTGGAACGTGCCGTTGCCAAACTGATGGTTAGAAATGACAGCAAGGAAATCTACACGTTGAAGAATCCTAAGGGAGTGACTTACGCCACAGTCCGGCTGAACAACTACAAATTCATCAATCTGGCAAACAAGTTCTACACTTTCCGTCATGTCGCTACACTGGATGCCGCATCTGAAACTCCTTCCGCTCCGTCATCTTACAGCGTGGAAGCAGGAAATTTCGGTAACATAGCCGACAACAACGGTTATCTTATCGATCCCTATTTCTTCGACAAGACCGTAGCAGGAGCTACTACCAGTTTCACAGGCGGTTCATTCTACACTAACCACCTGTCAAAACAAACAGACAGCAATTGGTCCGGTCTGGCCGATGCAGGAAAGTACGTTTCCATGTATTGTCTTGAAAACTGTATGTTCCGTCCGGCACAGAACACGGTGTACACCACCGGCATCATGCTGAAAGGTACATTCACTCCGGAAGCCTCACAGACCATCGGCACTGACGGCCAGCCGGTAGAAGACCCGCTCGTGTTCAAGACACTGTATTATTTCAACTATAAGTTCTACACCACACTGGCAGCTGTAGGCAAATATGGCGATGCCAATATTGATGGTTTGACAGAAGAATCCAGTGATGCAGCACTGGCTGCCAAGCAGATTACCCGTTTCACCAAGAACGGAGGTAATTTCTCTACCTTCTACAATTACTGGATCAAACACCTTGACAACAACAACCCCACCGTGATGGGCGTCATGGAGTTCGGTATTGTACGTAACAACATCTACTCTGTCAACATCACCAGCATCAAGAACCTGGGTCCCGGCACTCCGGATACCAAACCCGATCCGGACGAATACAAAGCATACTTGGACGTAGAATTCGGAGTATATCCGTGGATTGTCCGTGACCAAGATGCCGACCTTGAATAAAACAGTCTCAAAATAGAAAAACAATGAGTAAAACTGCTACTATCCTCTTCGCCCTATGTACTCTTTTCTGTAGTGCATGTTCCTGGGTAGACGATGACCAATCCGATTGTCCCACAGGCTGTTGGTTAAAGTTATCCTATACCTATAATATGCTGAATGTAGATGCCGTGACCACTCAGGTAAAAGATGTCACGCTATTTATTCTCGACCAGGAAGGCAACTATATAGCCCGGGAGGAAGTAGACAGTCTTACATTCCATCAAAATGAATGTACAATCCAAGTCCCCTCCCTGCCTCAGGGAGATTACACCTTTCTGGTTTGGGCAGGTTTGTCGGACTCGCATTATCAACATACTCCCACTTCACTGACACTATTACGCAATGAGGCGGGAGAACAATCCGAAAAACTTTCATCTCTATTCCACGGGCGGCTGGACAACGTGCATATCAGCGGCGAATATCAGGTTTTGGCTCTCTCTCTTACTAAAAACACGAATATTCTGAGCTGCATATTGCAAAGTCAGTCGGCCGTCCCGCTGGATACAGATGATTTCCGTCTGGAGCTGACAGCCCGCAACGGATGCATGGATCACCGGAACACTCCGACAGACTCCGTTTTCACCTGTTATCTCCCCTTCATGCAAGAGAGCGCCAACTTGGAAGACATACAGGTAGTACATGCCGGAATGAATACATTGAGACTGATGGAAAATGACGATACCCGTCTACGGTTAATCTATCAACCTAGTGGAAAAGAGATTTTCGATATTCCGCTTACACAATATCTGCTCCTGTCACGTAATGTCGAGACAACCTATATGCCTCCACAAGAATATCTTGACAGGCAAGACCGCTATAATCTGATATTTTTTCTTGACTCAACAAATGATCCGCAGCAACCTTATATATGTTTACAAATGAAAGTAAACGGATGGATGATACGTATAAATAATGCAGAATTAGATAAATAACCTTTCTAATTCGAACATTTCAACCTATATTCGATTCCGTTAAGAAAACAACTTATTTTGTAAAATCTATAAAAAAACGGAATCTTTATGAGAAAGAAGAAAAAATTCAACGAGTTTATAAACAAAACTATTGAAGAACTGAAAGAAGAGAAGCGTTACAGCACGGCACACATCTATCAAAGTGCCTTAAACGCTTTCTGCGAATTCTGCGGATGCAAGGTTGTTTACTTCCACCAACTCAACAGAAGCACGCTGAAAGAATTTGAGACCTACCTGCGCAACAAGCAACTGAGCTGGAACACAGTCTCCACCTATATGAGAACGCTGCGCGGAGCTTACAACAAGGCAGTGGACCAAAGAATAACAGCAGAAAACTCCCGCTTGTTCAATCACGTCTACACCGGAGTGAAAAACAACATCAAACGTGCGCTGGAAGTGGAGGAGATAAACAAGCTGCTGAATGAAATCCCCTTGAAGAAATTATCGAAAGAGCTGATACAGTGCAGAGTGTGGGCAAACCTGATGTTCCGGCTGCACGGAATACCTTTTGTCGATTTAGCCCATCTACATAAAAGCGACCTGAAAGGCAATATACTTTCCTACCGCCGGCATAAGACAGGCAGACAAATGATAGTGGAAGTGTCGGAAACCACAATGACACTGATAAACAAGTATCAGAATACCAATCAGAACTCTCCCTACCTTTTCCCTATCCTCAGCGGAAGCAAAACCGGAGAAGATCGAGGTAGCAGAGAGTATGCCGGAAACGGAGGAGGAGACGCCATTTTCGGAGATCGCGGCAGCAGAGGAAACAGAAGCCGATGAGACCGCTCCGTATCGTTTAAATCTTGCTTATCTTGTAGATGAAAACGGAGAGAGCTACGCACAGATCCTTATGAGAGAGCTGATCCGCAAGGACTCTGTCTGGTATTCGGAGCTTTATGATATGGCGGGCACGGCACCGTCTGTGTTAGCGGCCCGATACGGAAAGCCGGCAGGCAAGGTGATCGGAAAGTACAATCCGGCATCGTCAAAACAGCTTGAGAATGATCCCTCTACCTGGGCTGTGGAGCATTTTAAAAATGTAAAGATATCGTTTTATAATGGGGATGGTTCGATCACTGCGGCCGTGTCGAATGCACAGCAGATCGTATCCATGGCAAATGTATACTGCTATTATAATAATATCGAAGACCTCGATACGATAAGAAGCTATGTAAATGAGCTGTGGAAGAAGTCTCATTCCTACGGTGTATCGATCAGTGACGTATATTATTGCAGCGGATGTATCGACCCCGACAATATCCCCGATAACGAGGAAACCGATTCAGAGCTTGAAGGAGAGGATTACTTTAACGGAGTAAGTACGATCGATACGGAGATCAGCGTCAAGGTCGAGGGAGATGACGGCGAAGTGATACTGGAGGAAACGGAGTATTCAGATAATTCCTCCGAGGAGACAGGACAGGAGAGCCGGGATACCTCCGGCATCTCGGTGCAGACTACACCGGAGTATTCCGGAACAACGGTCGCTGTGGAATCTACCACGAGTGTTATCCAGTCACTGGCAGAAACGGCAGAAAGTATTTATATAGAAGAAACGAAGCCGTCTGTTGTGATAATCCGTGATACAACAGCGGAAAGCACAGAGGACAACAAAAAGCGCAAGCCATCGATTGCTTCCGAGGAAAAGCTCCCGGAGAGTACGGCTGCAATAACAGAAGAATCGAGTGCCCAGATCAGCGAGACATCGGAGAGCAGCGCTTCTTCCGTAAAAGAGCAGATACCGGAGGAAACCGGAAAGGGGACGATCATCGTCCGACCGGATCAGGAATCGAAGGAGGCAGATCTTGAGTCGGAGGAAGAATATCGGGTAAGGGCAGCGGCAGTTACCGAAACGAAGGCAGCAGAGAGCGGCACACAGCCGGCTTCAACGCTTATCTGCCCGGGTCATATCGATCTGAAGGTCACTGCAAAGATATTAGGACTGGAGGGCGAGAAAAACCTTTACGGGCTCGATGAAACCGAAGCAGGGGATGAAGAACAAGCTGAGGATGAGAGCAGCTGGAAAGGCTGGGATGACCGCAAGAAGGCTTATGTTTCCCACATCCAAAGAGGAGACTGGGCAAAGGCATACGGGATCACCGTGACAGTGGCTGATACAAAGGCGCCGCATTCTTCCGCAGAGATCGATTCCTATATGAGCATGCTGCCGTCAGATACCTCCGAGGCCCGCAAGGACATCATACGCTTTGCACTCCAGTCGGTAGGAAAGATCCCGTATTACTGGGGAGGAAAGGCCAATACAAAGAATTACAGCGGAAACAATTTCGGCTCCGTCACGATCCCGGATCACAGGGGAAGGATCCTTAAGGGCTTAGATTGCTCCGGATGGGTAAACTGGGTATACTGGTCGGTTACCGGAAAGCATTTAGGCTATGAAGGCACGGAGGGGCTAAAGGCGCTTGGCCGTCAGGTCGAAAGAAAGAACTTAAAGCCCGGCGATATCGTTGTAATAACCGGAAATACGCCACATGTTATCATGTTCCTCGGATGGGCTGAGAACGGACAGATCCGATGCATCCATGAGACCGGATCAGTCAACAATGTGACAGTAGGAGTCATGAATGCCAACTGGCCATATTATCGGAATCTGTTAGATTGATCCACACATAACTATTCGCGAAAGAATACTTTAACGCATAGTAAGTGCGTTTTATCAGGTGAGGTACTATTTTTATGAAGCTACAGCGTCTGTTAAGCCTTGTCCGCAAGGCTGTTGATGATTATTCTCTTATCGATGAAAATGACAAAATTGCGGTGGGCATCTCCGGCGGCAAGGACAGTCTTACTCTTTTATACGCCCTTCGTGAGCTACAGAGATTCTATCCGAAGCACTTTGAGCTTTGCGCGCTCACGGTCGATCTCGGATTCGGAATACAGGATTTTGACGCCATAAAGACCTTTTGCAGGGATTTTTCTGTTCCTTATACTGTCATTTCCACCGATATCGCTAAAATCGTTTTTGAGACCCGCAGTGAGTCCAATCCATGCTCTCTGTGTGCAAAGCTGCGAAAAGGCGCTCTGAATAATGAGGCAAAGGCACTCGGCTGCAATAAGGTCGCCTATGCCCATCATAAGGACGACATAATCGAAACGATGCTCTTATCTCTTATCTATGAGGGACGTTTTTACAGCTTTTCGCCCAAAACGTTTCTTGACCGCATGGAGCTTACCGTCATCCGTCCGATGATGTATGTCAGCGAAGCCGAGGTCATCGGCTTCCAGCATAAATATGAGCTTCCGGTCTGCAAGAACCCCTGCCCGGTGGACGGAAAAACAAAGCGGGAATATGTCAAAAACTTAACAAAAACCTTAAATTTGGAAAACCCCGGCGTCAAGGAGCGCTTCTTCCATGCTATCCTGAAGGGAAATATTCCGGGATGGCCCGCACC
>OIZE01001601.1_pt1 | contig 13564 bp, 10 predicted proteins | sample 1588421 | NCBI WGS metagenome assembly OIZE01 (sample SAMN03283251) | human gut metagenome | biome: human-associated habitat; material: feces | host: Homo sapiens | place: USA | collected 2013 | reverse complement strand
ACACCAGAAGAAACCACGACAACAACTGAAGAAACTACCACAACACCAGAAGAAACCACGACAACAACTGAAGAAACTACCACAACACCAGAAGAAACCACAACGACAGCAGGAGAAACTACTACTACAGACGAAACCACGACTACAACAACTTCCGCAAGCGTTCTGCCGGGTAAAAATGTTGGGGATGTCAACTTGGATGGAAAGGTAGACCTGCTGGATGCAATCTGTTTGAATAAGTATCTGGCACAGCTGATTACCTTGACACCGATTGCAATTGCAAATGCAAACTGCGACCAGAAAGATGGAACAGAAAAAGTAGATGAAGATGATACAACTGTTTTGATGAAGTTTGTTCTGGGTTTCGAAGATGTTAAGGATCTCCCATACGTTGGATAATTTCTTTTCTCATTTTTTCCTCTAAGAGAAACGTGTTCGACAATGATTGTCGGGCACGTTTCTTGCTTTTCAGAGCGGAACATTTACAATTTTTTCTTTACATTTTCCCATTTATCCTGTATAATAAAAAAAGAAGGGATGCTTTTTTGTGAAGGGAGAAAGCTTTATGAAAAAAATTTTGGAAAAAGGAATTTCATGTATATTATCTGTATTGGTATTGTTACAAGGTTGGCTGGTGATACCGAATGGTGCAGCTGCGTTGGAAGAAGATTCGAGTCTGGAAACCACAACTACAGCAATTACGGAAAACTTGGGACAGGTGCAGGAATGGGAGCAGTTTCAGTATCAGGCATCTGAAAATGAAGTCACAATTGTTGGCTATACTGGAATCATTGAGGGCACTTTAGAAATCCCCGCAGAGATTGACGGCTTTCCGGTCACACGTGTGGAAGATGATGCGTTTGTAAAGCAGGATGAATTGACAGAAGTTGTGATTCCAGCCAGTGTGATTGAAATTGGCAGCATAGCGTTTCATGATTGTGCAAACTTACAGGTTTTTACTGTTGCCGAAGAAAATCCAGCGTATTGCGTTAGAAATGGGCTACTGCTGGATAAGAGCGAAAGCATTCTGATTCGTTGCCCCAGTGGACGCTATGGAGAAGTGACAGATATTCCGGATACGGTTTTTTTAATTTCAGATGCAGCGTTTGCAGATTGTTCCTCCCTGTCCAAAATTGAATTGCCACAGTCAGTCATTTCGATTGGAGCAATGGCGTTTTCTAATTGTACTGCATTGTATGATATCACATTGCCAGAGAATTTGCAGAAAATTGGAGATGGTGCATTTATGAATTGCACCGCTATTCAACGAATGGCACTGCCGGAAAACCTGCAACGAATTGGCATGATGGCATTTTCCAACTGTCAGTCTTTGTCAGAAGTTGTCATTTCATCAAGGGTGCAGACTTTGCCGGATTCTGTCTTTTCAGACTGTATTGCATTGCAGCGAGTGACCTTATCAGAAGGATTGACCGGTATTTCTGTCGCTGCTTTTAGAAATTGTACAGCTTTGCAGGAAATACAGTTGCCGGATACCTTAGAGAGAATCAAAGCCAATGCCTTTCAAAATTGCAGTTCTTTGCAGAGAATTCATGTGCCAGCAGCCATTTCTGAACTTTCTGCAAATACATTTTCTGGATGTATTTCTCTGTCAGAAGTGACAGTTGCGGACGAAAATCCATATTATACGGTAGTCGATGGTGTTTTGATGACAGCTGACCAGGAAACATTGATTTATTATCCGCCGTCTATTTCACAATCAGATTATACCATTCCGGAAACAGTAAAGGCCATTGATAGCTATGCATTTCAAGATACCATGCAGCTGCAATTTTTGACCGTTCCAGAAACAGTAGAAACGATAGAGCCATACGCTTGTTATGATGCCAATTCTTTGAAAGAAGTGATGTTGAACGGTGCATCTGTTATTTCAGAGTATGCATTTCAGTCTTGTGACCACTTGGAAGCAGTTACATTCGGCGATGGCGTGCAGGAAGTTCAGACGGGTGCATTTTTGGATTGTCTGTCCTTGGAAGGTATTATCTTGCCGAAAACAATTACACAAATCGGAGATTATGCATTCGGTTATCAAACAGATTCTGCGGAAACGGGAACGTATTCTATGGTAGAAGGCTTTTTGATTCGCTTTTATAAAAAAACAGCTGGTGCAGTATATGTGAGCTTGAATGAATTTGATTCGCTTCAGTTGGATGATACTGTTACAACAACCACGACAACAGCAGCTTCTATTGATGAAACAACCACAACTGAAACGGAGGTCAAAACAACAGAAGCTACCAGTAATCAGGTGACAACAGCCGAAACGACAACGGAAGCGATTGGTAGTCAAACAACAGCACTTGAAACAACAAGCAAATTGGAAACGAGTCAAATAACAACAGCAGTAGAAACAACGACAGCCATTACTACAACAACAGTCGCTGCAACCACAAAACGACCAGAAACCAGTATCATTTCAACAACAACACCGCAACTTGCTACGACAACGACAACGACGACGACTACCCACCAGCATGGCGGAACTGCTACCACTGTAACGACTGGCGTAACCACGCAAACCACAGCAGTTACGAGACAGACAACGGAAGTCACAACAGAATTAAAGGGCGATTTGAATTTAGATGGGCGAGTTTCCATGTCAGATGCCATTCGAGTATTGACCTATTATGCAAAAATCGCAGCTGGACAAACGCCATATTTGTATTCTGAAGACCCTATTGCAGAAGAAGCTGCAAAAAATCGGGTGGATATGGATGAAGATGGAACAATTGGTGTGGTAGATGCGGTTGAGATTTTAACGATCTATGCAAAGAGAGCAGCGGGGCAATTAGAATAATAGAATAAAAAAATAGAACAAAAATCTGATTTTTCTAAGAGAGAGTGGATGCACCAACCAGATTTTTTGGTTAGAATCCCAGTAAAATTGCAAAAAATAAATTGACTTTTAATACAAGTTGCTGTATAATAAAAGCAGTTCATCCGTTTTTTATGAGATCAAATGGTACAGAAAGGAAAATCAGAATGAAACAGAAAAAACAGGTTGGAAAACGTTTGCTGGCAGGATTGCTGGGAGCAGTGCTGTTGCAGACAGCAGTCAGCGTTCCGTCCGGATTGCAGGCATCTGCTGCGGACGATGTGGAGTATAATTATGCGAAAGCATTGCAGTATTCCATTTATTTTTATGATGGCAATATGTGCGGAACGCAGGTTGCCGAAAATAACCGCTATCAGTGGCGTGGCAACTGTCACACCTATGACGCACAAGTGCCTTTACAGCCAATGGGAACTGATGAAGTTGGCACGAACTTGTCCCAATCATTCATTGACCAGTATCGGGACATTCTTGACCCGGATGGAGATGGCTATGTGGATGTTTCCGGCGGATTCCATGACGCTGGCGACCATGTAAAGTTTGGTATGCCGGAAAACTATGCCGCTTCTACCTTGGGCTGGGGCTATTATGAATTTCGGGATTCCTACAAAAAGACAGGACAGGATGACCACATTGAAACAATTTTGCGGTATTTTAACGATTACCTGATGAAGTGCACGTTCCGGGATGAAAATGGCGAAGTTGTTGCCCATTGTTATCAGGTGGGCGATGGCGATATTGACCACGCTTACTGGAACTCTCCGGAAGTGGATACCATGGCAAGACCTGCCTATTTCCTGACAGGCGACAAGCCGCAAACCGATTATGTTGCTTCAGCAGCTGCTTCGCTGGCAATCAACTATTTGAATTTTAAGGATACCGATCCGGACTATGCAGCAAAGTCTTTGGACTATGCGAAAGCACTGTTCCAGTTCGCAAAGAGCCATGAAAAGCAGCTGAGTGATAATGCAGATGGGCCAAAGTCCTATTATAATTCTGCCAAGTGGGAAGATGATTACTGCTGGGCAGCAGCATGGCTGTTTAAAATTACCGGCGATGAAAGCTATTTGCAGGAAATTTACCCGTACTATGATTACTATGCAGCACCGTGCTATGTGTATTGCTGGAATGATATGTGGAACGGCGTGCAGTGTATCTTAGGCGAAATTTCAGAGGACAAGCCTGCCAAGGAAGGCGAGTATGTTTATCCGCAGTTTATTGAAAAGTACAAGGAAGCTGCTGGAAAATCGCCATATGAAGAAATGGATTGCTGGGCATCCGTTGCAAAGGCAATCACCACTTATATGACAGGCGGTGTCGGAACGATTACACCGGCAGGCTATTTCTGGCTGAATACCTGGGGCTCTGCCCGATATAATACTGCTGCACAGCTGTGTGCACTGGTTTATGACAAGTACAACAACAATGGCAAGCCGTCCGAATACAGCGAATGGGCAAAAGAACAGATGCAATATCTGATGGGCAACAACCCGATGAATCGGGCTTATATTGTCGGATATAGCGAAAATGCTGCAAAGTATCCGCACCACCGTGCAGCCTCCGGCTTGACCAGAGCAGAAGATACCAGAGAGCAGCGTCATGTTCTGTATGGTGCATTGGTTGGTGGGCCGGATGCCTCCGACAAGCACAATGATATTACCGCAGACTGGATTTATAACGAAGTAACGATTGACTATAACGCAGCGTTTGTTGGTGCAAGTGCTGGATTGTATGCATATTTCGGCGATGACTCCATGCAGGTAACACCAGATTTCCCGCCGAAGGAAGAAAGCAATGGTGAAGAAGGCGGCGGCAATAATTACTGGGTGGAAGCATTTGCAGTGAATAACCCGTGTGCAGGCGGAGCAGGAACAACAAAGATTTCTATGAAAGTCATGACCGATTCCATTACGCCGAGAACCGATGTTACCGTTCGCTATTTCTTCAATACGAAGGAAATGACCAATCCAAGTTTGGTACAAGCAACAGAATTGTATGATCAGGCGGCAACCGAAGCAGCACCAGCAGATGGCGTAATTTCTGGGCCATTCCAGTATGATGCATCCTATGACCCGAATATCTATTATTTTGAAGTGGCATGGGATGGCTATACTATTGCAAATTCCAATAAGAAATATCAATGCTCGGTTGGCTTATATTATGGCGACCAGTGGGATGCCTCCAACGACTGGAGCTATCAGGATTTGCCAGTATTGACCGATTCGGAAATGTTCGGCGATGGCAATGAAGTCAAGAGTGATTATATTTGTGTTTATGCTGGTGGAGAACTGGTTGGCGGTACAGAGCCGAACGGCAGCACACCAAAACCAGCAGAAACAACAACGACCACCACTACAACAGCTACGACTACCACAACCACAACGACTGTAACGAATGCAACAACCACAGAATCTGAAGTTTCTACAACTTCTGCCACAGAAGTTACCACTACAGAATCCAAGCCAGCTACTACAACATCTCTGACAGAAGCAACCACTACAGAATCCGCAACAACCACAACGACGAAAGATGCAGATACAGACATTTATTATGGAGATGTCAATCAAGATGGAGCTGTTGATTTGTTGGATGCAATTTTTATCAATAAGGCGTTAGCAAACATGGTTACATTGTCAGAATCTGCTGCAAAATGTGCAGATTGCTATGATGATGGCGTTCTGGATGAGAGAGACGCAACCATTTTGATGCAATTTGTCATTGGAAAAATCAACGATGTGCCATCTAAAGAATTGTAAGATCTCGCATTTTGCAATTCATCGCAAAAAAGAAGGGAATTATTCAACATGAAATCAGAACATTTGACAGAAGTCAAGCAAATTTTAAAGCAACATCAATTCAAAAAGTTATTTTCCGGTGATACAGAAAATACGTTTATCCAATTTTTCCGGTATTGTTTTGTCGGCGGTTTCGCAACCGTTGTAGACTGGGCGTTGTCCTCGCTGCTGTTTTATCTGGTCTTTTCCGGGTCTGGCTATGCAGCCCTCTGCAATGGCTTGTCATTTGTTGCCGGATTGCTGGTCAACTATTTTCTCAGCACATTCTGGATTTTCAAGCAGTCCAAAATGCAGAATCGCTTTTTAGAGTTCCTCTCTTTTGCGGCGATTGGTGTTGTAGGATTGCTGCTGACCATCGGCATTACAAAGGGGTTTGCTTGGGCACTGGCAGATGTGACAAGCTTGTATCAGATTTTGAGCAAGGTAGTTTCCACGGCAGTGGCATTCTTCTGGAACTTCTTCGCAAGAAAATACCTGCTGTATACAAAGAAAGAAGCATAAGAATCTATATTTTTTAAAATTGACGGAAAGAAGGGTGTGAAGCGATATGAAACTGTTGTTTATTGGTGCGACCCATGAAGTCACCGGCAGCTGTACCTATCTGGAGGCGTGTGGAAAACGCATCTTGATTGACTACGGCATGGAGCAGGGAAGAGATGTCTATGAGAACATCCGTGTTCCCTGTGCTCCATCGGAAATTGACTATGTATTCTTGACCCATGCCCACATTGACCACTCTGGCTTGCTGCCGCTGTTGTATGCAGGCGGATTCCGTGGGGAAATTCATGCCACACAGGCAACAGTTTCGCTCTGCCAGATTATGCTGCGAGATAGTGCCCACATTCAGGAATTTGAAGCAGAGTGGCGAAATCGAAAGGCAAAACGCAGCGGTGGCGATATCTATACACCGCTTTACACCATGCAGGAAGCGTTAGGGTCGCTGGAACACTTCGTTCCGCATCCTTATGGAGAAAAAATTTCGATTGCAGATGGCATTACAATCCGGTTTTTGGATGCGGGGCATCTGCTCGGTTCGTCCAGTATTGAAATCTGGCTGGAGGAAAACGGCATCAGCAAAAAGCTGCTGTTCTCCGGTGATATTGGGAACTTCCATCAGCCCTTGATTCGTGACCCACAGTATGCCGATACTGCGGATTATGTCATCATGGAATCCACCTATGGCAATCGCCTGCACGAAAAGCCAAAGAATTATATTCAGGATTTCGTGCAAATTCTGCTGGAAACCTTCCAGCGGGGCGGAAGCGTCATTATTCCATCGTTTGCTGTGGGCAGAACGCAGGAACTGCTGTACTTTTTAAAGCAAATCAAAGACCAGAATTTGCTTGGGAAGTATCAGGATGTTCCGATTTATGTGGATAGTCCGCTTGCCATTGAGGCGACAGAAATCTTTCAGCGAAACAAGGAGAGCTGCTTTGATGAAGAAGCCCTTGCTTATGTGCAGCGTGGAGAAAATCCAATCGGGGTATCTGGGTTGCGGACGGCGGTCACCAGCGAAGCCTCCATGGCAATTAACACCGACAACCGCAGCAAGATTGTCATTTCTGCGAGCGGTATGTGTGAAGCAGGGCGAATCAAGCATCACTTGAAGCACAACCTCTGGAAGCCGGAAAATACGATTTTGTTTGTCGGCTATCAGGCTGTCGGCACATTGGGACGGCGATTGCTGGAGGGTGCGAACTATGTGACACTGTTCGGCGAATCGGTAAAAGTTGCCGCACAGATTCGGCAGTTGCAGGGTATGAGTGGTCATGCTGACCAGAAAGGGCTGGAACTTTGGATTCAGCACGTGCAGCAGGTGAAGAAAGTCTTTGTCATTCACGGAGAAACAACCGCTGCGGATACATTCACGGAATTGCTGAATGAGCAGGGTATTTCTGCCTATGCACCCTATAGCGGAACAGAATTTGATGTGGCAAGTGGGCAGTTCTTGCATGAAGCAGAGCCGGTTTATCTGGAAAAGCCGAAGTCTGTAAAGGCATCTGCAACCTATGACCGCCTGCAAATTGCATTGGATCGTGTCACTGCTTATATTCAGAATGCACGTGGCTACTCCAACAAGGAATTGGCAAAGATGGCAGACCAGCTGACCCAACTGTGCAACAAGTGGGAACAATAACGGGCTGTAATTGAATTTTGATACACGCAACACCGCATATTTTTGTGCGGTGTTGTTATTTGATAAGAAAATAGGAGGACAAATACCATGGAACAGACGATGTTAGAAGCAATGATGAGCAGAAAAAGCGTTCGGAGTTATACCGACCAAATGGTATCCGATGCGGATATCGAGAAAGTGTTGAAGGCTGGACAGTATGCTGCAAACGGCAGAGGTCGGATGGCAACGAAGTTTGTTGTTGTCAAGAATCGGGAGATTCGGGATGAACTTTCCAAGATGAATGCTGATATTATGGGCACGACGAATGACCCATTTTATGGAGCACCAGTTGTTATTTGGGTGTTGGCTGACCGGAATGTGCATACTTATGTAGAAGATGGCAGCCTTGCCATTGGTAATATGCTGTTGGAAGCACACGCATTGGGATTGGGTGCTTGCTGGATTCATCGGGCAAAGGAAATGAGTGAATTGCCGGAGGGCAGAGCATTGCTGCAAAAATGGGGCGTTTCTGATGATGAAATCGGTGTTGGATGCTGCATTTTGGGCTATGCAAAGGGCGAACAGCCAGAAAAGAAGCCAAGAAGAAACGACCAAATTATCGTTGTAGAATAACGCAATTTTTCACGCCACAGGCGAATTGCGGTCGAGCTGGCTCAGCTCGGCGAGGTGGTTTGTTAAGGAGGGCAAGCTGCCCTCCTTAACAAAGGTTTTGATGAAACGCAACGGAAACCTAAGAAAAATCGAAATAGAATCGCAATTGCCTTCATAATCAGAAGGTTGTAATGAGATACAAGGTTTCAGGGGCAATTGCGATTCCATAGGCAAGCTGGGGATGTGCCCCAGCCTTGCCGAACCGTACGCAGGAGGTTTTCCGAAGAGCAAAGCAGATTGTTTTCCCCAGAGCACCCCCATCACATATAGTAAAATCATGAAAAAAACGTAAAAAAATATCGAATCTCTTGACAATCACCATCAAAAGTAGTATAATAAAATTCCATGATGTGATGTCATGCTTTCAGAAAATAACAGGACTACTGTCTGCCTCAAGGCGGATGGGCTGCTGTATTTTATTGCGATTCTTCGGAATCGGTAAAAACAACAGAAAGAGGTGAAACTACATGAAAAAGGGACTGCACCCGACTTTTGAAAAGACCACCATCACTTGTCACTGCGGCAATGTAATGGAAACCATGTCCACCAAGAAGGACATCAAGGTTGAAATCTGTGCAAAGTGCCACCCGTTCTTTACCGGTAAACAGAAGCTGGTAGATACTGGCGGGCGTGTTGACCGTTTCAAGAAGCGGTTTAATTTGGACAAGTAAGCGAACAGATCTTCTTCCCTGCGAAGAAACAGATGGTACGAAAACGGTATCTCATCTGTACGCAAACAGACCAACGGAGCAGGACGGTAAGGCATATGATTCTTACCGTCCTGTTTGTCTACATAAAACGATTGGAGGCGTTCCATGGGATACCGAACCATTGCACAGGCAGTGACTGCCTCTTTTATCGAAAAAAAATCAGAATTTATTGCAACATTAGTGCCGGTACAGACAGCGGACGCTGCCATTGCCTGTATTGAAGAAGTTCGCAAGGCGAACCGCAAAGCCCGACACAATGTTTATGCTTATATCTTGCGGGAAAACCATATGACCCGTTATTCCGATGACGGCGAGCCGCAGGGAACGGCTGGCGTTCCCGTCCTGAATGTCCTGCAAAAACAGAATCTCACCGATGTCTGTTGTGTGGTCACCCGTTATTTTGGCGGCATTCTGCTGGGCGGCGGCGGTTTGGTACGGGCGTATTCCCACAGTGCTGCACTGGCAGTGGAAGCAGCACAGATTCAGACAAAAATTTCCTGTCATCCAGTGACCTTAAAAATGGCATACTCTCTCTATGGAAAGGTATCCTATCAACTGCCGCAGCTGCCCATTTTGCAGCAGAATGCGGATTTCGGCGATACGGTAACCTTGTCGTTGCTTGTACCAGCTGGCTTAACAGCGTCGTTCCAAGCAGATATGATTGAACTGACAAACGGAGAAATTTCCATTCAGGTCGGGGAACAATTGGATGCAGATTTTGCGGAGGTTGCAGACCGGTTGCCGCCGGAACTGCTGTGATTCATAGGAAAACAACCACAAGAACGCCTTGTATGCGGAGAACGATGGAAGGCAGGTGACAGCAGATGGTTTCTGATGTGTTTCTGGAACAGCTGCGGAATGCGTGTCCGCTGGAAGAAATCGCACGCACTTATGTGGATTTGAAACGGCGTGGCAGAACCTACGTCTGCAATTGTCCGTTCCATTCGGAAAAAACACCGTCTTTTACGGTATTTCCCGATACGCAAAGCTTTTATTGTTTCGGCTGTGGAGCTGGCGGTGATGTTATCACCTTTATTCAGCAGATTGAAAATCTGGATTTTATGGATGCGGTGAAACTGCTGGCACAAAACAGCGGTCTGACTGTTCCCGAACAGGGGGCAGATGAAAAACAGTCCCGTATGCGAAAGCGGATTCTCGCTGTGAATCGAGCCGCTGCCAATTTCTATTATCGAATGCTGACTGGCAGCGATAAACGAGGGCTGCAATATTTCATCCAGCGACATCTAACCACGACCACCATTAAAAAGTACGGGCTGGGCTTTGCTCCGGAAACTTGGGATGCCTTGAGTCGGTATCTGCTACAGCAGGGATTTACGGAAGAGGAACTGTTGCTGGCAGATGTTTCCCGTCGCTCCCGAAGAGGAACGCTCATTGATACGTTCCGAAACCGTGTGATATTTCCCATTGTTGATTTGCGGGGAAATGTCATTGGATTCGGTGGACGGGTGTTGGATGACAGCCAACCAAAATATTTGAATACTGCACAAACGCCGGTATTTGACAAGGGGAAAAACCTGTTTTCCCTGCAATTTGCCAAAAATTCTGTAACCACCACGCTGATTTTGGCGGAAGGGTATATGGATGTCATCGCCGTTCATCAGGCAGGGTTTGAAAATGTTGTGGCGACGTTGGGAACTGCCATTACACCCGACCAGGCAAGAAAAATTTCCCAGTATGCAAAAACAGTGATTATTGCCTATGACAGCGATGCAGCCGGGCAGGCAGCAACGCAAAAGGCGATGCGGCATTTTAGTGAAGTGGGGATTGAAACCAAAATCTTACGGATGCAGGGTGCAAAAGACCCCGATGAATATATTCGGAAATTTGGGGCAGAACGATTTCGGATGCTCTTAGAGGGTTCGGAGGATGCTATCAATTTCCAACTAGACCGCTGTGAAATGGGGCTGGATTTACAGACGGAAAACGGCAGGGCAACGCTGTTGCGGCGTGCCACAGAAGTTTTGATTCAGATTCCAGACCCTGTGACAAGGGAAGTTTATCTGATGCGAACTGCAGAAAAATGTCATATATCGGCAGATGTTTTGCGTGTGAGCGTCAATCGAAAGCAGAAAAATCGGCAGCAGATGCAGAAGAAAAAAGAATTCAGCAATCTGGTTGCACATACGGTGACAGCACAGCAAACCGCAGCAGATGCCAGCGGAATGGCAGGCAGTTCCCGAACGGTGCGAGCACAGGAACGATTGCTCTGTTATTTCCTGTCACAGCCGGAGCAGATTTCCAAACTGGCAGACCATTTGCAGCCGGAACAGTTTACCGTTCCATTTTATCAGAAGCTGTTTCAACTGTTGCTGGAGCACCAGCAACAGGAATCAGATGGCTGGATTTCCGCTCTGGGAATGCAGCTGACACCGCAGGAAATGGGAACGGTGAGCCGTCTGCTCAATTTAAAACAGACTTGTCCAATCAGTCCGCAGGAAGTGCAGGATTGTATCCAGCTGCTGCAAACCCATTTGGTGCAGGCGTTGGATTCAGATGCAGCCCTTTTGGAACTGGTTGCACAGAAAAAGAAGAAGAATCAAGCATGGCAATGATGCGGCATTGTCCGCCTTGGAAAGGAACGAGGAATCATGGAAGGAAAAACGACCATTGAAAAACTGATGGAACGGGGAAAGGCAACCGGAGAACTGACCACAAAGGAAATCAGTGATGCACTGGAAGAACTGGATTTCGATGTCGATCAGCTGAACTCTTTTTATGACACCTGTGACCGTTTGAACATCAAGATTATTGACGATACTGCACCAGAAATTTCCGGAAAAGGCGGAGATGCGGATTTGGTGGATGATTTAGAAATGGCACTTTCCACCGAAGGCATTGCGATTGATGACCCGGTAAAGGTTTATCTAAAGGAAATCGGACGTGTGCCGCTGTTGTCCTCGGATGAGGAAACGGAACTTGCCAAGCGGATGGCGGAAGGCGATACCAAGGCAAAAAATCGCTTGTCAGAAGCAAACTTGCGTCTGGTTGTCAGCATTGCAAAGAAGTATGTCGGCAGAGGGATGCAGTTCCTGGATTTGATTCAGGAAGGCAACTTGGGCTTGCTGAAGGCAGTCGAAAAGTTTGACTATACCAAGGGCTTTAAGTTCTCCACCTATGCAACCTGGTGGATTCGGCAGGCAATTACTCGTGCAATCGCCGACCAGGCAAGAACCATTCGGATTCCGGTGCATATGGTAGAAACGATTTCCAAGGTCAAGAAAGTTTCCAGCCAGCTGCTGCATGAAACGGGTCACGACCCATCTGCGGAAGAGATTGCAGAAAAGTTGAACATGCCAGCGGAACGGGTACGGGAAATCATGCGGATTGCACAAGACCCAGTTTCTCTGGAAACCCCAATCGGCGAAGAAGAAGATAGCCATTTGGGTGACTTTATTCCGGACGATGATGCACCAGCTCCGGCAGATGCAGCCTCTCTGATGCTGTTGAAAGAGCAGTTGAATGATGTATTGTCGACCCTGACTGATCGGGAAGCAAAGGTATTGAAGTTGCGGTTCGGTCTGGAAGATGGACGTTCCCGGACACTGGAAGAAGTGGGCAAGGAATTCGATGTCACCAGAGAACGGATTCGGCAGATTGAAGCAAAGGCACTGCGGAAGCTGCGGCATCCGAGCAGAAGCAAAAAGGTAAAAGATTTTCTGGATTGAGGCAGTCCGTTACATAGACGAGATGTTATCACCAGATGAGAGAATCAGTCCTGCGAAAGCAGGGCTGATTTTTTTATGTGGAAAAACAGATAAAATGTTGAAATGTTGATAGTGCAATATGATTTTTCTGCAAAATTCACAAAAAATTTTGATAGAGTTGTTTTTTTTTTTTTTTTTTGTATGCTAAAATTTAATATATGCAGGAAAAGTCGCTTCTGCTGTTGCTATATTTTCATTATTTTGTTGCGATATGCACGATAATGATAACAACAAAGCAAAGCTAATCAAAAAAGGAGAATATTAAAATGAAAACTTGCCCAAATTGTGGAGAAATGAACGGTGAAGCAAACGATAAGTGCTACAAATGTGGTGCGGATTTGTCAGAAAGATATTGTACATATTGTGATAAGGTTTACTCATCCAAAACGCATACTTGCCCAGCTTGTGGAAGTCCAACGGTTGTTTATGACGCTTTTACAATGAAGAAGCAGACGTATAACAATAGCAGTGATTATGTTGATACATGGATGTATGTGCTTGCGGTTTTAATTCCGCTTGTGGGACTGATTCTTGGATGTATCCAAATTGGAAAAAATAATAGTACAGGCGGAAGAAATCTGATTATAGCATCCATCGTATCAAGTGTCGTGTGTACAATTATATGGTACATAGCAGTATATGACCTGCAAATAAAAGTCAAGAGATAAAATGAAAGTTTCACAAAATTTTCACAA
>OIZE01001597.1_pt1 | contig 13579 bp, 7 predicted proteins | sample 1588421 | NCBI WGS metagenome assembly OIZE01 (sample SAMN03283251) | human gut metagenome | biome: human-associated habitat; material: feces | host: Homo sapiens | place: USA | collected 2013 | reverse complement strand
ACGTCTACGCTGCAGCAGATGGGAATCGAGGTCCTCTACGGACAGGAATACCTGACCGGTATCTGGGACTGGCTGGTAAAAAATGGAAAAGATATCCACGTGGCATATCTGAACCGTCCGCATATCGCGACGAAATATGTGGATTTTATCAAAGAACACACGGATATCAAGATGATTTATTACGGTCACGACCTTCATTTTATGCGTGAGTTCCGCGAGTATGAGCTGACCGGCGATGTGAAGAAGCGTCAGGAATCCGAATATTGGAAATCGATCGAGTTTTCACTCTTCCACAAAGTGGCGGTGTCTTATTATCCGTCCTACGTCGAAGAAGAGGCGATCCACGCCGTTGATGAGACGATTCCGGTCAAGGCGATCACGGCATATGTCTATGAGGAGTTTTTACAGAATCTGAACAAAGACTTCGCCAAACGGGAAGGACTCCTGTTTGTCGGCGGCTTTGCGCATCCGCCGAACGCAGACGCGGTGCTCTGGTTCGCGAAAGAAGTATTCCCGAAGATCCGGGAACAGATCAAGGTCAACTTCTACATTGTAGGTTCCAAAGTAACCGACGAGATCAAAGCGCTGGAACAGCCTGGAAACGGCATCATCGTCAAAGGTTTTGTAAGTGAAGAAGAACTGGCAGACCTGTACCGGAACTGCCGGATTGTAGTGGTACCGCTCCGCTACGGCGCAGGTGTTAAGGGCAAGGTGGTAGAAGCCATCTATAACGGTGCCCCCATCGTCACCACCTCCGTCGGCAGCGAGGGAATCCCGGATGTAGAAAAAGTTCTCCTCGTCAAGGATCAGCCGGACGAATTTGCCGAGACAGTCGTAGAGCTCTACAAAGACGAAAAACGCCTGGAAGACCTGGCAGAGAAAACGCAGGTTTATATCCGCGAGCATTTCAGTATTGATGCGGCTTGGGATGTGATTAAGGAAGATTTTGAATAAAAAATAGTAAAAGATAGAAAATTATATATAATAAAGAAAACGATCAGGAGGATGTGCTTCTGATCGTTTTCTTGCGTAAGGATAATTTAAAGTTATCTAAGGAAGGAAAGAGCCGGCTACGCCGGCATGCTGCAGGCTCTTTCCTGGACTACCGGGTAGAGCATTCTATATTACCGATCGTTCTTCCGCAGCGCTTCCACCCGTCCATACCTCCGATACATCAAAAGCTCAAATACCACCATACAAGCCCATCCAATCGTCGTACCAATCGCGACAGCCTGAATTCCCAGCCGTCCAAACAGCGCATAACTGATCACAACGCGGATCGGAATCTGCACCAGAGTCGCGAACAGGGTGATCATCAGGTGCCCGATTCCCCGGTAATATCCCTGAAAGGTATTGGTGATACCACTGATGAAGTAAAAACTAGCCATCGGCACCAGATAGGACATGCCCTGACGCAGCGCCTCCGTTTCATTCGGCTTCAAGAAAATGCCGAGCAGCGGGTGACGGCAGAACAGCACGACCACCGCTGTCAAAATAATATAAATTTCTGCAATCACCAGCATTTTCCGAAGCCCTTTCGGAATCCGGTCATACTCTTTCGCGCCGAGGTTCTGTGCGGAGAACGTCGTGATAGATGCCGCGAGGCTGTCGCCCGGGGCGAGCACGTAGCTGTCGATGATGGAGACGGCATTAAAAGCGGCAACTGCATCGACACCGAGTGCATTGACGCCGGACTGGACGAGCAGGCGGCCGATGTAGAGAATCGTCTGCTGGACGGCGGAAATGGAGCTGAAATCGATCGTTTTTTTGAGCATCGAGGTTTTCAGTTTCAGATCCCGGATGCCGAGCCGTAAGAGCGGCACTTTCGACCAGATATAGACAAAGAGGGCGAGCGCAGAGACTGCCTGCGAGATGATTGTAGCGATTGCCGCACCGGGAACACCGAGGCGGCAGATGCCAACCAGGAATACATCCAGAAATACATTGACAATGGTCGTCAGGATCAGGACATAGAGCGGCGCTCTGGAATCTCCGATCGCGCGCAGGGCGGCGGAGAAAATATTGTAAAAAAAGGTAAAAATAAGACCCAGCGAGATAATCTGCAAATACAAGGATGCCTGCGCCGATATCTCTTCCGGCGTCTGCGTCAGGCGGATAAACAGGCGGCTTCCGGCCAGTGAGATTCCGGAGAGCACGATGGTCAAAAGCAGTCCGGAGAGTACAGAGGTCGCAAATTCATCTTTCAAATGCTGGTAATCTTTTGCTCCAAAGTAGCTTGCCATCAAAATCGATGCGCCGAGTGACAGTCCCACAATCAGAAAAGTCAGGATATTCATGATCGGACCCGCCGCGCCGACCGCCGCCAATGCTTCTTTTCCGTAAAATTGTCCGACAACCACCGAATCGACCGTATGGTAGAGCTGCTGAAATAAATTTCCAAAAACAAGCGGAACCGCGTAGGCAATCAGGTGTCCGGTTATATTTCCTTTTGTCATATCACGTGCCATATGCATTTCCTCCAAATCCCAATTTATAACTAAGATTGTAGCACGGAACAGAGTGTCTGCCAAATGAAAAAATCTGTCGAATCATGCAAAAAAATCAACAAATTGTTGCAATTTCCGCAAGGAAGCGCTGCGAATCTGATGGGAAAGTGGTAACAGCATAAAACCGCCCTATCTAGTGGAAATCACTAGGGAAATGTGGTAAGATATATAAGTTAAACTGGACTTAATAGCGGTTGACAGATTGACAAAAGTAAAAATTGTATCTTTCAGTATAAAAACAGTAAAAATTGAGTTGGAAACAACAGACAGAAAGGAAGTACAGTATGCAGGCAATCATTCTGGCTGGCGGACTGGGGACGCGGCTTCGCAGTGTGGTAAGCGATCGTCCGAAACCGATGGCGCTGGTTGAAGGTAAGCCGTTTCTGGAGTATGTGCTTCAGGGGCTGAAAAAAAGCGGAATTGATGATATTATTTTTGCCGTCGGTTATAAGGGCGGCATGGTGGAAGAATATTTTGGAGACGGATCGCGGTTTGGCATCCGGGCGCGGTATGCGTATGAGGAAGAGCTGCTCGGCACGGCGGGCGCGATCAAGAATGCCGGGAAATATGTGACGGACGAGCAGTTTTTTGTCCTGAATGGCGATACATTTTATCAGATGGATTTCGGTGATTTGAGCCGGATTCAGCAGGAAAAAAATCTGGAGATGGCGCTGGTTCTGCGCGGTGTGCCGGATATTTCCCGTTATGGGGCGGCGCGCCTGACCGACGGGCTGCTGACCGCTTTTAATGAGAAAAACGGCAATACTGGGGCGGGCACGATTAACGGCGGTGTGTACCTGATGAAGCGGGCGCTGCTGGACGAGATTCCGGAGGGAAAAGTTTCGCTGGAAAATGAGTGCATCCCCAGGTGGATGCAGGAGGGAAGACGTCTCGGCGGCATCGTAAATGACGGCTATTTTATTGATATCGGTGTGCCGGAGGATTATTTCCGGTTCCAGGAGGACGTAAGAAAAGGAGACATTACATGGTAATCAGAGGAAGAGCGCCGCTGCGCGTGAGCTTTGGCGGCGGCGGTACGGATGTAGAACCATTCTGTGTAGAACAGGGCGGTGCCATTATCGGAAGTACTATCAATAAATATGCATATTGTTCGATCATTCCGAGGAATGATGACCAGATCACGGTTCATTCCCTGGATTTTGATATGACAGTCAAGTACAATGCGAAGGAAAATTACGTCTGCGATGGACGGCTGGATCTTGTCACGGCAGCGCTGCGGGCGATGGATATCAAGCAGGGATGCGAGGTTTATTTACAGTGTGATGCTCCGGCTGGTTCGGGACTTGGAACCTCCTCGACCGTCATGGTAAGTCTTCTGACCGCGATGGCGCGCTGGAAAGGAATTACGCTGGATAATTATGCGATGGCGGATCTGGCTTACGGCGTGGAGCGGATCGATCTGGGGATTTCCGGCGGTTATCAGGATCAGTATGCGGCGACCTTCGGCGGCTTTAACTTTATCGAATTTCACGGACGCAACAACGTCGTGGTAAACCCGCTCCGCATCCGCCGCGATATTATCAATGAGCTGCAGTATAACTTGTTGTTATGCTACACGGGCAATATCCATGTATCCGCGAATATTATCAAGGATCAGGTAAGCAACTATAAGAAACCGGATGCATTTCAGGCGATGTGCGAGGTAAAGGCGCTTTCCTATGCGATGAAGGACGAGCTTTTAAAGGGAAATCTCCACAATTTTGGCCGCCTCCTGGATTACGGCTGGGAGAGCAAGAAGCGGATGAGCAGCAAGATCACAAATCCGCAGATTGATATGCTCTATGACGAGGCGAAAAAAGCGGGCGCCCTCGGCGGAAAGCTTTTAGGTGCGGGCGGCGGCGGCTTCCTTCTTGTGTACTGCCCATACAACGTTAAACATCAGGTGGCGCGCCGTCTGGAAGCGGCAGGCGGACAGCTGATGGATTGGAATTTCGAACTGCGCGGCGCTCAGAGCTGGATCTGCGATGAGGACCGCTGGGACTACCGCGATATTCAGGTGCAGATGCCGGATAAGGAGTATACATTCCATGTGTAAAAATAGCTGTAAAGTAGTATTTCTCGACCGTGATGGCACGATGAACGTGGAGGTCAATTATCTTCACCGAAAAGAAGATTTGAAGCTGATTGACGGTACCGCAGAGGCGGTCCGTCTCCTGAACGAGGCCGGATATAAGGTGATCGTCATTACCAACCAGGCGGGCGTGGCGAGAGGTTACTATACCGAGGCGGATGTGAAAATCCTTCATGATTATATGAATGAGGTGCTGGAGCGTGACGGAGCACACGTAGATGCGTTCTACTATTGCCCGCACCACCCGGAGCATGGGATTGGACTTTATAAGAAAAAATGCCATTGCCGCAAGCCGGAGACGGGAATGTTTGAGATGGCAGAGCGAGATCTGCCGGAGGGCATTGATAAGGTGCATTCCTATATGATCGGGGACAAGCGCATCGACGCGCAGGCAGGAAAAAACTTCGGCGTGACCGGGGTCCTTGTCGGAACCGGCTATGGGGCAAAAGAACATGCGGAAGATAGGGCGGCTGGACTTATAAAAGAGGACGGAAGCTGCCCGGCGGGCGGTTATGATGCGTATGCGGAGACGCTGCTGGATGCGGTGCGCGGGATTTTAGGCGGGCGTATATAGAATGCGGCTCACAAAAAGATTCCGGGAGTACATAAACTAGAAAGAGAGGAACCATCGACATGCAGAATCAGAGACAAAACGGACGACCAGACGCAGCCGTGCGCATGGCTGGTCTTTTTCTGGTACTGTTCTGCGTGGCGGCGGTTCTGATTCCGGCGAAAACGCTGTTTACGGGAAATGGTTTTTTTGCAGATTACATTCATTTCACGGAATCGAAACGGATGTATGTGGAGATTGCGATTCTGGCAGTCTTGATCTTTGGGGGGCTGGCGCTTTTGAAGCGCGGACGCAGCCGGATGTACTGGCTGACGGCGGTTGTGCTGGTGTTTTCCTGGATTCATGTGGTATTTCTGCCGATGGTGGTGTCGGCGATGTATCTGATTAGCCTGTTGGCGATCGGGCGGTTTTTGAGAAAACGGGTGTTTTTCAGGGGAACGGTCTGGGAGCGGCCTTATTTTTCTTTTTATATGGACTTCCTTTTTGGCGCCTCCTTTGCAATCGTTGTGTATTGCCTCCTTTCTGCCCTTGGCGTTGGAAAAATCGCCTGGATGCGCCTGAGCGTCTATGCTCTGGGTGTGGCGGCGCTGGGCTTTGATTTTTCCTCGATTTCCTGCCAGTGCATCATGGGATGGCAGACGCTTTCCTGGATGCTGGATGGCAGGGACAAGGTGTCGGTTCATGTGATTGAGGCAGGGAAACGGGCGTTACTGTTCACAGGTAGGCACTTTTGGAACCGAAAGTGCCGTAAGAAAACGTGGTGGCAGCAGGAATTTGCCGTATTTAAATGCGAAGCCACGGCAAATTCCGTTACTGGGCACGTATGCGTGAACAGTAACCTTATATAACTTGCGAAAGAGGATAAGAAAAGGGATGTGAAAAGGGTTTGAGGGGAGGTTTGAGTTGTTAAAAATAAACATGGGAGCTCATAAAGGGTGTCGCTGCCGGAATGGTACCATTTTGGGAATATCACTGATATTGATATTTTCATCCGCTAGAATGGCGCTGGCAGCTGAAAATGCAGTGAAACAGGCAGAAACAGCTGTCATAGTCGGCTACAGCGTCTCATTTATAGATGCTGAGAATGCAAATCATCTTATATTTCATACGCAGACAGGCAAAGTTTTGGAAGGAACTTCCCTGAACGTATCTTTCCCAGAGCAAATCATAGGGAGCGACGGGCATATCTGGAAATCAGCGGTACAGTCACCGCAAATATTTGAACTGTATGGAACAGGAACTGAAAAAATTTATATCAAATATGAAAGAGGCGGAAAGGTTCCAGAAATGGGAGCAGAGGAGGATGCTGCCATGCTGGCGCTTCGGAAACGCCTGGAACGATGGAAACAGAGTGCATGGGAGGCGGAGTGCGCCATATTTGGGCGCGAGGATGCGGCGGTATCGGGCAGCGGTTCCGGTCTGACCGTTCAAAATCAGTCGGAAAATGATGCCAGGATCCGGAATCTGGTATCTGCGATCGGGGATGCAGCGTGGCATGAATTTTATCTGATTGGTCAGGATTTTACACCGTCGGCAAAAACAATCGGGGTGGAATACGACGCAGTTTATTCTGAGGTGGAAGAGGATTCCTTTTCGGTGGATGGAAAGGAATATATCATCACGCGCATCCGGGTGCGGAGAAACTGGGATGACCGTACTTGTACGCATCAGTGGAGCCAATGGGAGTGGGAGGAAAATGATTGCTTAAAGAATGGGCGGGCAGTGTATGTCTGCGGACGATGTCAGAAAGAAAAGATAGAGCGCCTTCCGGCGCTGGGGCACCTGGATGAAAACGGGGATCAAATTTGTGACCGCTGTGGAAGCGTGGATTGGAGTGAAAGTGAAATGCCCGAAAAAGTGATCTGGAAGGAGGGCGATGTCCAGCTGCGCGAGGTGGGCGGAGAGATTTTGTCATTTACCTGTATCGACGACGATTACCATGACTGGCAGAATGAACACCGGAAAGCAGCGCTGTTTCTCTGTGACCGCGTGATCCGGGCGGATGTGGACACGGCACCGGGAAAAAAGATGAAGATTTTCTCGTTTGGCAAAGACAATAATTATAAAACTTCGCAGGTGCGCGCATGGCTGCAGAAAAACAGTCAGAACAGCAGCTTCTGTCTGGAACCGATCCATACGGGAATCCAGACCGCGTACATGGGAAGCACGGCGGCTGGTGCTTTTTCGCAGACGTCCGGGCGGGAACTGGTGCGTCATGATATTGGTTTTCAGCTTATGAACGACCAGCTTTTCTGCCTGTCATTGGAAGAGGCACTTGCGTACCGGGAATATCTATGGCGGTTTGATTCCGGGGATGATAACCCACAAAGTCAGATCAGTGCCTATTCACAGGGATATTATCTGCGGACGCCTTTTTATTTGCAGGATGAAAACGGGAAATTCATTTATAATCAGCAGATTTATGGCGTTGATCTGGTAAATGGCTGTTTGCGTCCGGTGAGGACGGACAGTGAGACATATGGAGTACGTCCGGCATTTGCACTGTCACAGATGTAAAAAAGAATACTTGTTGAGCTTGGAAAGCGGGGAACGTGTATGGGGAAAAAGAAGATGAAAAAAGTGATTCCATTTGCGGTGATGACGACGATGCTTTTGTCGGCGACGCTGCCGGCGTTTGCGGCGAGCGGGTTTGTGTTTGAGGATTGGGATTTGGGGATTGTTTCGGAAAGGAAGGAAAAGTTGGATGATACAGACGATGCCATAAAAAGGCGGAAAGAATGGCAGAAACGGGCTGCATCGTCCAGTGAGCTTATGAATGCGGATGTGAGGGCAACTCCCTCTGAATTACGTTCTTCCAAAGTCATAGAGGCAACTCCTTCACAATTAATCATGCCGCGCGTTAGCGTCAGCGCCAGCCTCGGAAATCTCTGGGAAAACTGGGATGTGGCGGATTTGAGCTTTCTGGATGGAACACATGGACTTGGAACGAAACAAAAACCGTATCAGATACGCACGAAACATCAGCTGATGGGACTTAGCTTCCTGGCGGCGTTTGGCATGCAGCCGGATTACGGCGAGGTGGAAGAAGAGATCGTGGGGGATTACCGGGGTGCATGGTTTGAGCTGACGGCGAACATCGATCTGGGAGGAATGGACTGGAATCCGATCGGTTATTACCGGGATGATTCGGAATTTTCAGGGGAGGTGACGCACCCGTTTACGGCAAATCTGGATGGAAACGGTTATAAGATTTCAAATTTCCGGTTTGCAGGAGGCGGTTCTCCGAATGTTGGATTCTTTGGTGCGCTGGATGGGGCGGAGATCCGAAATCTGACGCTGGAACCAGGAAAGCCGGTCAAAGGAGTGCGTCAGGTGGGAATTTTGGCAGGAAATGCGAAGGATTCCAAGATTTTTAATTGTCAGGTAAAAGGCGATGTGGAAGGAACCGGAGCGGTCGGTGGAATGATCGGGCACATGGAAGGCAGCACGGTGGAAAACGGAATGGCACAGGTAACTGTCCGAACGACGGGACGTGCAGCCGGAGCGCAGGCGCTTGCGGGCGGAATCGCCGGGGAAGCGGCGGATGATTCTCGTATCATTGACTGTCAGGTCCGCACCGGGGATAACAGCACCTCGCGGATTCAGGGAACGGATGCGACTGTCGGCGGAATCGTGGGGCTTCAGAATGGGGCGGCTCTCTACAATACCTATGTAAATGGCACGATCGGCGGTTCTGGCAGCCAGAATGTCGGAGGACTCGTTGGAGAACGAATCAGCGGAGACTTGAAAGTGGGGCGGTTTGAGGGAATGATCGGTCAGTCGGGAACTGGGGCTGCCGGACACAGAGGAACCTTCATCGGATACCGCGCACCAGCTAATTATTTTAAATATGGGGATGACATCGCGTACCTGTTTGCGGATACGGAGGCGAAAATCGCAAACAATGTCTGTGGAAGCGGCATTTCAGATGATAACCAGTATACATATGCGGCGCACATCGGATATTCTCACGTGAAGGACAATTTCTTCACGCTGGTATCCGGCGGTGTCACGCGGGATGTGGACGAGCGATATTTTTATGAAGAACTGGAACAGGGGATTCTCTCGATTGTGGATGAAGAGCTGGGCGGGGAGATGGATGCGGAGTCGGTCGGGTATGATCTTGACCATTTTGCACCAAATGATGCGGGACGCCCGGTCCGTGGTTATCTGATTACGATTCCGCAGGTCGATACCGTCTCCAATGGAACGAATTATTACGATGTGGCAGTGCTGGAAGCACGGGGAAATGGTGCGTATTACCGGACATTCGATAAAAAACACCGCGGTGCGGTGGCACCGGGAAAGACGGTGACGGTCAGCACCTCGGCAAAGCAGGCGGAAAAAGCACGCTTTCAGATGGAGGGAGTTCCGACGTATACGCGTGGGAAGAGCAGGAAAGATACTACTTATGTAAATGGTGGCGAGTATTGTTTTACGATGCCGGAGGAAAATACGCAGGTGTCGGCGGTTTATAAAAAGGTGGCAGTTTCGGTCGGGCTGACGCCGGGCGTGACGAAATTCCAGGTGGTGCAGGAGCGGACCGGAAACCGGAAACATCCGACGAAAGTCACACGCGTGATGGATGGAAATGGAAAATTAATTGCGACGTACATCCATGGAAATCTGCAGGCGGGAACACAGGTGCAGCCGGTGACGGTGCAGGCGATTGTGGATCGGAATAATGATGTGGCGGATGCATCGGTGCGCTGGAGTATCGATGATTCAGATTTGATTACGTTACTTCCAAATGACGATGAGGAAAATGGTTATACGAAAAAGAGCGCGTCAGTCCAGGTAAATTTAAATAGTTCGTTTATCACTGATATAGTCCGGAAACTGGAAAAAGAGCAGGCAGACCGCGGATACCAGTATGCGATCGGAAGCGACATATACGGAGCAGGGTATCAGAACGGCGGCGTAGCGGTGCTGACGGCAGAGACGAAACCGGCGGCGAGCTTTGATGGGAAGCCGTGCCGGGGAAATGCGCGGATTGAGGTTACGTTCCAGATCAAGGATCAGACCTATGTAGCCAATGAGGGTGCGGCACTAAATCAGGATCAGTTGAAATTTGAGGTGGTGCGGACATTAAACGGAAATCGGAAACATCCAGATGAAACGATCCGGGTTACGGCACCGCAGGTCTTGAGTGCGTCTTTTACACCCGATTATTTTGACCGGAAAGATATATCGTGGACTGTCGGTGACGCAGCACTGATTTCGGTGGACGGAGAGGACAAGTCTGCCGGTGTGCAGGCGAAAAAGGATGCAAAATGGATCCGGGATCTGATCGCGGCAGATCAGGGCAGACATGTGAATACACCGTATGAAATACAGACAGCTTCCGGCAGCCGCACGACGAAGGTGACAGTGATCGGCGATGATATGCTTGGAAACCGGCAGACGGCATCGTGCAGAGTACAGGTGGATTTCCGGACAGTGGACGAATCGAATATTTGTGTGGAAGGCATCAGCCTTATACCGAAAACGCTGCAATACGAGATCAAACGCACCCGGACGGGGGCAGGTTATCGTCCGGTGGAGGCATGGACGGGAACCGGTGCGAAAAAGCTGGCAGTGTCGGTATTTCCGGCGCAGGCGTTTAACCAGAAAGTGACATATCAGGCAAGTGATGATTCGCTGTATGTATCATCGGATGGAACCGTGACGGTCAATACGACGGCTTCCTGGATACAGGAGCTTGACCGTCAATACTTAAAATCAGGCAGCCATACGGCATATGTGACCGTGAAAACCGAGGATGGTGGCTTCACGGACCGTGCGGCAGTCACAATTCAGTATGAGGCGGTCGATCAGACATACAGCGGAGGTTCCCATTCGGGCGGAGGTTCTCATTCGGGCGGCGGCTTGGATGGAGGCTCTTCTTCTGGAAAGGGGGCAGCGGCAGGAAGCAGTGCAGCGAATGCAACCGGACCGGCATCGGGGTTCAGTGATTTGACAGGAGCGGGTATTGGAAATCTGACAGAAGGACAGGCATGCCCCGGGCAGAATGCGGATGCGGCAGCCATACCGGAATATGTAGTAGCTGGAAACTGGCGGAAGAATGCAGATGGAAGCTGGCAGTTTGAAGCGGGCGGTAGAAGCTATGCTTCTGAGTGGGCGGCTGTCCACAATCCATATGCCGATCCGGCAAAGGGGCAGAGTACGTTTGACTGGTTCCGATTTGATGCAGATGGCAGGATGGTGAACGGCTGGTATACGGATGTGGATGGAAACACGTATTATCTCTGGACGGAAATGGATGGAACACAGGGGCGTATGCTGACTGGCTGGAACTGGCTGCCAGGAAGCGATGGAGTGTTTCATTGTTACTATTTTCAGGAAAAATCTGATGGAATGAGGGGACGTTTGTATCGAAATATGCACACCCCCGATGGGAATTTAGTCAATGCGGATGGTTCCTGGGTGCTGGACGGAATAGTACAGACGAGAAGCTGAGAGAGGAGGAGAGAAAAAAACAGAGGCAAACAGGAAAATGAAGTGGAATGACACGAAAAGAATAAAAAATGGGGGTATAAAAATGAAACAGGATAAGAAAACAACCAATAAATCGGGATGTACAGCCGTGCTGGCAGCAGCCATGATCGCAGCCGGAGGTTTCAGCGCTTATGCGGGCAATCAGGGGACGCATGGCGGTGAATGGAAGGACACAGAGAGTCTGAGATGGGAGTGGCAGAATGGAGAGATGAGTTTTTATGGAAATGGAAGTATTTTTTCAGAGCAGCACCCAGAGATCAGCGATCCGGAATATTACCTGAAAGAGGCAGTCCGTTATCCGGGGGAAGCAAATCCAGGGTGGAATACGAAGGGAGAACCGAAAGCAAATTATAGCTGGGCTTCGGTCGAAGAACTGCAGAAATTTGTCAATAGTTTTGACTGGATTCATTTGGATGAAAAAACGCGTCTTCTGTATGTGCATAACCGGATTGCAAACGGAGAGGGAGGTTTTAACCAGAATCATTACGGTTCGCCGGAAGAGGCAAAGGATTTCCCGGTTTTGGAAGGAGGCGTTGGCGTCTGCCGGGATTTCGCGGAAGAATTTCAGTTCCTATGCCAGATCGTAGGGCTGGAGTGTGTGACCTACACGCCGGAATATCTCCATGATGCGTGCCTGGTGCGGATCGGCACGCAGTGGTATGCGACGGATCCGACCTCCAGCCTGCCGCTATTTTCAAATGCGAAAACATATCCGGTTGACTTTGAGACGGAGTTTTACCGCTATGAGAATAGGGAGCGGGAGCAGAGAAGAAAGGAGTATGAAGCGGATCCGGACAGTCTTGCCAATGTGCTGGCGCTGACCTTGAGTATGCGGGGAGAAGGGACGATTTCCGAGGCTGCCTGGGAGAAAATACAGGCACCGATGGGGCAGATAGAAGAACAGTGGGGACGACAGGAAATATCAAGACAGGAGTATGAAAAGGGGATTATCTCGCTGCTGAAATCAGTTTGGGGAACTGAAAAATAAAGAAAACGAGGGACTGCCGGTGTTAAGGAGCGCGGGGCAGTAAAAACGAGGAGGAAGTTTATGGGGGAGTATCGGTACAGAGAGAATGTGAAACGGGGGATGGCGTTTGTACTGGCAATTATATTGGGAGGAATGGCTTTTTTGCCAGGATTCCCGGTTTTTCCGGCGAAAGCGGCACCTGCGAGCGGTCAGCAGACAACACTGACGACAGCCCACGGCGATACGCTGCTGGGACACAAGCTTTATTGTATCGATAAGGGCGGTTATGCGATCTGGGGAATTGCAGAAAAAGGGGATCTCTATGAAGCACACCGTCCCTCCCAGGCATCCGTTCCGCTGAGCAGTCAGGAACAGAAATATGTATTTTGGGCGATGCTCTCGCTCAGAGCAGCGCTGGGGGATGAAAAGGCAAATACATTTATCCGGGCGATCAATGTGGCAGCAAAAGCACAGGGAAAACCGGAAATTATCAAGATGGTGTCCGAGGAAGATCTGAAAACAATCCTCTATGTTCCAGCTGTGCGGGCAAAATATCCGTGGCTGGAGGCAGCTGCGTCAAATAGTGAGGCGTACATGCAAATGGGAGGAATGCTGTCTGGCGGAGGCAGCGGAAAGGAAAATACCGGTGTCGGCGGCGGAAAGATTCCAAATGTGATAGCTTCCAGCACCTCGCTGGGAATGGCAAAACAGGTAGATGCGGCGACTCTGACGCTGTCGTTTGCGCCGGATGGCTCGGATTGGGATTTTATCCGTTCTGTACCGCTTGAATTTTCAAACAATGACGGTGTTTCATTCAGCCCGGTTCCGACCGATGGATGGACGTATACAAAAACCGACTCGCAGATTATATTTAAAAATCCAAATCCAAAACCGTCGAAAGCCCTGATTCGTTTCCGGGTGGAAGGAACCCCATACGCTTCGGG
>OIZE01001565.1_pt1 | contig 13806 bp, 10 predicted proteins | sample 1588421 | NCBI WGS metagenome assembly OIZE01 (sample SAMN03283251) | human gut metagenome | biome: human-associated habitat; material: feces | host: Homo sapiens | place: USA | collected 2013 | reverse complement strand
TGGTATGTTTTCCGCGTTTCAGTTTGCGGCTGATCTCGCCGGTCTCCATCTCCACTTCTTCCTGAAGAGAATTGGTAAGAGAAGACTTTCCAACTCCCGAAGGGCCTGCTACAACTGTCGTCTTGCCTTTCAGCACGGCTTCTATCTCGCCAAGCCCCTCTCCCTTCAGTGCGCTTGATAATATTACCTGATAGCCACAGCTCTGATAGGTCTCATACAGAAACTCCAGTTCTTCCGCTGTTGCCAGATCTTTTTTATTAAAGCAGATGACTGCCGGAACATCTTCCCGCTCCATCATGATAAGAAAACGATCCAGAAGCATGAAATTGGGTTTCGGGTTATCCATGGCAAAGATCACAAGTGCCTGATCCACATTGGCTACCGCCGGACGGATCAGGGAATTTCTGCGTTTATGGATCCCAGTCACGCTTCCCTCCAGTTCTTTTTCATCCAGGACTGTAATGTCCACATTGTCACCTACCAGGGGCTTTCGCTTATCTTTTCGAAAAATGCCTTTCGCCCTGCATTCGTATGTATTGCCGTCTTCTGCATATACATAGTAGAATCCGGCAATACCTTTGATTATTTTTCCCTGCATGATCAGTCAGCTTTCTTGAAAGTAACGGTGTAGGTTCCAAGCTGCTGATAATTTCCATCTGTCTCCTCGTAGAGATAGATCGTACCGGTTGAGACTCCGTCTGCTCCGGTCACATCCAGCTGATACGGGAAGCTTACTTTCTGTCCGTCAATGATCTTGGTTGCTGTCGGCTCTCCATTGACATCCTGGATCAGTTCCAGACGGATCGCTCCTCCATTATAACCGGACGGTGTATCCAGAACCTGTGTACATTTCCAGCCGGAACCGGAGGCTGCACTTCCTGTGGAGGCAGTATTGTCTGCAGATGCTGTACTGTCTGTGGAAGCTGTATTATCTGTAGCTGCCGTACTGTCTGTAGCTGCGGTACTATCTGTAGTTGTTGTACTGTCTGTCGTCGCCGTGCTGTCTGCAGATGCTGTACTGTCTGCAGACGGTACCTGATCTCCGGAACTGATCGTCAGATAGACTGGCTGATCCGGATCTGCTGCCGCGTAAGCTTCCGGCTCCTGTGCAATCACAGTTCCGGCTGCTTCTGAGCTCTGCTGCTCTGTAATCTGAATATCGATAAACTTACCTAAAGTTGTAAGTGCATCATCCTTGCTCATTCCAACAACGCTTGGAACTTCGGCATTATCGCCATAATCAACGCCACGGCTGACTGTCAGCGTTACTGAAGAACCAGCCTGAACAGAAGTGCCTGCTGCCGGCTCTACGCTGTATACATATCCAGGATCTACAAGCGCATATCCGTTATCATCGGTATCACTGTACTCCTTCTGAACAGTTACCTTAAGGCCCAGATCTTCCAGTGTCTGCTGGGCATCAATTCCTGTACGTCCATCCAGATCCGGAATCGTGATCTGCTGTGTTCCGGTACTTACCCAGTATTTCACTGTTGTATATTCCGCAACCTGAGTTCCTGCTGCTGTTTCCTGACGGGAAATCTTGCCTTTCTCCTGATCAGATGCCTCTTCTCCTGCCATCTGTACACCGAGATGTGCATCATTTGCAAGAGCCTTGGCCTCATCCTCTGTCTTTCCTACAAGATCCGGAACTGTTGCCATGCTGTCTGATGCGCTTTCTGCTTTCTGTTCTGCCTTGTTACTCTTCGAACTTCCTGTTCCAAAAAGCCCGGCTGCACGTCCGAGAACGACCACCAGAACAACCAGCAGAACTGTACCGCCAAGTAATGCAGCGATCGTCAGTCCTCTTCCAGCTCCTTGTTTCTTTTTCTTTCCGGATCTTTTCCCGGATTCGTAGTCATCTTCCGCGTCATCATAGTCATTATCATCATACTCTTCTTTCTCAAGAGCAGCTGTTTCCGCCTTGGTGATCTGCTTCGGAGTGTGTTTGATCTCTCCAAGCTCTTCCTCTGAGATCACAACTGTTTTCGCATCTGTATCCACAGTTGTCAGCTTCACAAAATCCCCCTGCGGATCGATCAGTGAATGTTTCAGATCTGCGATCACATCTTCCATTCGGGTATAACGGCGATCCACGCTCTTCTGTGTACATTTCAGTATGATCTGTTCCAGACTGTACGGAAGATCCGGTGTATACACACTTGGCGGAACCATTTCTTCCTGAAGATGCTTGATCGCAATGGCAACGGTCGTATCTCCGTCAAAAGGTACTCTTCCTGTTACCATCTCATACAGTGTGATTCCCAGAGAATAAATATCACTCTTCTCATCGCTGTATCCGCCTCTCACCTGCTCAGGAGAGCTGTAATGTACAGATCCCATCACATTGGAACTGATGGTGTTGGATGACGCAGCTCTGGCAATTCCAAAATCCGTCACCTTCACTTTACCATCTGTGGAAATAATGATATTCTGCGGTTTCACATCTCTGTGCACGATTCCATGGCTGTGTGCAGCCTCCAGTCCCATTGAGACCTGGATAGCAATACTTGTAGCTTCTTTGATAGAGAGCTTGCCTTTTTTGGAAATATATTCCTTCAGGGTGATTCCCTCGATCAGTTCCATGACAATGTAATAAACACCACCGTCATCTCCTACGTCAAATACATTGACAATATTCGGATGGGTAAGACCGGCTGCAGCCTGAGCCTCACTTCTGAATTTCTTGATGAACGTGGTGTCCTCCCGAAATTCCGGTTTCAGGACCTTCACTGCCACAAAGCGGTTCAGCTTATGATCCATAGCCTTATAGACATCTGCCATTCCGCCAGTTCCGATTTTTCCTACGATCTCATAGCGCTCGGCTATGATCATTCCCGTCTTCAACATGTTTCCACCTCATTCGTGAATGGTTCTACCAGTACGATTGCAATATTATCCTTACCACCATTCTGATTTGCTTCCCGAAGGAGCGCACTGCCCTTCTGATCAATATCTGCTTCCGGATCGGATATGATCTCTTCAATCTTCTCATCTGCAACCATATTGCTGAGACCATCTGAACACATAAGGATCGTACATCCCTCCTCAAGTTTCAGGTCAAAAAAGTCCACATCCACCGTTTTCTCTGCGCCAAGTGCCCGTGTAATAATGTTCTTATCCGGATGGTTCCGTGCTTCCTCTTCACTGATCTCACCCATTTTCACCATTTCCTGAACCAGTGAATGGTCTCTGGTGATCTGGTGGATTCCGTCCTGGATCACGTACAAACGGCTGTCACCTACATTGGCCACATAGGCATACTGATCTACAATAGTCGCCACTACCATAGTGGTTCCCATGCCCCGGAGGTTCTCGTCTTCCTGCGCACGGTTTCTGATCTCCGTATTTGCAGTTTCTATCGCATGACGAATAACCTTCACCGGATTGTAATCCGCATCTTCACGGATTTCATCCACAAGGATCCGTACTGCATGTGAGGATGCATAGTCACCGGCGTTATGGCCACCCATCCCGTCCGCGACTGTGAATAGATTAGGCAGATTTCCTACCGGACCTTCAGACACAAACACGTAATCCTGATTCATCTTCCGCTTCTGCCCTACATCAGTAGCTGAGTATATCCTCATGTCACTTCTCGCTTTCTGTTTTTTCCATGTAACTTTTTCTTAGCTGTCCACAGGCACCGTCTATATCTCTGCCCATTTCCCTTCTAATAGTAACATTAATTCCGTATTTTTCAAGTTTTATTTTGAAATTCTCCACAGCCTGTCGAGTAGACCTCACATAGGAGCGCTCCTTGATCGGATTAACCGGAATCAGATTCACATGACAGTTAATCCCCTTAATACGGCCGGTCAGCTGTTTTGCATCTTCCTCACTGTCATTCACACCAGCCACAAGGCTGTACTCAAAAGTGATCCTTCTGCCTGTTTTGTCGAAGTAGTTTCTGCAGGCATCCAGAACCTCATCCATGGAATATTTATTGGCGATCGGCATCAGTTCCTGACGTTTCTCATCATTAGGCGCATGAAGAGAAAGCGCCAGCGTGATCTGCAGTTTCTCTTCTGCCAGATCATACATTTTCGGAACAATGCCACAGGTAGAAACCGTTACATTCCTCTGACTGATGCCAAGTCCGTTTTCGTCGGTAAGTATCCGGATAAAACGGACAAGATTATCATAATTGTCCATCGGCTCACCGGTTCCCATCACTACCACGTTTGCCACCCGTTCTCCGGTATCTGCCTGTATCCGGTAGATCTGGTCCAGCATCTCGGAAGGTTTCAGGCATCTGGTCAGGCCTCCGATGGTAGAAGCACAGAACCGGCAGCCCATACGGCACCCTACCTGTGAGGAAATACATACAGAGTTTCCGTGATGATATCTCATAAGAACACTCTCGATCACATTTCCGTCTTCCAACTGGAACAGGTATTTCCTGGTTCCGTCGATTTTTGAAATCCTCACATCTGCCTGGCTGAGTGCTGTGATAGGATAAACCGACAGTTTCTCGCGGAGGCTTTTGGAAAGATTTGTCATTTCATCCCAGGAGGTAACCAGCTGCTGATGAAGCCATGCATAGATCTGCTTTGCGCGGAAAGGCTTTTCGCCAATCTCTGTCATCAGATTTTTCAGTTCCTCCATTGTCATGGATTTTATATCTGTCATTTTTATTATTTCCTTCTGAATCTGGCAATAAAGAATCCGTCTGTCTTATGTATCCCCGGCAGAAGCTGCAGATACCCGAGTTTTGTGGATTTGCAGTGAAGTTCTTCCGGAATATACGGGTCCAGACTTTCCAGTCGAAACGGATAGTTCTTTAAAAACCATAATACATTTTCTTCGTTTTCCTCACGGGCAATGGTACAGGTGCTGAAGATCAGTGTTCCATCCGGCTTCACATATTTCGCCGCCTTATCCAGGATCATTCTCTGGAGCATTACAATTTCTTCCTGTTTCTGTGGTGTTGCCCGATATTTGATCTCCGGCTTCTTACCGATAACTCCATATCCGGAGCAGGGTACATCTGCGATAACGATATCCGCTGCCTGCTCGGAATCCGGATCATATACGGTCGCATCCTGAACCTTCGCATCTACATTGATCACACCGGTTCTGTGGATATTCTCCTTGATAAGGTCTGCCTTATACTGGCTTACATCCCTTGCATCCACATTTCCATAATCACCCATTTTATCGGCAGCATGAATACTTTTTCCACCCGGTGCCGCACACATATCGATAATGTAATCGCCCTTTTTCGGACTGGCTGCCTCTGCCACCAGCATGGAGCTGATATCCTGCACAAGGATCTTTCCCTGGAGGAATGCATCCAGTGTCAGGATATGATTGTAATCCGAAATCTTCAGGGCATACGGAAGGTATGGTGCCTGCTGTACTGTCACTCCCTGTGCTTTCAGGCTTGTAACAATCTCCTTAAGAGAAGCCTTATGCGTCCGGCACCGCACAGTGATCGGTCTTTCTGTCAGAAAATCTTCCAGGATCTTCTCGGTTGTCTTCACACCGTAGGCAGCTTTCCATTTTTCTACAAGATATTCCGGCATGGAATATTTCACAGAAAGATAACGGACTTCGTTTTCTTCCCTGGAAGGAAGCTCCAGATCACCGATCTCTCTTGCGATCGTACGGAGCACCCCGTTGACAAAGGGCTTTAGATTATAAAAGCCTTTTCGCTGTGCCAGCTTTACCGCTTCATTGCATACTGCACTGTCCGGAACACTGTCCATAAATTTCAGCTGATATACCGCACTTCTTAAAATCTCACGGATCTGTGGTTTCATCTTATTTACAGGAACCTTGGAAAAAGAATCGATCACATAATCAATGTAGATCCTGTATTCCAGGGTTCCCTCACATACTCTCGTTATAAAACTACGTTCCTGTTTTGGAAGGAACTGATATTTGGAAAGGGCATTGCGGATCGCAATGTGGCTGTGCTCGCCTTCCTCCTCAATCTCCAGCAGGATCTCAAGAATCAGTTCTCTTGTATTTACTCCGCTGTTAATCACGATCTCTACCTCCTGCAAGGATAATCAGTCTCAGAAGCTGTAAAATCGATGCTGCCAGAGCTGCCACATAAGTAAGCGCTGCCGCTGTCAGTACTTTTCTTGCTCCTTTTTTTTCATCTGTACCCAAAATCCCGGTACTTTCCAGCATTTTCAGCGCTCTGGAAGACGCATTGACCTCAACCGGCAAAGTTACCAGCTGAAAAAGTACTGCCAGTGAAAACAGAACAATTCCCAAAGTCACCAGAGGACGGATGGAAAAGATCAGTCCCGCAATAAACAGCGGCCAGGAAAGCTGTGAGCCGATATTGGCTGCCGGTACAATGGCAGATCGGATGTTCAGAGGCGCATAATTGATGGCATCCTGGATCGCATGTCCGCATTCATGGGCTGCCACGCCTACTGCTGCCAGTGAATTTCTTCCATAAATATCCTCAGAAAGGGAAACTGTTTTTGTTCTTGGATCATAGTGATCGGTCAGGCTTCCCCTGATCGGAACCACCTGCACATCCGTGATACCTGCTGCCCTTAAGATCCTCTGTGCAGCTTCCGCGCCAGTGATCCCGGAATGATTCCGAATCTTTTTATAAACAGCAAACGTACTGTGCAGTTTCGCGGATGCAACCAGAGAAAGCAGCATTCCGATCACAAGCAGCAGAACCGTGGGGTCCATCCCCCAGCCATAATAACCATATCCGTACATCGCTTATCACTCCCTGGAATCTTTAAACATGTCTCCTGGTTTCAACTGATAGCCCCGCAGAAAAGCATCTACTTCCATCCGTTTCTTGCCTTCCAGCTGTACTTCATGAAGTACCAGCACATTCTGTCCGCAGGCTACCTGAATTCCTTCTTTATCTGCGGCAAGTACAGTTCCCGGTACTTTCCCGGCCTGCGTTTTCAGTACAGAAGCCTTCCAGACCTTCAGCGTTTTTCCATTGATAAAGGTAAAAGCACTCGGCCACGGGTTGAGGCCTCTTACCAGCCGCTCCAGTTCTTCTGCACTTTTTCCAAAATCCAGAAGTCCCATTTTTTTGGAGATCATGGCTGCATATGGTGTCGGGCTTTCTTCCGGCTGTTTTTCGCGGGTGGCAGTTCCGTCAAAGATAGACGGCAGTGTCTGTACCAGAAGCTCTGCTCCTGCCACAGCAAGCTTATCAAACAGGCTTCCTCCTGTCTCATCCTCTGAAAGTGGCACTACGATCCTGGAAATCATATCCCCGGTATCCAGGCCGGTTCCCATCTGCATGATAGTAACGCCGGATTCTTTTTCTCCGTCGATCACAGCCTGTTGGATCGGCGCTGCTCCACGGTACTTCGGAAGAAGGGATGCATGGATATTGATACATCCGAATTTCGGCATATCAAGGATACTCTTTGGAATGATCTGTCCAAATGCCGCTACAACGATAATATCCGGTGCAAGACTTTTAAGCTTCTCCACAAACTCCGGATCTCTTACTTTTACCGGCTGCAGTACCGGAATCTCATGTTTCAGTGCTTCTTCTTTTACAGGGGTAGGCATCATGGTCTTACCTCTGCCCTTAGGTTTGTCCGGCTGTGTGATCACTGCCTCGACCTCATATCCGTTCTCTACCAGCGCCGCAAGTGGTGCCACCGCAAAGTCCGGAGTTCCCATATAAACAATTTTCATATTATCCCGCCTTTAGTCTTCTTCATCATAAGTTACCTTGTGAAGTTCTCCCTCCACAAGCTCTGTATACATTTTTCCATCAAGATGATCGATCTCGTGGCAGAACGCTCTTGCGAGAAGTCCCTCTCCCTCATAGATCTGCTCTTCCATATTTACATCAAGAGCTTTTACTTTCACATAGTTCGGACGTGTTACCTGTCCTGCCATTCCAGGAACACTTAAGCATCCCTCATCACCGGTCTGCTCACCGCTGGTCTCAAGGATCTCCGGATTGATCAGGACAATCGGGCCTTCCCCTACATCAATTACAACAATACGTTTCAGGATTCCCACCTGTGGTGCCGCAAGGCCTACGCCCATTGCATCATACATGGTATCCAGCATATCTGTAATCAGTTCTCCGATCCTTGGTGTCATTTTGTCCACTGTGCGGGATTTTTTTGTCAGTACAGAATCACCCTGTACACGAATTGTTCTAAGTGCCATTTTTTCTTCTCCTTTAACTCATCTGCAGCGATTTCCTTTCTTTATGAAATCGTTACATCATATCATATTGTATATATATCTTCCGGAATCCGGAATTTATCTCTATATATTTCTCCAGCTTTTCTCTGACTGCCGTGAGAAAACGTATATCTGTGTGCTTCAGATGGAGCACCTGGCGGTAAACATCTTTTACTTTTCCTACCGATGCAGACGCAGGGCCGATCATGTGAAGCTCCTCTTTCGGACTTACCCTGCGGATAAAAACTTCTATATAATACATGGCTTTTTTGAGAAGTTCCTCATCCTGGCAGGCGCCAAAAACTGTCATCATATGAGCTGCCGGCGGATAATCCAGAAGCATCCGGTACATCATCTCTTCTTTATAAAATTTCTCATAGTCCTGAATGGCTGCTGCCTGAATACTGTAGTGCTCCGGCTGATACGTCTGTATCACCGCATGCCCCGCCTTATTTCCTCTGCCGGAACGCCCAACCGCCTGGGTAAGGAGCTGAAATGTCCGTTCCCCGCAGTGATAATCATCCATGTTCAGTGAAAGATCTGCAGCGATCACACCTACCAGCGTCACATCCGGGAAATCATGTCCTTTAACGATCATCTGCGTTCCCACCAGGATGTCCGCCTCATGTCTGGCAAAAGCTGCCAGGATCTTCTCATAACTGTCTTTTGTCCTTGTGGTATCAAAATCCATTCGAAGGACACGGGCTTCGGGAAATTCTTTTTCCAGGACTTTCTCGATCTGCTGGGTTCCGGCTTTAAATCCACCGATATGCGGAGAACCACAGGAAGGACAGGATTCCGGTTTCGCAATTTCATAGCCGCAGTAATGACAGACCAGACGGTTGCCATTATGTTCACTTAAAGACACATCACAGTGCGGACATTTCATCACGTGCCCACATGCCCTGCAGGAAACAAAACCTGCATAACCCCGCCGGTTCAGAAACAGCATAACCTGTTCCCTGTTCTTAAGTGCATGATCCATCTGCTGTTTCAATTCCATACTCAGCACGGAACGGTTACCTTTTTTTAATTCTTCCCGCAAATCAACAATTGATACCTGGGGAAGCGGCCGTTCTTCATAACGGGCGTTTAATCGTACCAGAAGATATTCTCCGTCACAGGCATGACTGTAAGCCTCCAGTGACGGTGTTGCAGATCCCAGAACAATACGGGCATGTTCCATGCCTGCTCTCTGAATGGCTGTTTCCCTGGCATGATACCTTGGTGTATTTTCACTTTTATAGGTGGGTTCATGTTCTTCATCGATAACGATCAGTCCTAGATTGGAAAACGGGGTGAACAGCGCAGATCTGGGTCCCACCATCACCTGCACCTCGCCACGTTTCGCTCTTTTGAACTGGTCATAACGTTCTCCCTGGGAAAGTCTGGAATTCAGGACAGAAACTTTATCTCCAAACATGGCATAAAAACGCCGGACTGTCTGATAGGTAAGTGCAATTTCCGGAATCAGCACAATGGCCTGTTTTCCCTCTTCCAGTACTTCCTGGATCAGCCTCATGTAAACCTGCGTCTTTCCGCTTCCGGTCACTCCAAAAAGAAGTGCAGGTCTCGGTTCCGGTTTCTGCCATTCCTGAAAAATCTCTGCAACGGCTTCCTGCTGTTCCTGATTCAGAGAAAGTTCCCCGTCCTCTTTTACCAGTCCACTGTTTTTCGGAATGCGGTACATTTCCTGGCTTTCAATCTTTATAAGGCCCTTTTTTTCAAAAAAATCCAGGACAGAAATACTGGCTCCAAGCTCTTTTGACGCATAGGTATAATCCAAACTTCCTGCCTCCAGAATTGCCCTCAGAAATCTTTCACGAGCTTTAAAGCGACTGCCTTCCAGTTCTTCCAGAAGCTTCTGTGCACGCGCTTTCTCCCCGGTAAAAAAGATCAGCTTTTTTTCTTTGGCTCTTACTTTATCTTTTACAGGAAGTACTGTTTTCAGTGCCTGGATCATGGTAGAACCATACGTTTCTTTCATCCATGCCGCAAGTGCGATCAGTCTGGATTCCGTTGTTTCACTGTCCGTGGACACTCCCTGGATTTCCTTCGTCTTCGAGGCATCATATTTGGCTTCTGTAGAAGTTCCGATCACATAACCCTTTCGGAGTGTATTTCCCTTCCCGAACGGTACAGTAACCACAACGCCTGGTTTTATGGCCGGTTCCAGTTCTTCCGGAATGCGGTACTGAAAATCCCGGTCAACTTTCTCATGAGAAATGTCAATGATCACATCTGCATAGACCATCCGATTACGCTTTCCGATCTTCTTCCAGGATTTCCCGGATCAGAACTCTCTCATCCATCGGATATTTCTTACCCTTGATCTCCTGGTAATCCTCATGTCCTTTTCCTGCGAGGACAATGATATCTCCCGGTTCTCCATGATGGATCGCATAGGCAATAGCCTCCTTACGGTCAGGGATCTCTACATATTTACCATCGGTTTTCGCCATTCCGATCTTGATATCATCGATGATGGCCTGAGGATCTTCATCACGTGGATTATCAGAAGTGATGATCGTGAGATCTGCCATCTTGCCGGAAACCTCACCCATCTCATAGCGGCGGAGCTTGGAGCGGTTTCCCCCACATCCAAACAGGCATACCAGTCTGTGCGGGTTATATTCCTTCAATGTTCCAAGAAGGCTCTCAAGCGCCATGGCATTGTGCGCATAATCGATCATCAGCGTAAATTCGTCGGATACCTTGATCATCTCAATACGACCTTTCACCTTGGCTACTTTCAGCGCTTTGATGATATTCTCTTCAGATACTTTGAAATGACGGCAGATGGCGATGGCTGTCAGGGAATTGTAAATACTGAATTTGCCAGGAATATCGATCTCCACCGGAAAATCAAGAAGTCCCTTTACATGGTAGGAAATTCCAAGATATCCTTTTCTTCCCACCAGTTTCGCATCTTCTGCACGGAGATCCGCTTTTTCAGAAAATCCGTATGTCTCAAGCTCACAGGTATGGCCATCGATAATACGTTCAAAATGTTCATCATCACGGTTTACGATACCAACCTTACATTGTTTCAGAAGCATGGATTTACAGTGAAGATAATCATCGAAATCTTTATGTTCATTCGGTCCGATATGATCTGGCTCAATATTTGTGAAAATTCCAAAATCAAAGACAAATCCCTGGGTTCTGTGGAGCATCAGTCCCTGTGAAGAAACCTCCATAACTACCGCGTCGCAGCCCGCTTCAACCATATCATGGAAATATTTCTGAACCATATACGATTCCGGTGTTGTATTGGCTGCCGGGATATGTTTCTCTCCAATAATGGCTTCGATCGTTCCGATCAGGCCAACCTTATATCCTGCATTTTCAAGGATAGACTTCACCATGTAAGTGGTGGTTGTCTTACCCTTGGTTCCCGTGATTCCGATCGTTTTCAGTTTCTTCGCCGGATGTCCGAACCATGCTGCGGAAATAAACGCCATGGCATAACGGGTATCTTCCACCTGGATCACAGTTACATCTGCCGGAGCTTCCACCGGTTCTTCTACGATGAGAGTTTTTGCACCTTTTGCCACAACATCCGGCACGAATTTATGGCCATCCACAACTGCGCCTCTGATGCAGATAAAAAGACTTCCCTCTTCTACTTTACGGGAATCATACACAACAGAAGAAACTTCCTGGTCTGTATTTCCCTGAAGGCATTTGTATTCAAGATGTTCTAATAAGGATAAAAGTTTCATTTTTTCTCCTCCATTTTCCCTTTTTCCGGCTGCCAGATGACAGTCAGGATACGGGAAGGCATACTGTTCTTATTTTGTGTACATACCATATAGAATAGCACACCTGCCCCCTGTTTTCAACGTTTCTTTACGCCAGGACACTCCCTGTAAAAAGCCCGTTTATTATTGTTTTCACCAGAACACGCAATGTCATTTTCCGCCATAGATCCGGGCATATTTTCTTCGCAGCCAGAGAACTCCCATCCCCGTCACCCCAGCACTCACTGCCAGCAGTACAAACAGCGACGGCTCCGTATTGTCGCCCGTCTGTGGATGAGAAGATGCTGCCCTTGCCATTTCTTCCTGTCCGGAAGAAGGATCTCCTCCTGTCTTTTCCTCAGGGCTTTCTTCTGGTGTCGGTGTCTCGTTTCCTTCTACTGTGATCTCGGCGGATGCCTCCATCTGTTTCTCACCGGTTTCCTGGCTTGTGACGGTTACCTTGTTAAAAAGCTTCTGATTTACCGTTTTTTCCGGGATCTTCACCTCTGCCTGAAGGGATACTGCTTCCCCTGGCGCTATTTTTTCGATCAGAGCTTTGGTTTTCGTACTGTTTAATGTAATCCCTTCCTGTTCCACAAAACGAGCCTCAATCCCCTCTGCCTGAAAACGTTCTGTCCCCACAACAGAATGAAGTGTTTTTTCCCCGGTATTGATGATGCAGATCTGATAAGTGACTGTTTCTCCTGGCATTGCAGTCTCTCTGTCCGCTGTTTTCTTTACAGAAAAATCTGCTTTCAGCGGCTGCAGCGGACTGACCATCTGCGCTTTCCGAAAAATCATCTCCTCCGGCCGTCCCTTTACTTTCGCACCTGCTTCTACTTTATGTTCCAGATCTTTTTCCTGTTCATTTAAAAGCGGTGCCAGAATATAAAAACTCCGCTTCTCGCCGGCTTTCAGCTCTGCCACCTCTGCATCTGCACCTTCTCCGTCAAGTCCCTCAGCCTCCTCCCACTGCTGTGCGATCTTCGGGCAGGAAAAGCTGCTGGTCATTTGTATATCGATCAGATCCACATCGCCGGTATTAGCAAGGTCCACACGGTAGCGGATGGTCTTCCCTGCTTTCATTTCTTCCGTCTCTGAAGTCAGAGAAAGTGTCATATCTGCTTTTTCTGTGTCTGCATCCGCAGAAGGCGAAATTTCCTCCGGTTCTTCTTCCGGCATTTCCTCAGGTTCTTCCGCGTCTTCCGTATCTTCGGACATATCTTCCTCCATATCCATATCTTCCTCTTCAACACCTTCCAAAGGCAGTGCAGCACTTTCTACATTTTCTCCTCCGGTCTCCGTTCTCTCCTGTGTGCTCTCACTCTCTTCCTCCGGCGCTTCATTCTCTTTGCATACTGTTTCCCCGGATGCCAGCTCCTCCATGTGCTCATATCCATCCTCCTTTTCCCGGTCATCTGACAATTCCTGTCCCGACTGAAGTTCAGAATCCGCAGCCATTCCCGGTTGAACACTTCCAAACAGCACAGTTCCGGCCACTGCAGCCGCAACTGTGATCTGCTTTATCTGTTTCCATATTCTGTTTTTCATTTCAATTCTCCATTTCTGCCTGTTATGGCATTATCTTTTACACATTCACTTTTAACAGAAGCTTACTTTTCCACAGACAAAGGCATCCCTCCCCGGAAAAACGGTGCATAACCGTCGGCAAAACAATATTTATCAGTAAAAATAGGATTTCTGCATCGAACTGATGCGTGAATATATTCCGCAGAACACGGACTTAAGACTCTTCCAATGTAGCACATTCCTCAATCAGGTGCAACCAGATATAAAAATTATAAAGTTTGTTTAAACTTTCTTTATAAATTTTCGATTTCTTTTAGATTACCGACATAATTTAAACATATTTCCTCTATATAATAGGTCTTGGATAGATGAAAAACCACTCTCT
>OIZE01001542.1_pt1 | contig 13943 bp, 19 predicted proteins | sample 1588421 | NCBI WGS metagenome assembly OIZE01 (sample SAMN03283251) | human gut metagenome | biome: human-associated habitat; material: feces | host: Homo sapiens | place: USA | collected 2013 | reverse complement strand
TTTTGAACATGGTGGACGAGGCTGACCTGCTGGCGGCGATGCAGGCGGCGGGCGGCGAGCTGCCGGAGTGCTCCTGTGCGGATAAATGCGCCGTGGGTGCCATCAACACGGATTGTACCGTCTGTGCCGTGAACATGGGTGAGTGCCAGGGCAAAATCCCGGAGCCTGCGCCCGTGGTGGAGCCGGAGCCTGACCCCGAGCCGGAGCAGTCCAAAAGCAGCAGCGGGACGCTCCTGCTGGTTCTGGCCGTGGTGGTCATCGGCGGCGCGGCGGGCTGGTATTTCAAGATCTATCGTCCCAAGAAGCAGCAGGCTGCCAATGATTCGGAGGACTACGGCGACGATTATGACGATACCCCGCCTTGGGATGACGAGGACGAAACAGAAAGCGAGGGCGAGGAATGAGATTTACCAACAGCCCCTATGAGGACTTTATGAAAGAAAAGAGCTACTTCAAGGGTGTTCCGCCCAGCCTGCCGCCCAAAGGCTCCCGCTGTGACGGCTGTCCCTACTGGCGCGGGATCGGCTGTATGTTCTGCTATCGGGAACAGCTCACGCCAAAGACAGGGGGCAAACATGAGCCGTGAACTGACTCGTCAGGAAAAGGCGGAGATCCGCAAGCTGGTGACAAAATGGTGCGCCAACTACGATAAAGACTATGGCTGCCTGCCGCTGGACTGTCCCTGCTATATGCTGGGGAAATGCTGGACAGGGGCATATTGCCGCTATTTCCGCGCGGCGGTGCTGCCCCTTGATCCTGTGCTGGAAAGGTCGCTGACCGTGGAGCGTATCACAGAAACCCGGCCTTGCCCGGTATGCGGCAGGGCTTTCCTCCCGGATGGGCGGCAGCGGTACTGCTCCCCGGTCTGCGCCGGGGCTGCCCTGCGGGAGCAGAAGCGGGCGTATATGCGCCGCAAACGGAGGTAGCGCGTGGAAAAATAGCCCCGGGAAACGCCTGCATTTACAAGGCTTTTCCGGGGCGCTTTTGGGGTGGGCGGTATGTTTTCCCGCCCGCCCCTGTTTTCGCAGAAATGCTTTCCACATCCAAGCAACAGGACTTTGGGACATTTTGTCCCGAAGTCCCGGTTGAGAGGAGGAATTATGCCTAAATATTATGAGATCAGCGAGGCGGCGGCAAAGCGGGCAAAGGACATGAACAGCTATTCCGACTATGCCCCCGGCTCGGCCACGGCGGGCTACCGGGCGATGGTGGATGAAGCCTATGCGCTGGCAGAGAAGCAGAAGGCCCAGGTCGATCCCATGTACCACGATAAGATCGATGCCCTTGTTGACCGCTACGCCCGCAGGCTGGCGGAAAATCTCAATGAGCGCAACGCCATTGATGCCCGTGTGCCGTCCATTCTAATCACCGGGGGCGGCAATTTCCCCGTGGCGAAAAAGGTCAAGCAGAACGCCGCCAGGGATCGCAACTACGGCGAGTACGCCGAAATTGAAAAGCTGCTGGACAAGATTCGCTCCACAGGTCGGGGCGGTATCAGCGCCGACGATGACCTTGCCGTGGAAAAGCTCACGAAAAAGCTGGAGGGAATGGAGTCCCAGCAGGCCATGATGAAGGCGGTCAATGCCTACTACCGCAAGCACAAGACGCTGGAGGACTGCCCCGAGCTGACGGCGGAGCAGGTGGAAAAGGTCACGGCGGCCATGTCCCAAGACTGGCGCAAAGACCCCGTTCCGTTTCCGTCCTATCTGCTCACCAACAATAACGCCAATATCCGCCGTGTGCGCCAGCGCATCGAGGAACTGAGCCACAAGGCGGAGTTTGTCGGCTGGACATTCCCCGGCGGGGAGGCCAAGGTCAATGAGGCGGAGAACCGCTTGCAGCTCATTTTTGCGGATAAGCCGGACGCCGATACCCGGCAGGCGCTCAAAAGCGAGGGCTTCAAGTGGGCGCCCAGCCAAGGGGCATGGCAGCGGCAGCTCAACCAGAACGCCATCCGTGCCGCTGCAAGGCTGGGCTTCCTGCGCCCGGAGGATGGTAAAAGCCCTTATCAGCTTCAGCCCTTTGTAAAACGGGCGGAGAAAGATGTATCACGGTGAGGAGGTAAAACTGTGGAGATCAATCAAGGCTATGCGATCCGCCGTGTGATTGCTTTTGACAATGAGTGCGGTTTTGTGCTGGGCGAAAATCCAAAAGCGCCCGATCCCTATGTAACATGGCAGTTCAATATGCGTGATGGGGAGCGCAACTATTTTTGGGGGCATTATTGCGACGATGCAAGGCTGGCGGAGTCTGACCTCAAAAATCGCGCCGAGGACTACCAGCGGCGCTATTATGTAGAACGGATCGAGCAGCCCCCGGAACAGGAAACCTACAAATATTACTCTACTCAGCGTCCTATCGATGTAGGCACATATCCCAACAGCCGTTTTAACGGCGTTGTGGAAATGACGATTTACCCGGAGCGGTGGCGCGTAGAGGGCGAGGCATTCCGAGCGTGGGGCGAGATCGACTATGCCCAGCAACTCCTACCCTGTGAGGTAGCGGATTATGAACTGCGCCCGTCCCGGCATAACCCGGATATTCGCCGTGAAATGGACGCACAGGCACAAATCGTTGGAGCATGGGAGGATGCAAAGCGCGTCCCGGAACAGAAGCGGCTGACATGGTTTTACCCGGACTTCGGCAGCTATGTTTCCAAGGAGCATATCACGCCGGAGCAGCTTGCCGCCGCTGCCCGTGGTGTGGAGCGTCAGCAGGCCAGCCGTGCCTATAAAGAGGGCAAGCGCACCATTTCCCAGCAGATGCAGGATGCCGCAAAACAGGCCGAGGCTGACCGGGGGCAATCCGCCCCGAAGAAAAATGCCCCTGACCGGGGCGAGAGATAGGAGGATATTTATGGAGCAGGAACGCAATTCCAACAGGAACGCCGAGCTTGCGATGGAGCAGAACGGGAACATGATCGACGGCATCATCAACAATCTGCCTGTGCCGCCCCCGGAGGAGAAGCCGCTGGACAAGGTGCGGGAACACCCGCCCAAGCGCCGCAGCCGGGAGCGTGAGGAGCGTTGACAAAAAAGCGGCGGCGCTCTGTCCATCTTCATGTGATGGTAACGCCGGAGGAGCAGACATTGATCGCTGACCGTATGGCCGAGGCCGGGATCTCCAACATGGGAGCCTATATGCGAAAAATGGCGCTCAACGGCTATGTCCTCCATGTTGATCTCTCGGACATCCGGGAGCTGGTGGCCTTGCAGCGGCGGTGCGCCAACAACCTAAACCAAGTAGCCGTCCATGCCAACACCTACGGCATTTATCCCTCGGAGATCGCAGCGCTCCAAAAGGACTATGCCGACCTATGGGAACCGCTGTCCGAGCTGCTGAAAAAGTTGTCGGCTGTAGTGAGCCTATGACCTGTCGGGGAGCGGCCTTGTGCCGCTCCCCAGCTTTCACGACTTCGGGACATTTTGTCCCAAAGCGGTGAAAGCTCGACATCCTTGTGTACCTATTTCCCCAGCGGTATAATATGGGTAGAAGTACAAACCAACCCGATTTTTTGATGGAGGTAGCTGCTATGATCGTTCTCAAAATCCTTGCCGCCCCCGTGATGGCGGCGCTGTCCCTGCTGGCCGCTATGGTCACATTCCTATTTTGCGTGGCGTCCGCCGTGTGCGAACTGGGCTGCATTGTGCTGACGCTGCTCTCCCTGATCCTGTTCATCGGTGGGCAGACGGTGGGCGGGATTGTGTTCCTCGTCCTTGCGTTCCTCGTTTCTCCCTTTGGCGTTCCCGCCATCGCTGAGTGGCTGGTGGACAAGCTGCACTCGGCCAAGTTCGCCCTGCGGGATTTCATTACTGGCTGATACTTCGGGACAAAATGTCCCAAGGCTGAAACGACGGCGGCTGACCACAGCCGCCGTTTGTCATATCGGAAGGAGGGCTGCCTACGGCCACGACCTACTACAAGAAGCACAAAATCAGCAAGGGCGAAACCATCGCGCAGTCCTTGAAAGAACGGTTTGACTACGGGCAAAACCCGGATAAGACCGAGGGCGGCGAATTGATCTCGTCCTACGGCTGCGACCACATGACCGCCGATGCCGAGTTCCTTTTAAGCAAGGCTAAGTACAAGGCTGCCACAGGCCGGGAGCAGCGACGGGACGCGGATGTGCTCTGCTATCAGATCCGCCAGTCATTCAAGCCCGGGGAGATCACGCCGGAGGAGGCAAACCGCATCGGCTATGAAATGGCGATGCGCTGGACAAAGGGCAAGTACGCCTTTTTCGTTGCCACCCACACGGACAAGGCACACATCCACAATCACATTTATTACAATTCGACCTCGCTGGACTGTACCCGAAAATTCCGGGACTTCATCGGCTCTGGCCGTGCAGTGCGGCGGCTCTCTGACCGCATTTGCCTTGAAAATGATCTGTCCGTCATTACCAATCCCAAGCTGCACAGCAAGGGGCGCTTTCTCCATTATGGGGCATGGCTGGGGGCGGAGCGGCAGTCCTCATACAAGGAGCAGCTACGGCTTGCCATCAATGAAGCTCTTGCCAAACGCCCAGCCGATTTTGACGCTTTCCTCCGGCTCATGGAGGCGTCCGGCTACACGGTCAAGCATGGGCGCGGCGGTACAATTTCTTTTCTTGTTCCGGGGCAGGAGCGGGCGACCCGGCTGCGGGCGTCCACCCTCGGGGACGACTACGATCCCGAGGACATCAAGGCCGTCATCGCCGGGGAGCGCCCGATCCCGGAGCAGCCTGTTCCTGTGCCTGCGCCCCCTCGCCGTGTCAATCTGATCGTGGATATACAGGAGCGCCTGCGCTCCGGCAAGGGGGCTGCCTATGCGCGGTGGGCAAAGGTCTATAACCTAAAGCAGATGGCGGCGGCACTTCAATTCATGCAGGAGCAGAATATCACCGAGTATGACCAGCTCTCCGCCAAGGCCGAGGATGCCGTTTCCCGTTTTCATTCCCTGACCGAGCAGCTCCGGCGGACGGAGGCTGACCTGTCCGCAACCTCCGAGCTGATGGGAGCCGTGGTGCGGTACGCTAAGACCCGCCCCGTCTTTGACGGGTATAAGGCCGCCAAGTATAGCCGGAAATACCTTGCCGAGCATGAGGCGGAGCTGGCGGACTACCGGGCGGCCAAGGCCACAATGGGAGAGTTGCTGGGCGGTGAGAAGCTGCCCAAGATGGCAGAGCTAAAAGAAAAACGCCGCCAACTGGCGGCGCGGAAAAAGGCACTCTATACCGAGTACCGCTCGGCACAGGAGGAAATGCGGCAGGCCGTGGCGGTCAAGGCCAATATCGACCATCTGCTGGGGGTCACGGACGGCCAGCGCAAAAAGGAACAGGAGCGATAGCGAACGGTGACGCAGACAAATTACTTTGGGACAAAATGTCCCAAAGCCGGGTTTGGGGAGGCTCCCCAACAAGCGTTTTTGCAGCCCGCAGGATTGCAAAAATAGCAAGTGTGGCTACACTTGCCCTGCTTGCCGTTAGTGCGTCCCCCGGAAATCCCACGGAAAAACGGAGGCAGCGCCATCGACTTGGCTCGTTTTCCCCTCTTTTCCGTAGGATTATTCTGTGGTATAATTTGAAATATCGTGTCGTGAGAAAAACGCTTGTGTAAGTGCGTTTTCCTGCCCGATAAAGATAGGCTGCAACGAATTACCCACGAGGAACCTATTATGATGATACTCCTATTTGGCGTTTTGAATGATGAACAGCGTGCGCTGGTAGAGCGGATATTCCATGAGCATCGTGTCCACTTCCAGCGCATTTCGTTCAAAATCGTAAAATCAGAAGAAGCCGCAGAAGATGTTGTGTCCACCGCATTTGTAAAGATTATGGACAACATCGAAAAAATTTCTGAATTACCCTGTCCCCAAATGACCGCTTTCTGCGTTACCATAGTGAAAAACGCTTCTATTGATGTGCTGCGTCATTCCCAGCAGAGCGTTCACCTTGACCGCTGGGACTGCGTTTCGGATGAAAACTCCGATGACCTCGCAGACGAGTGTATTCACAATGCCGATGTGCGTAAGCTGACCGAGTTGATAGACCGGCTCGACCCCGATAATCGGCGCTTTGTCTATCTTCGGTACGCCGAGGAAATGGGATACAAAGAAATCGGAGAGCTGCTGAACATTTCCGAGGACGCCGCTAAAAAACGCGGACAGCGGCTCGTCAAGAGGCTCAGAAAACTGTATGAGGGAGGGTAACACTATGGATATGAGTTGGCAGGCTATGCTTCACGATGCAGCGGCGGTCAGCTTTGAAAGAAACGCCGAATCCCTTGCGACCGAAAATCGCACACGCTCTTATGTGGACTTATCTCACGCACAGATTCAGGTATTGAGCGAAAAAATCTTATCCCTGCCGCACGAAGGAATTGTGCTGCTTCTGAGCCGGTTCTGCTTTCACTTGTCCCCCGAAGAAACAGAAAAGTTTTTCCAACTGAAAAACGCAAAGGGACGGTTCCGCTTCTATCAAGAGCTGTTATCTTCTTGTATGGGGGTCAATGCAGAGCAGATGATTTCCGATGACGCTTTCGGAAGCGCCTGCCATATCGCCTTAAAAGAATATCTGCATAACGAGCTTGAAGCAGATACGGATGATAAAACGGTGGGAAACAACCGGACACATATTGTGTTCAGAAAGGTTTGGAAAACCGTTGCGGTTGCTGCGATCACGCTGACCCTGTTATTCTCAACGGCCATGGTAGCTAACGCACAATTCCGGGAAAGGGTCGTTTCGTGGGTGATCGAAACCTTTGAAAAATACGGCATTTTTGAATTGCACGGTGACGAGTTGGACGAACCGCAGGACTTGACCGAGTACCAGGCTGGCTATCTCCCGGACGGGGCAATTCTGCAAGATACGACTAAGCAGCCGAACAAAGAACCAGAGGTTGTGATCCATAGATATACTATCGGGGAATCTAAGGACTTTGAAATTTTGATTACTCAGTCGAATAATCGGGTTTACTTCGATACTGAAAATGCGGAGATCGAGCCGCTTGAAAAAGATGGACTAACAGGCTATTTCTTCAAGAAAGATGATATGACATATATCTGCTTTGAGCGGGACGGTTGCTTCTTTTCCGTCTATGGTACTGCTGACGCAGACGAGCTGTTAAAGGTCGCTGCGGGCATTACGAAAAAATAATTCAAAAATGATGTCCCTTTTTTCCTCCTTGTGCGTTATATGGGTGATGCAACCCATGATAATGAGCAAGGAGGATTTCGTTTAATCGAGATTATAGCTCCTAAATACAGCGGAACGAAAAGGGTGTGACGATTGCATGAAGTATTTTTGGATAGATGTAAAAAAGTTATATCGAAGCAGGCTCGTCCTGCTGGCCTTGATAGTATTGTTTGTCATTGCGGTGATAGACCCCATTACTATGCAATCACATTTTGCGTATCAGAGTAACCCGTTCATGTGGTGGCTGTTTATGAATAGGACTACTGGCAGCACAATTTTTAACACGCTCTACTGGCTTTTCCCTGTCTTGCTAACAGGGCTGGTATTTTTTGATGAAAGTAAAACCGCCATTTATGGAATTATCATCACAAAGAAAAAGCGTTGTGTATATCTCTGCTCCAAAGCTCTATCTGTGTTTTTTGTTTCTTTCGTTAGTACGCTACTCCTATTTCTGCTCAATCTTTTTTTGGTGTATGTGACTTGCCCATTGAGCATGGAGTTAAGCGAAACTATGATCCCGCACAGGGGAACATTTTCGGCATTACTTTTTCAAAAAAGCCCGCTTTATGAGGCAGTTACTTATGTTATTCTACATGCGCTTGCATTATCCCTGCTAACTGTTTTATATCTCGCCATCCAAATGATTGTAAAGGCTAAAAATAAATACATGGCGTTTATTTTGCCGCCAATAATTATGTATGTACTTGATTACTTAACACAGACAGCGGCTCAAACATATAGCGTCACAATGGCACTACAACCGATGGTAGCACGAGCAACATCGTTTGTAATTACCATAGAGGATATTGCAATTATTTTCGGTGCGCTACTCGCTATTGATATTGTTTGCCTTTTCATTGGGAACAGAAGGAACAGGGATGTTATATGATTTTATTCCGAAAAAGAACGATTCGGCTTGTACCATTTTATTTGTTGTATATGGCCGCAGTGTTAGCCGCTTCTTCGCTTTATGGACTGTATGCGGCAGAAAGCGAAGAAATAGTCGCTCAGGTATTCGGTGACAGAGTATATTGCTATCTGCTCGTCCCTCCGTTTATCTGGACAATATCAACGATTGACGGGAGCACAAAGAAGCCTTCTTTTATCCGCATGAAAAGCAGAAATCAATATCTCCTGTTTCTGCTTCTTCAACAATATCTGTTCGCAATTATATATCTAACTACATGGTTTTCCATGATCTATATTTTGGCAATTTGGCATGGTGAAAGATATTTATTTGTGGATATGTTTTCCTCATACATACGGTATCTACTCAGTTTTTTCCTATTAGCAAACATTTCAGAAATGCTAAAGCGAACGAAAAATAAGATGCTATCGACAATGCCCTTTATATCTGCCTATTTGCTTTTACTCATAGACGAACAGGTAATTCAGTCGGTTACGAACCGAAACGGGATAACAATACGGCTGATTTTCTCATGGGCTTTCCAACCTCTTGGACTTGTGCTACTGCCGATCTTCCTTGCAATAACGACTTTATTACTTTTGCAACTAAACCGTACATACGATATTTTTTGAAGGAGCTGTGAGGTGAAAAATGGAGATTATTCTAAAAGCGGTATCTAAGAAAATAGGCTATACACAGGTTTTAGATAATATCAACTGCCTGTTTTTAGGTGGAAAAATATATGGGATCGTTGGATACAACGGCAGTGGAAAAACTATGCTGCTCCGCACGATTGCTGGGTTAGTTATCCCTACAAGTGGAACGATTGATTTTGACGGAAAGCGATTGCATCGGGACATATCCATTCCGCCCTCACTCGGCCTTATTATTGAAAAGCCGGAATTTCTCAGTTACATGACGGGCCTTGAAAATCTGAAGCAACTTGCGGCAATCAATAAGAAAGTCTCCGAGAATACGATCAAAGAGTATATGCGGCTTTTTGAACTTGACCCGGAGTCAAAACAAACTATGCGCCGGTATTCTCTCGGCATGAAGCAGAAAATTGGGATTATTCAAGCACTCATGGAAAACCCGGATATTCTCATCTTAGACGAGCCGTTTAATGCGTTGGACGAAAAGTCCGTCCTGCTTCTTCGGAAATTGCTGTGTCAGCGCCGCGATGAAGGAAAGCTGATAATTGTGACTTCCCATCACAAAGATGACATCGAGGCAATTTGCGATGAAGTGATTGTTATGCAGGACGGAACACTAAAAAAGCCTAACGACGAAGGTAAACAATGAGGAATAGGGGGTGCTGTCGCTCAATGAAGAAAAGTATTGCATCTATGATAATCGCTGTACTCTCCCTATTAGCAATTATTTTCTGCGTTCTCTGGCAGCATACGGTACATGATCAAACCGACTTTACTACCTTTGCACAGGCAGAAGCAAATAAAGCATATACCAGTTTCTCGGCCTATCAAGAAAGTGGGAATGACGGCGACTATTGGCAGGGCGTTGCTGCGTTTTATGCGTTCCAAGAAGCGTATGGCCTTTTGACGGAGGATACAAACAAGTCCGCAAATCGTATTTTCTGTAACGAGGTTTATGGCAGTTTAGTCCTGTCCCCGGAACTATCGCAAGCGCACATTTCAGATATTCTCCATGTTATGAAAATACTCTCCGAGAATGTCATGGGCGAAAACGGTTATGTGCGAATGTCAGAACTTCGTAATATGCTGCAATCCTAACTGGGCTTTTAGCAGCAGTAAAACGATAAATATGGAGGTGTTAATATGAGCCATACAATCAAGCGAGCTATCATAGCCGTTGTAATAGCGGCTGCTGTCTACTTTCTCTCCGGGCCGATCATCGGATACACAAACTATGATATGTACCTTAGAGCAATAGAATTTTTAGCTGCTATTATCGCTGGCGGATGCTATTGGATTGGGAGCAACGAACGAAAGTGATGCTAAAACATCAATGACAAACAAGGAGTATTTTATTTATGAAAAAGAAAGTGACTATCACCGCAGTAGTTATCATTTGCATCTTGTTGGTGGTTGCAGTAGCCTTATCTGCAAATCGTGCGGGCGGTGAGATTGGCTTTGAAGCAACGATAAATAGTGTTGAAAATGGCGTTGCATACGCTACCATAAACAAGCAGGATGCGGGCTTCCTTGCTCCCAAACTGCCGGGAAACATTGAATTTAATACAAGCGATTTGGATGTAAAGCTGCAAGCGGGCGATGAAATAAGCGGATGCTACTTGAGTGGTACTATCAACGGCTCGTCTGTTCGAGTTGTTGATGTTACAATCAAAGGAAACGCTTCTCAGGGAATAAATGACCTTATCAGTCTTAATGAAGTAAGTGACTATATAACAGAGAAAGGCTACACATCTAAAGATTTTGAAGAAAGTCTGATGGGACGGTTTAGAGAGGACATTATCCGTTCTTGGGGAGCATCTGATCTGTTGTTCTCTGGAATTAACGCCGACGGTTGGTATCTTGATGATGATAAAAACAGAGGAATTAGCCTTACCTATGACGGAGATGGCTATGTATGTGAAGTTGTGATATGGTCGGGCGAGAAAGAAACTGGTGTAGACCGTTAAAGAGTCATTGGGTGATACCCCAAGCAGGAGTGATACATAAATCCGAACACATGAAACCGCCATTCGATGACGATTTTGCGTGCTAAAATCAAGCGGCGGTTTTGAAATATCATATTTCAAGCCGCCGTTTTCCTTTTGAAAAAATGGATCAACGGAGGGTGTGGTAAAGTCGCCCTTTTTTAAGGATACGGCGGTGTCCGAGGAGGTATTGCCGTGTCCATTTTGCTTTTTCAAAGCGTTCATGATCTGCACCAGCTAAAAAAAGCGTAGCCCCTCCATCGGAGCAGTCCGGCTTTGAAAGTGAAATTAAACATCATGTAATAAGATATTTATTTGCTTGCGTCCGTATAGCGTCATGCTGTGCGGGCGTTTTTATATGCCTGTACCTTGGGACAATTTGTCCCAAGGTAGCCAGCCCCGGCTGCCGATCCCCGCCGTTCCTCCGTTCTGTTCACCCACCCACACATGAACTGAATGGAGGAAATACAAATGACGACCATCAATCTGAAGGACTTTTACGCTTGGTACACTCATGATGAATACATCGAAGTTTCCGACGAAGTGGCCGCCGAGCTGAAGGCGGACAAGCTGTATGAAGCAGCCCATCAGCGGCGCATGACCCGCAATAAGGCGCAGTATTCCCTCGACTGTGACGATGGGATCGAATACTCGGCCTGCCTGCATGAGCCGACGCCGCAGGAGCTTCTGGATCGCATGGAGCTGTTCGTCCACCTCTGGAACGCCCTCAACTCTCTGCCAGAGGTGCAGGGCGTCCGGGTGGAGGCGCATCTGATCCTCGGCAAGAGCTACCGCCAGATTGCCCGGGAGCAGGGCGTGGACAAAAGTGCCGTCCGACATTCTGTCAAAAGCGGCAAGGCGGCTATGAGAAAATATTTGAAAAAATTTCTGTAAAGGTATCTCCATTTGCCCAATTTTTGTCCTTGGTATATGAGAGGTAGTTTCAACCTCTCCGCAGCAAGGTAGTTGATGCTCCGTGACGGATCGTCGCTATCCGCTGTGAGGGAGCGCCGCATTGAATATGAGCTGTCTTATGACAGGCCAACGGGAGCGGGTGCGGCGCTCCCACCTTTCAAAAATACCTTGGGACATTTCGTCCCAAGGTCATAAGCCGCAGGCCAGCGCTTTTATGAGGCACTGGCCTTTCCCTGTTGCCGAGAATTGAAAAGGAGGTCTTTATGCAGCAGAGAAAACAACACACCGCATTTGCTGTGAATGGCTACGCCATCACCGCCAGCTTTGCAGACTGCAAAAATGCGGCAGCGCTCCATCATGTAAAGCAGATTTTACTATCTTCCTTTGCCAACAATACGGCAAAAAATAGCTCCGGCGACATCCTTGCAATCCCTCCCGAACAGAGGGATAATAATAGTGGGGGTAGTCCCTATGTACCTTGAAAACTTCATATTCCCCGCGTATTGATTGCGTTTTTTCATTGACCCATCGACAAATGAAAGGACGGATCAATATGATGGAAAACAGACTGATGACAGGTAATCGAGTTGATTGCCTATACCGCGTGTCCACCGACAAGCAGGTGGACTACAACGACAAAAGCCAAGCCGACATTCCCATGCAGCGCAGAGAGTGCCATCGCTTCTGTGAAAAAATGGGCTGGACGATTGTTCACGAGGAACAGGAGGACGGCGTGTCCGGGCATAAGGTTAGAGCCGAAAACCGGGACAAGCTGCAAATTATCAAGGAACGAGCCAAACAGGGAAAATTCGATATTCTGCTTGTGTTCATGTTTGACCGTATCGGGCGTATCGCTGACGAAACGCCTTTCGTGGTGGAATGGTTTGTTAAGAACGGCATCCGGGTCTGGAGTACGCAGGAGGGTGAGCAGCGTTTTGATAATCACACGGACAAACTCACCAACTACATCCGCTTTTGGCAGGCTGACGGCGAAAGCGAAAAGACTTCAATTCGCACAAAAACCGCTCTTGGCCAGCTCGTCGAGGATGGCGGTTTCAAGGGCGGTCTTGCTCCTTATGGGTATGACCTTGTAAAGAGCGGACGCTTCAATAAACGCAAGCACGAAGTTTTTGAGCTGGCTGTCAACGAGGCCGAGGCTGCTGTGGTACGGATTATCTTTGACAAGTATGTGCATGAGGGTTTCGGTGCTCAACGGATCGCCACCTACTTAAATAACCTCGGCTATCGGGCGAGAACGGGTAAAATGTGGCATCACGCCAGCATCCGGGGTATCATTTGCAATCTGACATATACCGGGGTGCTTCGCAGCGGCGAAAGCCGCTCCCAAACGCTGCCTCACTTGCAAATCATAACGCCGGAGCTATTCGAGGCCGCACAACACATTCGTACCTCCCGTGCCAACTCCGCCGAACAGGAACGGCGTGTACCGCTGAATACCCGTGGTCAGTCCTTGCTGGCCGGGAATGTCTTTTGCGGGCATTGTGGCTCTCGGCTGGCGCTCACCACCAACGGCAAGGCTTATCCGTGCAAGGAAGATGCTCACCGCATTGTAAAGCGTGTGCGGTATATCTGCTACGGCAAGACCCGCAAACAAACCGAGTGTGACGGGCAGACTGGCTACACAGCGCATATTCTTGACGGTATCATTGACAAGGTGGTGCGGCAGATCTTTGAACGGATGAAAGCGATCCCCAAAAGTGAAATCGTCAATATCCGTTATCGTGAAAAGATGGAAGAACGGAAGGCACTTCTCAAAAGTGCAAAATCAGACTACGCCAAGGCCGCCGCCGAGCTTGATACGCTCCGGGCAGAGGTCATTAAATCTCTCCGGGGCGAAAGTGCTTTTTCGCAGGATTTGCTTGGTTCTTTGATTTCTGACTGTGAGACAAAATGTCTCGAAGTTCAGCACACTATGGAGGCGGCGCAGGCGGCCTACGACGAGGGACAGGCCATGCTGGACGCCTTAAACGCTCAGTATGACGATATTATTTCATGGGCGGATATGTACGACAGCGCCAGCACGGAGTCAAAGAAAATGATTGTGAGCTGCCTGATCCGGCGTGTGGAGGTGTATCGGGACTATCGGCTGCATATCGACTTCAACATTGACTTTGAGCAGTTCAGCGCTGGACTGGACATTTCGGCAATCGCCGCATAAAAAAAGCCCGCTTCAAAAGGGAAGCGGACATAAAACAAAAAACTTGCTTTTTTCAAAGCAAGCATTTATTAAGAATACTCAGCGCACCCGATTGGTGGAGATAAGCGGGATCGAACCGCTGACCTCTTGA
>OIZE01001534.1_pt1 | contig 14016 bp, 8 predicted proteins | sample 1588421 | NCBI WGS metagenome assembly OIZE01 (sample SAMN03283251) | human gut metagenome | biome: human-associated habitat; material: feces | host: Homo sapiens | place: USA | collected 2013 | reverse complement strand
GGCGGCAGCGCAACCGTTGCCATCCCCAACAGCGGCACAACCGACATTGTCGTGGGAATCGGTGCTAAAACCTACACGCTGACGATTCTGCGCAATAGCGGCACAGGCGGCGGTGAGCATACTCACAGCTACGGCAGCGAGTGGAAGTACGACGCCGGCAACCACTGGCATGAGTGCTCCTGCGGAGATAAGGCCGATAAGGCGGCGCACGACTTCAAGTGGGTTGTTGACAAGGAAGCGACCGCAACGCAAAAGGGTTCCAAGCATGAGGAGTGCAAGGTTTGCGGCTACAAGAAGGCGGCAGTTGAGATTCCGGCTACCGGCTCCACAACAAAACCGACCGATCCTACGCAAACCAACCCGCAGATCGGCACGATCATAAAGGATGCAGCAGGCATTTTTAATTATCGGATCACCGGAACCGATACGGTTGAGGTCAAAAATATGACGGCAAAGGGAAAGAGAAAAAAAGCAGTCAAAATCTCCAAAACCATAAAAGTGAACGGCAGGACCTTAAAGGTCACCGGCATTGCGGCGAATGCATTTAAGGGAAATAAAAAAATGACCTCCGTGACGATCGGCAGCAATGTGAAAAAGATCGGCAGCGGTGCATTTATGAACTGCAGGAACCTGACCCGGGTTACGGTAACTGCAAAGGGTCTGACCAGCATCGGCAAAAATGCGTTCAAGGGCGACAGGAAATTAAAAACAGTGAACCTGAGAAAGGTGAAGGCTCTGAAGAAGGTAGGCAAGGGTGCATTTAAGGGAATTTCGAAAAAAGTGACGGTGAAGGTGCCGAAGCAGAAAAAGAAAGCCTACAGCAAGCTGCTGAAAAAAGCAGGCATTGCAGCGGGTAGAATCAAGTAGCATAGAACGGGCACCGCAGTGATCGGCATCACCGTTTACAGCAAAAAGAAGAAAGAAAACGCTGAATAAATCAGCTGCGAACCTTTGAGCAAAGGGCGGTGACGGACATTTCCGTCATCGCCCTTTCGCATGGACTGGAGAAGAACCACATGATGCAGGATTATCAATCGAACCGCCCCGTCAGGCAGCAACCGCCGGGACATAAGAGCACAGGCTGCATTATCTGCCCTGATCGGTGGTAAGACCGTTATGGTCATTGCCCACAGAATGCGTACCGTTGTACAGGCAGATAAGTTCATCGTACTGGATCGTGTCATGCGTTGCCCTCTGATCAGAGCGGGGTATCAATATCGTTTTAATGACAGGTCAAAAAAGAATATAGGATAAACATTGCTGATGTGATAAAATAATGATAGAGAACAGCATAGAAAAGTCGTAAATAAAACAACGAAAAGGAGAAAACAAATGACAGCAGAACAGTTAAAAGAAATCATTTCACAGATGACACTGGAAGAAAAAGCAGCTATGTGCTCAGGCGACGACTTCTGGCACACAAAAGCAGTGGAGAGACTCGGCGTTCCGAGAAGTATGGTATCAGATGGCCCTCACGGACTCAGAAAGCAGGATCAGAGCGGGGATCATCTTGGTATTAATGACAGTATCAAGGCAGTCTGCTTCCCGACAGCCTGCGGAACGGCGGCAAGCTTTAACAGAGATCTTCTTTACAGCATGGGACAGACGCTCGGACAGGAATGTCAGGCAGAGGATGTCAGCGTTATTTTAGGGCCTGCTGTCAACATCAAGCGTTCTCCGCTCTGCGGCAGAAACTTTGAATATTATTCAGAAGATCCGTATCTGGCAACAGAGATCGCGACAAGCCAGATCAATGGAGTACAGAGCAGGCATGTCGGTACTTCCATCAAGCATTTTATGGCAAATAATCAGGAAACAAGACGTATGTCCTCCGATTCCCGGATCGATGAGCGCACCATGCGGGAAATCTATCTGGCAGCTTTTGAGGGTGCGGTAAAGCATGCAAAGCCATGGACAGTGATGTGCTCCTACAACCGGATCAACGGAACATATGCAGCGGAGAACAAGCAGCTTCTGACAGACATCCTGCGTGATGAATGGGGCTTTGACGGTTATGTAGTCAGTGACTGGGGCGCAGTCAACGACAGAGTAGAAGGTGTCAAGGCTGGACTGGATCTGGAAATGCCCGCTTCCCACGGCGTCAATGATGCCCTGATCGTCAAGGCAGTCAGGGAAGGCAGGCTGGATGAGGCAGTGCTGGATAAAGCAGTGGAAAGAATTTTGAATATTGTATACCGTTTTGTGGAAAATCGTGATGAAACGGCTGTATTTGACCGCGACAAGGATCATGAAATGGCAAGAAAGGTAGCAGAGGAGTCCATCGTGCTTCTGAAAAATGATGGCATCCTTCCGCTTTCCGAAACAGACGAGATCGCGTTCATCGGTAAATTTGCAAAGAAGCCGAGATTCCAGGGTGGCGGCAGCAGCCACATCAATTCCCATAAGATAGACAGTGCCATGGATATGGTGGCAGGTATGGCAAATATCACGTATGCACAGGGCTACGATGATGCAGAAGATGTGATCGATGAAAAGCTGATCGCAGAAGCAGTGGAAGCTGCGAAAAAAGCAAAGGCAGCAGTCATCTTTGCAGGACTTCCGGATGCATTTGAATCCGAAGGCTTTGACAGAACGCATATGAGAATGCCGGACTGCCAGAATAAACTGATCGAAGAAGTGGCAAAGGTACAGCCGAACACAGTTGTTGTATTGCACAACGGTTCTCCGGTTGAAATGCCATGGGTAAATGACGTAAAGGGCATTGTGGAAGCTTATCTCGGCGGACAGGCAGTCGGCGGTGCGATCGTGGATATCCTGTTCGGACGTGTCAATCCAAGCGCAAAGCTGGCTGAGACATTCCCACTGAAGCTTTCCGACAATCCGTCCTACCTGTATTACATCGGGGAAGGCGATGTTGTGGAATACAGGGAAGGAATCTTTGTAGGCTATCGTTATTATGACAAGAAGAATATGGATGTGCTGTTCCCGTTCGGACACGGACTGAGCTACACGACCTTTGCTTATTCCAATATGAAGCTGGATAAAGAAAAAATGTACGATACCGACACACTGACGGTTTCCGTTGACGTGACAAATACCGGAAAGATGGCAGGCAAAGAAGTGGTACAGCTTTATGTGGCAGACAAAGAAAGCACAGTGATCCGCCCTGTCAAGGAACTGAAGGGCTTTACAAAGATCGAGCTTATGCCGGGTGAGACAAAGACAGTTACCTTCAGCTTATCCAAGAGAGCTTTTGCTTACTTTAATACAGACCTGCATGACTGGCATGTGGAATCAGGCGAATTTGATATCCTGATCGGACAGTCCTCCAGAAATATCGTCTGCCAAAAGACCGTATATGTAGAGTCTACCGTGGAAGTATTTAAGAAATATCACTTGAATACAACGATCGGCGATATTATGAAGGATCCGCTTGCAAAGCCGTTCCTGAAAGATATTCTGGATGCATGTATCATGAATGATGTGAATACGACAGAAGGAGAAGGTCTTGGCGCGGCGGCAGAAGAGATGCAGGAAGCCATGATGGGCTATCTGCCGGTCAGAGCTGTCATCAGCTTCATGGATGGCACAATGACCCATGAAAAGCTGCAGAGCTACATCGATCAGATGAACGCTTGCCATGCATCGAAGATGCATGACTAAATAACCTGCGCAGCAGGTTATAGCCCGTAACATATATATCCAGCAAATGTGCGACCGGGTAACCTGCGCAGCAGATTATAGCCTGTAACATATATATCCAGTAAATGTGCGACCGGGTAATCTGCGCAGCAGATTATAGCTTGTCCTATATTCCAAATCCCGATAATAACCGGAAGAACGATTGAAATAATCGATGGCTGTTATCGGGATTTTTTATTGACTTTTTTACCGGATACGCCTATAATCGTACCTAGCTGGTACATTACATTGACGCGTTAAAGTGTAAGTGTACAATAAGGAGGAGATATATTATGAAGAAGAAAATGCTTTCTGTTCTGCTTGCAGCAGCCATGACAATGTCACTGATCGGTTGTGGTTCTACAGCAGATACAGCAACAGACACTACAGAAACAACAGAAACAACAGATGCTACAGAAACAACAGATACTGCAGATGAAGCTACAGACGCATCTGATGCAAGTACAGACGCTACAGATGCAAGCGCAGATTCAGACAAGACTTATACAGTTGGTATCTGCCAGCTTGTACAGCATGAAGCGCTGGATGCAGCTACAGAAGGTTTCAAGACAGCATTAACAGATAAGCTTGGCGATAAGGTTACATTCGACGAGCAGAACGCAGCAGGTGATGCACCTACCTGTTCTACCATCTGTACAACATTCGTTACAAACGACTATGACCTGATCCTTGGTAATGCAACAGCAGCTCTGCAGGCAGCAGTTGCAGCTACAGATACAATCCCGGTACTTGGTACATCTATCACAGACTACGGTACAGCACTTGGTGTAGATGACTGGACAGGTACAACAGGAAAGAACATTTCCGGTACAACAGACCTTGCTCCGCTTGACGGACAGGCAGACTGCATTGCTGAATTATTCCCGGATGCAAAAAATGTAGGTATTTTATACTGCTCATCTGAGCCAAACAGTATTTATCAGTCAACAACGATCAAAGGATATCTGGAAGAGAAAGGTTACACAGTAACAGAGTATACATTCTCTGATTCCAACGACGTTGCAGCAGTTACACAGAGTGCATGCGATAATTCAGATCTGATCTACATCCCGACAGATAACACAGCAGCATCCTGTACAGAAGCGATCAACAACGTAGCAGATCCTGCAGGTGTTCCGATCTTCGCAGGTGAGGAAGGTATCGCTAAGGGTTGTGGTGCTGCAACACTTTCCATCAGCTACTATGACCTTGGTTACAAGACTGGTGAAATGGCATATGACATTCTTGTAAACGGTGCTGATATTTCCACAATGGAAGTACAGTCCGCTCCGAACTTTACAAAAGAATATATCAAAGACCGTGCAGACAAACTCGGCATTACTGTTCCGGACGGATATACAGAAATTACTGCAGAATAATATCTGATTGGTAAGATATGCAGAGAAAGGGTCGTAGTGACCTTTTCTCTGCTTTTGTAGTGAGGAAAGAAACCAAGCATTGTCGTATATTTGCGAAGCAAATGTACGGCCAAGTAACCTGCGTAGTAGGTTACAGAAGGTTTCGCCCGAACGTAATATGTCATGCATCAAAGATGCATGATGCAGACTCGGTCCATCGCCGCAGGCGATTATGAATGGACCGAGGTTCAAGCAGAGAAAATCAAAGAGTGCGGAGCACGTCTGGCAGCGAAGCTGGCAGGATTTTCGAGTCTGATGAGGAAAGAAACAACCAGGGAGGTAACTATGATTCAATATTTTACATCACTTAACCCGGCGGCATTTGGCAATGCACTTCCGGGCAATGTGGCGCAGGGGCTGATATGGGGTATTATGGCACTCGGCGTGTACATCACATTCCGTCTGCTGGATTTTGCGGATCTGACCGTAGACGGTTCTTTTGCAACAGGCGGTGCGGTGACCGTTATGATGACGATCACAGGACATAACATCTGGATCTCACTTTTATGTGCATCACTGGCAGGACTTTTGGCAGGACTTTGTACAGGACTTTTACATACAAAGCTCGGTATTCCGCCGATCCTTGCAGGTATTTTGACACAGATCGCACTGTACTCCGTGAATCTGAATATCATGGATCGTCATGCCAATCAGGCACTCAGCATTGATAAATACACATTGATCCTGTCTTCCCGTAACCTGACGAAAGCGATTATCGTCGGTCTGCTCTTTTCTATCGTACTGATCGCGCTTTTATACTGGTATTTCGGTACGGAACAGGGGTCTGCCATTCGTGCGACAGGCTGTAATCCGGCAATGAGTAAAGCACAGGGTATCAATATCGACAATATGAAGCTGATCGGTCTTGCACTTTCCAATGCGATCGTTGCAATGTCCGGCGGACTGCTTTCCCAGTATTCCGGTTTTGCCGATGTCAACATGGGACGTGGTGGTATCGTTATCGGTCTTGCGGCAGTTATCATCGGTGAAGTATTAGGTGATGCGATCCTCGGTAAGCGTATGGACTTCAAGGGACGTCTTACCTTTGTGGTGATCGGCGGTATTATTTACTATATCGTTATCGGTATTGTTCTCTGGCTGAAGATGCCAAGTGAGGATCTGAAGCTGTTTACCGCGATCATCGTAGCAATCTTCCTCGCTGTTCCTTATCTGAAAGGGCAGAGTAAGAGCTCCTTTAAGAAAGCAGGAAAGAAAGCGGCTGCTATGGCAGCAGGCAGTAAGGAGGGGAAATAAATGTTAGAAATCCGTAATGTACATAAAACCTTCAACCTTGGCACCATCAATGAAAAGCATGCGTTAAACGGCGTAGATCTCAAACTGGACGAGGGCGATTTCGTTACAGTGATCGGCGGAAACGGTGCGGGTAAGTCTACCATGCTGAATGCAGTAGCAGGCACATGGCCGGTAGATGAGGGCTCTATCCTGATCGACGGGGTAGATGTGACGGGGCTTCCTGAATTTAAGCGCGCTACCTTCTTAGGACGTGTATTCCAGGATCCGATGACAGGAACGACCGCAACCATGCAGATCGATGAAAATCTGGCACTGGCTGCAAGACGTGGACAGAAAAGAGGACTCCGCTGGGGTATCACAAAGGCAGAAAAAGAACAGTTTCATGAGCTGTTAAAGGAACTGGATCTGGGACTGGAGGATCGTATGACTTCTAAGGTCGGGCTGCTTTCCGGCGGACAGAGACAGGCAGTTACCCTTCTGATGGCAAGTCTGCAGAAGCCGAAGGTACTGCTTCTGGATGAGCATACGGCAGCGCTGGATCCGAAGACTGCTGCAAAGGTACTTGCCCTGACAGATAAGATCATTACAGAAAACCATCTGACAGCCATGATGGTTACCCACAATATGCGTGATGCGATCGCACACGGCAATCGCCTGATCATGATGAATAACGGTAAGGTGATCTTAAATATCGCAGGCGAAGAAAAGAAAAAGCTGACAGTAGAAGATCTGCTGCAGAAGTTTGAGGAAGTATCCGGTGAAGAATTTGCATCTGACAAAGCGCTTCTCGGGTAGAAAAATAAAGCATCCAACGAAAACAGGAGCGTATGAAGGAAAAACCTTCATACGCTCTTATCTTTAGGGGGTGTCATTATAAGACATCTTCTCTCCGATCGGTGTACTCCTGAAATGCTTCTGCTGATACTTTTTGGGCGTCATGCCTGTTTTTTTCCTGAAAACATTTGTAAAATAACTCTGATTTGGAAAGCAGAGTATCGTGGCAATTTCTACCGGGGAATATTCCGAATATATCAGCATATTACAGGCAGTTTCCACCTTCTTATCCGATATATAGGCACTGATCGTCTGCCCGGTTTCTGCTTTGAAAAGACGTGACAGATAGGAAGGATTTAAGCCGACATGATCAGCCAGTGTATCCAGTGTGATACGTGTATGCAGACTTTCGCAGATGTAATCAATGCATTTTGCCACGGGCTGGGAACAGATCTTCTTTTTTCGCAGATTTTTCATTCTGATCGTATAATCCACACACATTAAAAAATGCAGGTCTGAGATATCCTGTCTGCTTTTGCACGTATCTACCTTTTGAATATAAAAATCGCTGATACTGTATGCTTTGGAAAGAGGCATACCGTCTTCTATGCAGTAACGGGCTGCCAGTGCTGCTGTAATGGCAAAGTGGTATTTAAAATGCTGCAGCTCGTTTTCGGAAAGTTTTCCCAATCCTTTTTTATCGGTCAGCGGTTCATTGCACAGCTTTTTGATCTTTTCGACATTCCCTTCTCTGATACAGGAATAAAATTCGAGCTCCGGGTTGTATGGAGCATGGATCAGATTCTCTTCCCGCTGGACAAATTCCCGATAAAGCTGTTCTTTTTGTAAATTTTCTTTGGATTTCATAATGCCTCCCACGGTGCAGTTTCTTCTGCCGGAAAACTAGTTGTGTATCTTTTACAGGCTGTATCATCCGGTAACATATCCCTAGTATAGCATATGTCATAAAAACATAAAAGAGGTAAATAAAACGATATATATAAGCTCGGTTAACTGCTATAAATACAGAAAAGACATTACACAATGTCTCGAAACAGCAAAAATGAATAAGGAGGAAGTTATGAAGCAATTAAAACGGGGACTTGCATTTTTACTTGTTTTAGTCATGGTCATGGGCTCCATGGGAACAGGCGTTATGGCAGCACCGACAGCGAAGACAGGTAAAAAAGCAACAGTAAAAACAGTAGCAATCACAAAGCCGGATACCAAAACGCTGGTGATGAAGAAAGGGCAGAGTTTTACGCTGAAAACGAAAGTCACAACGAGCGGAAAAAAAGTATCCAAAGCAGTCAGCTACAAATCTTCAAATGAGAAGATTGTAAAGGTAACGAAAAAGGGAAAGCTGAAAGCGTTGAAAAACGGCAAAGCAACCATTACAGTAACAAGCAAGGCTGACAAAAAGAAAAAGGCGACGATCAAGGTTGTCGTAAAAACACCTGTAACAAAGGTGAAGCTTAATCAGAAGGAGATCAGTCTGACAGAAGGGGAAACAGCGGTAGTAAAGGCAACAGTTTCTCCGAAGAAAGCAACGATTAAGAAGGTTTCCTACAAGAGCAGTAATAAAGCTGTGGCAAAGGTAAACAGTAAGGGAAAAATTACAGCTGTAGCAGAAGGAACAGCAGTGATCACAGTAACTTCCAAGGATGGCAATGCAAAGAAAGCAACCTGTAAGGTCACTGTGAAGAAGGCGGGACAGACATCAGGAGAAACACCGTCCGCAGCACCGACAGCAGCACCGAGTCAGGCTCCTACAGCAGCACCGAGTGATAAACCTGCACCGGCACCAAGCGATAAACCTTCAGAAACACCAAAGCCGCAGCCAAGTGAGGAGCCGGATCCATATGATCCAAACCAGAAACTGGATCTGCAATTAGAGAATTCGGATTCCGATTCCGAGGCATATGCAAAGCCATCTATTCCAACAGTATCGGACAATGAATATACATTGATGTGGTCAGATAATTTTAAAGGTACAGAGCTTAACCGTAATGACTGGAATGTAGAAACACACGATGCAGGCTGGGTAAATGCAGAGTCTCAGGCTTATGTTGATGATGAAAAGAATATTTATGTAGAAGACGGAAATCTGATCTTAAGACCGATCCGTCAGAAAAATGCAGATGGTACTGAAACGATCACATCCGGACGTGTCAATACACAGGGCAAGCATGATTTTACATATGGCTTATTTGAAGTAAGAGCAAAGGTTCCGACAGGTAAAGGTTTCCTGCCGGCGTTCTGGATGATGCCAACGGACGAAAACTTATATGGTCAGTGGCCAAGATGCGGTGAAATCGATGCCATGGAGGTCATGGGACAGGAAAATAATAAATTATACGGAACAATCCACTATGGTAATCCACATAGTGAAAAACAGGGCACTTATACACTGGAAAACGGGAACTTTACAGATGAATACCATACGTTTGCATGCGATTGGGAACCGGGTAAGATCACATGGTATGTAGACGGTGTGAAATATCATGAAGCAAATGACTGGTATTCTACAACAGAAGGACAGGGAACGGTTGCATATCCGGCTCCGTTTGATCAGCCGTTTTATGCGATTTTAAATCTGGCAGTTGGTGGATCATGGGTTGGATATCCAGATGAAAATACGAAGATCAATTCTTCAGCATACATCATTGATTATGTAAAGATCTTCCAGAAAGATAGTTATGATGAAGATGTACAGGCACCTGAAAAAGAGCCGGATGTGTTCAAAGAACCTGATGCGAAAGGAAATTATATCACAAATGGTGATTTTTCAAAGGACGAAGCACTGGACGGAACGGAAAACTGGCAGTTTCTGACAACACTCGGCGGAGATGCAGCAGCTGTGATCAAGGATAAAGAAATAGTGATCACGACAAAGGATCAGGGAACGGCTGACTATTCCGTACAGCTGGTACAGCCGAAGCTTCCTGCAAAACAGGGATACACTTATGAAGTAACATTTGATGCATATGCATCTGCCGACAGAGCGGTTGGCATTGCAATAAAAGCACCTAACCGCAGTTATAAGGCTTATCTGGAAGATAGTGTAAATGTCACAACAGAAAAGCAGACATATACACTTACCTACAAAATGGATGATACAGATGATGCAAACAGTCGTCTGGAATTCAATATGGGGGCAAAGGACTCCACAGCAACACTGCATATCAGCAATGTGAGTGTGAAAGTGAAAAAAGCACCGACACAGGAAGAACTGGATCAGTATGCTGCAAAGAAGGTGCTGACAGACGGTAACTGTATTTATAATGGAAAATTCCAGGAAGGAACAGGCCGCCTTGCATACTGGGATGTCAAGAAGACGGAGGGTGCACAGGTTTCTGTTACAAAGCTGGCAGACGGAAGACGTTTAAAGGTGGTTGGCGCAAAAGGCGGACAGCCTGAAGATGTTACGATCAGTCAGAATGCACTTCCGATTGCAGAAGGAACAGATTACATTCTCAGTTTTGAAGCACAGGCTGATAAAGCAACCACAATTCAGTATACGATCGGTGGCATGACAAAATCTGTTGATGTTACAGCAGAAAAGGTAAAATATACACAGAAATTCAGTAAAGAGGAAGTAAGCAGTTTTGCAAATAAGGATTTTGCTTTCCTCTTAGGAAACGTCGGAGAAATTTACATTGATAATGTACGCTTTGAAGAAGATGCTCTCATCATGAATGGTAAATTCAATGCGGGAACATCAGGATTTGAGGTTTATGTAGACGGTTCCGCTTCCGCATCATATGTAGTAGACAGTCAGTCGGAAGATAATGCACTTGATCTGGACATTAAAAATACAGGTGATGCAGAGTGGAAGATCCAGGTCAAACAGGGAAGCGTTACTTTGGAAGAAGATCAGTGGTACACCTTATCCTTTGACATCCGTTCCAGCATGGCACGTTCTATCCAGTATGCTATCCAGAGAGACGGCTCTGTACATAAAGATGTAAATGGTATGGAAGACTGGACACCATATGTACAGGAAACGGTTAAGCTGGATGCATCCGCAAAGGATTATACAACGGTAACAAAGACATTCCAGATGATGCAGGGAACAGATACAGGCTGTATTTTCAATATTGCACTCGGTGGAGGCAGCAATACAACACAGCACAGAGTATGTATTGACAATATCTCTCTTGTAAAAACAGAAGCTCCAAAGGAAGAGGAAGAACCGGAAGGAACAAACCTGTTAAAGAACGGTGATTTTTCGAACGGAGAGGAAGGCTGGTCAGGTGAGGTTAGCAGTCCTGCAGAGGGAAAATGGGATTTTACAGAGAACAATGCAACGGTGACAATTACAAACGCAGGAACTGCAGCGTGGAATGTAAACCTGAAACAGAAAAATGTAACCCTGAAAAAAGGTGCTGTATATGAAGTCAAAGCAACGCTCACTTCTGATGTTGACAGAACTGCAGAGTTTGCATGTATGGACAGCAGCAACACAAACTGGTATGTACAGGATGCGAATCTTATTACTTTAAAGGCAAATGAGCCGACTAAGGTTACTTTTAAGGTCGGTGTCGGTGATGGAAAAACGGATAACGGTGCATATATTGGATTTAACTTAGGTAAGATTTCTGAAGATACACCGGATGCATCTGTTATTACGATCGATGATGTCAGCATGATTAAGATCAGCGGTGATGATTCCGGAGACACTGAAGAACCGGAAGAACCGGAAGAACCAAGTGTTTCTGGCAATAATATCCTGAGGGATTCAGAATTTAAAAACGGAAACTGGCAGGGTGACTGGGAATTATATTCTACGGATAAAAAAGAAGTGGATATTGCAAACGGTTCCGCAGTCGCAGACCTCAAGAGTGTAGGAGACAATCCGTGGTCAGCACAGCTGAAACAGGAGAAAATTGCATTTGAAGCAGGCACAAAATATATTTTAAAGATGACTGTAAATGCAGCAGTATCAAGAATCATTAATGTGCAGTTCAATACAAGCAAAGATGGTTATATTGCAGGTACAGATATTAAACTGACTAAAGGAGAAAATGAAATTGTACGAGAGATTACAGTAGGAGCTGATCAAGAGACTGTCGAAGACGGCGTTTTCAAGATCAACCTTGGAAAAATAAATGATCAGGATACTCCTGCAGGAAAACTTGAGTTTTATAATGTGACTTTAATGAAAGTAAATAATGAAGAAAACTGAATAAGGCTACTTCCATTTCACTTATACATTACATAAGAAAGCCCTCCGGCGTTTGCCGGAGGGCTTTCTATGCATATCAGAGGATGTTTTATTCCTCTTCCTGTTTTTTATGCAATGCAGCTTCCACAAATCCTTTAAAAAGCGGATGTGGTCTGTTGGGTCTTGACTTAAATTCGGGATGTGCCTGCGTAGCGATAAAGAACGGATGGGATGGCAGCTCGCACATTTCCACGATACGTCCGTCCGGTGAAAGACCGGAAAGTTTCAGCCCCTTTTCTGTCAGGGCTGCGCGGTAGTCATTGTTGACTTCATAGCGGTGTCTGTGTCTTTCGTGGATCGTTTCCTTACCGTATAAGCGGTAAGCCAGAGAATCCGGATTGAGGACACACGGATAAGAACCAAGTCTTAAGGTACCACCAATATCCTCGACACCGTTCTGATCAGGCATCAGTGCAATGACCGGATGGGTTGTGGCAGGATCCATTTCAATGCTGTGTGCATCGTGGTATCCGACAACATTTCTTGCAAATTCCACAATTGTCAGCTGCATACCGAGGCAGAGACCGAGAAATGGGATCTTGTTTTCACGGGCAAATTCGATCGAGGTGATCATGCCTTCGATACCGCGGTCACCAAAACCGCCCGGAACAATAATGCCGTCTGCATCACCGAGTGTTTCTTTTACATTGGCAGGTGTTACCAGCTCGGAATCCACCCACTTGATATCTACGGTTGTGTTAATGAAAATACCGCCGTGCTTTAATGCTTCCACAACACTGAGGTAAGCATCATGCAGTTGGATGTATTTGCCGACAAGTGCAATCTTCACTTCGTGCTTCGGACTGCGGAGCTGCGCTACCATATGTTCCCAGTCGGAAAGATCCGGCTCCGGGCAGTCAAGCTTTAAGCAGTCACACGCAACCTGTGCAAGATGTTCTTTTTCCATGGCAAGCGGTGCTTCGTACAGATATTCCACATCCAGATTCTGCAGTACATGACTGTTCGGTACATTACAGAACAAAGCGATCTTGTCCTTGATCTGCTGGTCGAGCGGATGCTCGCTTCTGCAGACAATAATATCAGGCTGGATTCCCATGCCCTGCAGCTCCTTGACACTTGCCTGTGTCGGCTTTGTTTTCATTTCCTGGGAAGCGGAGAGCCATGGGATCAGTGTGACATGGATCAAAATGGCATTTTCGTGTCCGACTTCGTGTTGGAACTGACGGATGGACTCTAAAAATGGCTGGCTTTCGATATCGCCGACCGTACCACCGACCTCGATAATGGCGATCCGTGTTTCCTCATCGGTGAAGTTGCGGTAAAAACGGCTCTTGATCTCATTGGTGATATGCGGAATGACCTGTACGGTACCGCCGCCGTAATCACCGCGGCGTTCCTTCTGCAAAACGCTCCAGTATACCTTTCCGGTCGTGACGTTGGAGTTTTTATCCAGACTTTCATCGATAAAACGCTCATAGTGTCCAAGGTCAAGGTCTGTTTCCACGCCATCATCTGTTACAAAAACTTCACCGTGCTGGATCGGGTTCATCGTGCCCGGATCGATATTGATATAAGGATCAAATTTCTGCATCGTTACCTTGTAGCCGCGTGCTTTCAAAAGACGGCCGAGAGATGCAGCGGTAATGCCTTTTCCGAGACCGGAAACAACACCGCCTGTTACAAATACGTATTTTACTGCCATTTCTTTTTCCTCCTGTAATAAATAAAAAAGAGCGAAAC
>OIZE01001531.1_pt1 | contig 14029 bp, 8 predicted proteins | sample 1588421 | NCBI WGS metagenome assembly OIZE01 (sample SAMN03283251) | human gut metagenome | biome: human-associated habitat; material: feces | host: Homo sapiens | place: USA | collected 2013 | reverse complement strand
CCCGCAAAGGTTCCCCCTTCACACAACCCCTTCCTTGCGGGGAGGAAGGTTTGCTTGCGGCTTTTTTGCTGTGGAGGAGGATGCGGGGAGCGCGGGCTTTTTTTACAAGGATATTATTTCCTTTTTACAATATCTGAAGGAAAAAAGGCGAGAATATAGGAAAAACACACAATTGCAAGATGAGCGCCAGCAAATAAAATGCAATAATTGAACAAAAATAATGAAACATGAGATTTTAATGCAAAATTCTCTTGAATTCTTTGTGAGTTGATGTTAAGATAACGCTAAGGAAACAGGAACGATTCCCATAAATTGAATGATCCTTGGCAAACCTGCTGAAAGGCAGGGACGCAAAGTAAAGCGTCTAAACGGGAAACCGCATGACCGGCTGACTGCATTCTTGAGTAAAAGAACGCAGTCAGCTTTTATATTTACAAAAATTAGAACAGAAAGGATAAATAATGCATACCAAAATCAGCAGCGGAAAGGAACATCGCCAGCACCGGGCCCGCAGGGTCTCGGTGCTGTTGGTGGTGCTGGCGCTGCTGTTTACCATGCTGCCAACGGGCCTTTACACGGTGGCGGATGGCGCCCCGGCGGAGGAAGAACCGGCTTTGGTTCCTGCTCCGGAGGAGGCCCTGCCCGAACCGGAAGACTCCATGACAAAAGAGGAAGAGATGGATGAGCAGCCGGCCGAAGCGCAGCCCGCTGAAGACAAGGCCCGTGCGGCGGCCGCCACGGTGGAATGCTATGCGGCACGGGATGGCATCTGGTACCCGGTGACCACGGTGCAAACCGCCGCGCAATATACCGATGGCAGCGGAAAGCTCCGCTACTATATAACGGCGGCGGAGCTGGAGGAAGTATATAGCGTCTATGGCTTTAAGGCGGCGAATTATCACGGGGAGCGGTTCTTCCCGCACACCGATAGCTATGACCCCAACAAAATGTGGGCAGATGCCGCTCCCATAAAGAGTGAGGACGGCGGCTGGCAGATTCCGCTGAGCCACCGGACCGAGATCCGGCTGTACTACCTGCCCGCGAATGAAGAAGGTGCCGAAAGCTATTTCCTTGATAAAAAAGAACTGAGCGACGAAACCCTGCTGGCAGAAAACATGTTCTACACCGTAACGGTGAAGGACGACCTAAACAGGGTGTACCAGGAGCCGCCCGCGCCGAAGATCGCTTTCCATGGGGAGAATGTGAGCATTACCCTAAATACCGTGTCCAGTATGGCCTGGGACGCCATGGATGGCCTGACCGGAACGCATCTGGAGCTGGAGCCGACCAAGCAGACCGAAACCAGTGTGACCTATACCATCGGGGAAATCAGCCAGCCGGTGGTTTTCTACCCGCATACCGATACCCTGGTAATAAAATATGAGGCCGAGCCGGACGGCTGGCAGCACAAGATTGGCCAGTTTGAGTCTTCGGTGCAGGCGCCCCAGCAAAGCGCGATGGTAAAGGGCAAAAAAACCCTGCTGGTGGAACCGGGTGACGGAGACTACACGCTGCTGGCCCCGGATATTGACCGGATAGAGGTAAAGCTGACCGGCGAAAAAGCCAATAACCGCTCACTGTTCTATTCCTTTTTAGGTTGGCGGGTGGCCAATATAACGGAAGAGGTGCTGCTGCAGCCCGGTACAAAGCTGACTGCCGCAGACCTGCAGCACTATACCGGCAGCGATGGCGAAGTGACGCTGCGGGCAAAATGGAGCGGCGAGGATAAGCTGAAACGCCCAATTACCACACATTTTTTCCTGCATCTCAATGGAGAGATCAGGGGCTCGGTGGATGACGGTGTGCAATGGGAGGACCAAAAGGACTATACGCCCGCCCTATATACCACCCGGATGCTGGGGGCGGACAATATCCCGGCGGAGTACTCCAATAAAAATGCGGAGGGTGTGGTAAAGCCGCTGGTAGCGCGGGCAACCAATGGCGACAATGCCTACGCGGTGGATGACACGATCCGCAACATGGTAAATAACCCGGTGCAGGGCGGTAGGCTGGAGGATCTCCCCAATGAGGAAACGATCTTTGCCTACCTGCGGGCCCACAGCGATACCATTACCATGAAGGTGGACGGAGTGGATATCCCCGCGGAGATGCTCAATTCGGATTACTTCCAGATCCGCTGGAACATGGTCAAGTTTGAGCATTCCGATGGCTGGCATATCGATGGTGTGCTGGTGGCCAAGCGCACCCGCTTTTTTGTGACAAAGACCTTTGCGGGGGATGCTGAGGCGATAAAACAGGTACGGGATAAGTTCCTCATTACTGTCTCCCACACCGAAAACGGCAGCAGCGTGACCGATTTTACCCTGGTGCCGCAGCCTGCGAAGGCGGTAACGGAACAGGGCAAGCTGGGTTATACCCGCTATGATGCCGAGGCCGATACCTACACCTGGGAAGTCCCGGCCCAGCAGCGGCGGGACTACACGATAAAAGAAACCGGCCATACGCTGCAGGGTGACAAATGGCGGGTGAACAACCGCTATCTCATCCGCAATCACCCGCAGGGACTTTCGGGGGGATATCAGGACTACCCGGAGGAAAGCGGCATTACTATTACGGCGGTGGCCTACGGCAACGATGTGCCGAATACCGCAGTACAAACAGTGGCTCTGCAGAACCGATATGTCGGGATGGGGACACTGAGCGTAAAAACACAGGATTCCATTACCGGCAACGGGCTGGCAAAGGTAGAGTATAAGTTGTCCCGGCCGGACGGCGCTGAAGTGGCCTTGTACCGCAAGCCGAACACCACCCTTTACAGCGTGGTGCAGGAGGAGGGCTATACCGAGCAGATCGCCGACTGCAAGATCATTGCCGATGCCAGCGGTTTTTTTACCATCCGGCTGGAGGAAGGGACCTACACTCTGACCGAAGTACTGCCGACGGGGTACTTTGGCCCCGGTACTGTGCAGGTGACGGTCGCCCAAAATACTGGAGGGAATATCAGTTACCATGCGGAGGCAAAAGCGCTGCCGGAAGGGATAACACCCTCGACCGGCAGCTGGCTGCAGAATGCCGATGCTGACAATGTGGTCATCCTAAATGTACCCAGAATGCTCATCAGTGTGACGGCCCGCAGCAGTTGGCCCGCCACGGGGGATAAGCTGCCTGTGACGGTGGAGCTGTGGCGCGATGGCGCGCCGCTGCCGGGTGATGCCTATACCGTGGAGCTGAACAAGGAAAACGAATGGCAATACACCTGGGAAAATCTGCCGCTTTTTACGGATGGCACGGTGGCTGATTACACGCTGCGGGAAATCGAAATAGGGGACACCTACCGTGACCCCGGTGTGGCCGAGGATGGCTTCGCGGATTACCTGGTGACCTATGCCAAGGCCCTGTACCGGCAGGCCGAGGATAAGGAATACCGGGAGGAGCACTGGTGGCAGGGCGCCGATGGCACCCAGCACTTTGCGCAGGAGGCCCTGCTGGTGGTCAATAATGAGGGCATCCGGGGCGAGATCGCCTTTGAAAAGGTGGATGAAAAGGGCTACCCATTAAAGGGCGCGGAATTTACCCTGTATGCCGATGCGGAGTGTACCAAGCGGCTGGCAACAGCCACCTCCGATGAAAACGGCGATGTGCAGTTTGAGGATAAGTGGCCGGCTGGCACCTATTACCTGCGGGAGACCACCGCCCCTGTGGGCTACACTGCGGCGGAGCTCACCTGGACGGTGAAGATCGCGGCGGGGAAGGCGACCATTTCTACACCGGGCGGCACCACCGTTACCGAGGTGAAGAATACCTCCCGGCTGCGGCTGAAGCTGAAAGTGCTGGGCCCACTGGGAGAGGAACTCCCCGGGGCGGTGCTGCGGGTGACGCGGGATAATGGCAGCCCGATGCTGTATAAAACCAATAAAGCCGGCGCGGCCCTGCTGGAGCAGATGCCTGCCGGGGATTATATCATCCAGCTGGCGGGCACCCCCACGGGCTATGTGCCGGAGGACAGCGCCCCCAACCTAAAGGCCGAATACGGCACACTGACCTATTTGGATACAGCGAATACCGCATGGCAGCTGGAACAGTGCGAGGGGGAGGAATACACCTATCTGCTGACCCTGGAGCTGAAGGAGCTGCATATCCTGCCCAGCACCGGCGGCACCGGAACGGTGCCCTTTACACTGGCGGGCGCGGCCCTGATGGCCGTAGCGGTACTGCTGCCAGGCCGAAAGAAAGTGAAATAAGCGCCCCCTGCCAAGGGAAGCCGCTGTGGATAACAATGATACCAAAGGAGTGAAAGTAACATGAAACAGACCATGAAAAAATGCCTGACGCTGCTGCTGGCGCTGGCGCTGCTGTTCACCATGGCGGTCCCCGCTGCGGCGGAGGAGCCAAACTATTCCCGCACGATCACCTTTACCGGGGTGGCCAAGGGCGATACCGTGAAGGCGTACCAGTTGATGAAGTACGATGAGAACTACAACAAGTACATATTTCACGATGGATTTAAGTTCTTTGCAGCCAATTTCTATGATTCTAAAACACAATCGCTGGAGGAGCACCTTGCCGAAAGTACGAAAGAGCATTTGACCGCACTGATGATCAATTATGCAATCATGACCGATTCTGATCATGGTGGGGTTTCCTTCCCCCAAAACCCGGTGAAAGCGACTGCCGATGCAAATAATGAGGTTAAGATGACTCTGGAGCCCGGCTATTATCTGCTGCTGGTTTCCACCACCGAACAGAACAACCGGACCTATATGCCTGTTACCGTATTTGTGCAGGTGAAGAACGGGAATGTAAGGGTGTATGCCGCCGGCAGTGAGATCACCGATGGCCTGACCGCTGTATTTAAGTACGAGGACGGCCCTGCTGTCAATGTACGAGTAAGCGATGACAGCAAAGCTACTACCCAATGGAAAGAAACTGCCGGTGGCCGGGTGGATGAAACGATGGATTTCTATATGGAAGTATCTATCCCGGCCTACGAGAGCGAGGATGTGGCCATTAGTTCGCTGATTGCGAAGTGCCAGCTGGCCGGGCTGAACTATGTGGAGGGCAGCATGAAAGCAACCACCCTGCCCAATGCGGATAGCGACGCCGTAAAGGATGCCATTATAGGGACTCCCGCATGTACTGATGGTAATTTGACCGTTGAGCTGGATTACAGCAAGATCCGCAATGCTGCCACCGGCAGAGGGCTGATTTATCTCCACTTCCAGGCCACCGTAGCCCCGGATGCAGTTGCAGAATCTGAGGCTTCCGCAACTGCCAAGCTGGAATATGTATTCTCCATGGAGGCGGACAAGACCAAAACGACCGCCGACTCTACCGCTGCGGTTTATAATTATGACTTTACCCTCTTTAAGAAATCCAATGAGCTGATTGATCCCAGTAACGCGGGTTCCGGCCACCAGCCCCTGGCCGGTGCGGGCTTCACCCTGTATGCTGATGAAGCGATGACCAAAGCCATCAATATGGTAAAGGTGGAAGCCAATGGAGATGTCGGGGCCTATTACCGTCCCGCACTGGCGGGCGAGGAAGGCGCCGTGGCGCAGATGGATGCCAATATGGGCAATGATAAGAATATCCTTTCCATCCGCGGCCTGGATGTCGGTTCCTACTATGTGAAGGAAACCAAGACTCCTTCCGGCTACTATGCCCCCAAGGGCGGCTTTAAGCTGGATCTGACCGCAGAGCGGGATGCCAGCGAAAGTCTGGTCAAGGATTTGGCCAGTGGCGGTTTTACTGAAACGAAAGAAGCGGATCGCGCACTGATTCAGAAAAAGAGCCTGAATGCTGAGAAAAATCGCTTTGAAGCCGACCTTCTCAATAGCTCCACCCCCGTACTGCCCACCACCGGCGGTGTCGGCACCGTGATGTTCACGGTGATCGGCCTGCTGTGCATGGGTGCGGCGCTGTGGTTCTTCCTGTTTGCCCGCCGTCGCCGTGAGGACGAGCAGGAGCAGAATAAGACCACCCTGTAATTTGCCATCCTCTTCATTTTCTTGCCGTCCCGCCGGGTTTTTCCTCTTTCTCTCCCCGGCGGGATGGGCGGCAAGGAAAAGGCCGCAAGCCCGCTGCAACGGTTTGCGGTTTTTTCCCTGCTGCATTACTGCCAAAGGAGTACCATTCGTGACAACAAAACAAGCCAAACAAAAAAGACAAAACCGGCTGGGCACCGTGCTGGCCATCCTCATTTTTCTGCTGGGGCTGGGGATTCTATTTTACCCGGTGGCCAGCGACCTGTGGAATCAGCACCGGCAGAACCAGCTGATCTCCCACTACACCCAAAGCACCACGACCCTTGCCCCGGAGGATCACTCCGCACTGTGGGAAGCGGCGCAGGAATACAATAAAAACCTCAGTCCCACCTTCCGGGATGCCTTTACCGGGCGGCAGCTGCCCGCGGGGGACCCCTACTGGGGCCTGCTGGATCCCGATGGCAGCGGCATTATGGGCTACATCGAGATCCCGCGCATCAGCGTGCGGCTGCCCATCTACCACGGCACCACGGAGGAGGTCCTCCAGCATGGCATCGGGCATCTAGGCGGTACCTCCCTGCCGGTGGGCGGAGAGGGCACCCACGCGGTGTTTTCCGGCCACCGGGGGCTGCCCTCGGCGCTGCTTTTCTCCGATCTGGACCAAATGCAGCTGGGCGACCATTTTTCCCTGCGCATTTTGGGGGAGCAGCTCCTCTATGAGGTGGATCAGATCCTGGTGGTGGAGCCGGATGAGGTAAAGGACCTGTACCCGGTGGAAGGGGAGGACCTTGTTACCCTGGTGACCTGTACGCCCTACGGCGTAAATACCCACCGGCTGCTGGTGCGCGGGCACCGCATCCCGCTGGAGACCGTGGAGGAAACGGTGGAAGTGACCGTGACCCAGCAGGTAGTACACAGCTTGGGCTGGAAGGGCAAGCTGCTGATCGGCGCGCTGCTGCTGTTCCTGCTTATTTTGCTCATCCTGGCGCTGCTGCGCCGCAAGAAAAAGAAAACCGGGCCCGAAGAGGGCAATGTGATAGAAAGGGGGAGAACTGATGAAAAAGCGTCTCAGAGCCGTTCTGGCCCTGATCCTGATCATACTGCTGTGTCTCCCCGCGATAGCACAGACAGCCGATCCTGACGCGCTGTGCGCGTTGACCATTGACTGTCACTATGAGAATAAGCCAGTAAGCGGCATGGGCTTTTCGCTGTACCGGGTGGCGGCGCTTTCTCCGCAGGGAGAGCACACCCTGCTGCCGGCCTATGAGGATAGCGGTATTGTGCTGGGGAACCTGCGGGATGCCGCCGACTGGCGGCAGGCGGCCGGGCTGCTGGACCAATGGGTGGAGCAGCAAAGCATTTCCCCAGAAAAGCAGCTTACCACCGCGGCTGATGGCAAAGCTGCATTAGAGGGGCTGCCCACCGGGTTGTATCTGTTGTGCGCGGCTCCCTACCAAAAGGGCGGTTGCACCTATACCACCACCCCGGTGCTGCTGGAGCTGCCGGCCCAACAGGCGGGCGGCGGGTGGCAGTACGCTGCAACGGTAGAGCCCAAGCTGGAGCGCTCCGGTACCCCCGAACCGCCGGTCATCATCATACCGGATAACCCGGCCCCCACCCCAGGGGATAAGCTGCCGCAGACCGGCCTGCTGCAATGGCCTATCACGCTGCTGGCAGCCATAGGGGTGCTGCTGGTGGCGGTGGGCTGCCGCCTGCGCCGCCGGAGGAAACCGACATGACACGAGAGCGTATCGGCCGGTTCTGCATCATTTTGGGCGGCCTGTGCATTTTGGCCGCCGCATTCCTATTGGGGTTTAATCTGCGGGAGGAACTCCGTGCCGCGGCGGCCACCCAAAGGATTTTGCCTGCCGTGGCACATAGCATCGGACAGTCTCCAGCGCCGATGCCTACCCTGCCCGCCGGAGAGCTGACGGTCTCTTTGGAGGGGGAGGAGTATCTGGGCATCCTTTCTCTACCTACCCTGGCGCTGGAGCTGCCGGTGGGGGCCGAATGGGAGATGGATTTTCTGCGCCAGGCACCCTGCCGCTATGCCGGTACCCTGGCCGGGGATGATGTCATCATAGCGGCGCACAATTACCGGCGGCACTTTGCCGCGCTGCACACCCTGCGTCCCGGGGATGCCGTCCTATTTACCGATGCAGCCGGGCAGACCTACCGCTATACGGTGGACCGGGTGGAGACCCTGCCGGAGACCGCCGTGGAGGAAATGCGGGCTGGGGAGTGGGATCTTACCCTGTTTACTTGCACCTACGATGGCCGTGCCCGAGTAACGGTGCGGTGCATCCGCACGGAAGGATAACGCATTTTGCATTTTTCTCTTGACAAAGCTGCAAAATGGTGTAGAATAACATCAAGTGAATAACGATAGCGACCCCGCAGAAACATTCAGAATCGTAAGAGACTGAATATGGAGGGGGCTCTGGAGAATCTCATTGAGTTGAGTGCCGAAGGTGCAAGGCGGTTTTTCCGCCGAATCTCTCAGGCAAAAGGACAGAGCGGTCATCAAAGCATCTTTTGTTTGATCGCTCGCTATTCTTCAGAGGCTGCCGCTTAAAAAAGACGGGCAGCCTTTTTATTATCCTTTTTTCACTGCAATATTTTAATCAGGAGTGAAACAAATGGAAGCAGCATTGCTCAACATCGTACAAAAAATCAACGGCTATCTCTCGGATTATATCCTCATCGTCCTGCTCATCGGCGCCGGCCTTTACTTCTCCATCCGCACCCGCTTTGTGCAGGTGCGCTGCTTTGGCGAGGGTATGCGCCGGGTATTCGGCAACATCAATCTCCATGGCGGAAAGCAGCAGGGCGGCTTTTCCTCCTTCCAGGCACTGGCCACGGCCATTGCCGCGCAGGTAGGTACCGGTAATATCGTAGGCGCCTGCGGCGCTATCCTCATCGGCGGTCCCGGCGCCATCTTCTGGATGTGGATCATCGCCTTCTTCGGCATGGCTACCATCTATGCGGAAGCGGTGCTGGCGCAGGAGACCCGTGTGGTCAATGCGGATGGCAGCGTCCACGGCGGCCCGGTTTATTACATCAAGCGTGCCTTTAAGGGTGGCTTCGGCAAGTTCCTGGCCGGCTTCTTCGCCGTAGCCATCATCCTTGCGTTGGGCTTTATCGGCAGCATGGTCCAGTCCAATTCCATCGGTGAGGCGCTCTCCAATGCCACCGGCGTTCCCACCTGGGTCATCGGTATTGTTGTGGCTGCTCTTTCCGCCTATGTATTTTTGGGCGGCAGCCACCGTGTTGCCGCATGGGCGGAAAAGATCGTCCCCGTGATGGCCTGTCTGTACCTCATTGGCGGTCTGGTGGTGCTGCTGGCCCGCATTCGTTTCATCCCGGAGACCTTTGGTATGATTTTCCGCTATGCGTTCCAGCCGCAGTCCATCATCGGCGGCAGCTTCGGCTTTGCGCTCAAGCAGGCCATCAGCCAGGGCGTCAAGCGCGGTCTGTTCAGCAATGAGGCCGGTATGGGCTCCACTCCCCACGCCCACGCTATGGCTAAGGTAAGCTGCCCGCACGAGCAGGGCGTTGTGGCCATGATCGGCGTTTTCATTGATACCTTTGTCGTCCTCACCATGACCGCTCTGGTCGTGATCTCCACCCTGTATGCCGGCAACGGGATCCTTGCCTCCGGCGCAGCCGAAGGTGTCAGCAAGACCAATATGGCGCAGCTGGCGTTCTCCAGCATCATGGGTAATACCGCCGGCAGTCTGTTCGTGGCCATCTGCCTTATGTTCTTCGCTTTCTCCACCATCCTGGGCTGGAACTTCTTCGGCCGTATCAATGTGGAATACCTCTTTGGCAAAAAGGCCGTCCCGGTCTATTCCATCATCGCTGTGGCGCTCATCTTCCTCGGCTCCTGCGTATCCAATGACCTAGCTTGGGAGCTTTCCGATATGTTTAACCAGCTGATGGTTATTCCCAACTTTCTGGCTATCGTAGCACTGGGCGGGCTGGTAGCAGCCGCTGCCAGGAAGGGCAGCCGCGAGACCCTCAAAAAGTGATCCCACATAAAAAAGCCCCCTCCGGTACACCCGGAGGGGGCTTTTGCTTTATGATTTACGCGGCATTGGCAGCCGGGGCCTCCTCCCCGTAAAAATCGGGCCAGTCATCGCCAAAGAGATCGCCGTTATCACCAGCATTATAGTCATCGCCAAAATTGTAATTGTAGGAATCATCAAAGTTATCATAGTAGCCGTATTCATCGCCGTAGTAGCTCAGCCAGTCCTCCAGCTCATTCAGCAGCGGCTGCATGGCAGCTATCATCACAGAAAAGAAGATGATCCCGATGAGGAACAGCGCGGCCTTGGCCAGCAGCATGCCGCGGGCAAAGCGGGCCAGCTGGGGGTTGCTGCTCACGCCGCACGCCCACACTATCATAAATATAAGCCCAATGACCGGCACCATCGCCAGCAGAATAAGCCCCATATAGGCCCACATACTCAGTCCGCCGCTGACAGTCTGTTCGGGACTTTGGTTTCGCACGGTATAGCGTTCGCCGTGGGCGCGGCAGTCGCTGCAGTGGGGACATTTCTGGCCAGGCTGTAGCCGCCGGCCGCAGCTGGGGCATACATTTTGGTTCATCGGCTTGCCGCACTCTGGGCAAAGCTCCGCCCGGTCATCATATACGGCACTGTTGCAGTTCGGACAAAATCTCATGGGGGATTCCTCCTATCGTTGCGCTGCCGCACGGCAGCTCTTTCTTATGGTTCTATTCTAACATATTTTTTTGCCGAGGAAAAGTACAAAATCCAGCGAAGCCTCCCCCATTCTTCACGGGGGAGGCCTCGCTGTGATATTGAAAAGGAGTATGGAGAAGTTGGCAAGTTAATTGGTGGCGCTGCTGGGTACATATTCGGTCAGTACCACACTGTGGGTGTATTCCCGGCCATTGCGGGAGACCTTGATCTCCACCCGGTCGCCTACGCTGTGGCTGGCCAGCGCTGCCTTCAGCTCATCCGCGGTGGAAACCTCCACCCCGCCAAAGCTCAGCAGCCGGTCGCCGGCCTGCAGGCCGCCCTTATCCGCTATGGAGCCGGACTCCACGCTTTGAATATACACGCCGGTGCTGTCCAGCCCGTAGTAGCGGGCGGTGCGCTCATCGGTGATATCCACCAGGCTGACACCCAGCACGATCTGACCGGTCACATAGCCGTGGCTGATGAGATCCTCGATGATGGTCTTGACGCTGTTGATAGGAATGGCAAAGCCGATGTTATCCACGGCATTGCCGCTGGAATCGCTGGTGGATTTGGCATTGACAATGCCGATCAGCTCTCCGCTGGCATTAAAGAGACCGCCGCCGGAATTACCGGGGTTGACCGCCGCGCTGGTTTGCAGCAGGGTCATGTTGTTGCCGTCTATCGTTACCTGGCGCTCCAGCGCGCTGACGATACCATCGGTGACGGTGCCGGAAAGGGTACCCAGCGGGTTGCCGATGGCCAGCACGGCGTCGCCCACCTTCAGGGTGTCACTGTCGCCCAGAATAGCCGGGGTCAGGTCTTTGGCGTCCACCTTCAGCACCGCGATGTCGTTATCCTCATCGGTACCCACCAGGGTGGCGGCATAGGTGCTGCCGTCATTGGCAGTCACGGTGATCTGCTGTGCGCCTTTTATCACATGGTAGTTGGTCACAATGTAGCCATCCGCCGTCAGCACCACGCCGGAGCCTGCGCCCTGGGTGACATACTGCCGGAAGAAGTAGTTGGTCGCCACACTTTCGGTGGTGATGGCCACTACGCTGTCCTCCACCTGCTGCACCACACCGGAATAACTGACGCCGACGGTGGAACCGTTGGTGGAAGGGACCTCTACCCCTTGATACAGAACGGTGGAACCGGTGCCCAGCAGGCCGCTCTTGGCAGCGATCACAGCGCCGCCTGCGCCGCCCACCATCGAGAGCACCAGGCAGCCTGCCAGCAGCAGCGCTGTACCCTTTTTGCCCCGTCCTGTGGATTTTTTGTTTGCGTCCGAGGGATGATACCCCGAAGCAGCCGTTTGCTGCGCCTGCCCGGACGCGGCATCCTGATGGATGCTGTCTTTATCATAGCGATACTCCCCGGTGGGAAGATCGGTATTGCCGGTGGTAAAGTTGCGGTCATTAAAGTTGTCGTTCGGATATGTCATGGAACTGACCTGCCTTTCTGTGGGGTGCCTGGCCCCTTGACTGCTTCCTAGTATACCGTTAAATTGTGAACAATGCTTGACCTGTTTTTTTAAGGTTGGTAAAAATGCCGTGACGATTTGGTGAAATATTGTAAATAAATTTTGAAGCCCCTGCCCGCGGCGGTTTTTTGCCGGCATCCTCCGCAAGCTTCTGCCGTACCTCCCCCCGCCCGCTTCTTTTGGCCTCCCGCCTCCCAATTCCCCACAAAATCCCCGCAATCCCTTGCAAATGACGCAAAAACCCGTATAATATAAAGGTATATATCCTACTGAAAGGGAGAAAGAAATACTATGGCAGATCAAAAGAAAATGGTAGCCGAGATCACCTCGATGGAGGACGATTTTGCGCAGTGGTATACCGATGTCGTTAAAAAGGCCGAGCTGGTCGATTACGGCAGCGTCCGCGGCTGCATGATCATCCGCCCCTATGGCTATGCCATTTGGGAAAATATCCAGCATATTCTTGACGGCATGTTCAAGGCGACTGGTCACCAGAATGTCTATATGCCTATGCTCATACCGGAGAGCCTGCTGCAGAAAGAGAAGGACCATGTGGAAGGCTTCGCCCCGGAGGTCGCCTGGGTCACCATGGGCGGCGAGGAAAAGCTGGAAGAGCGCCTGTGCGTGCGCCCCACCAGCGAAACGCTGTTCTGCGAGCACTATTCCCACATCATCCACAGCTACCGTGACCTGCCCAAGCTGTATAACCAGTGGTGCAGCGTCATGCGCTGGGAAAAGACCACCCGCCCCTTCCTGCGCAGCGCCGAGTTCCTGTGGCAGGAGGGCCACACCATGCACGAAACCGCCGAGGAAGCCAAGGCTGAGACCGTGCGCATGCTGAATGTCTACGCAGAGATGTGCGAGAAATATCTTGCCATCCCCGTTGTTAAGGGCGTCAAGACCGATAAGGAAAAATTTGCGGGCGCCGAAGAAACCTACACCATCGAGGCCATGATGCACGACGGTAAGAGCCTGCAAAGCGGTACCTCCCACTACTTCGGCGACGGCTTTGCCCGTGCCTTTGATATCCAGTTCACCGACCGCAACAATACCCTGCAGTATCCTCACCAGACCAGCTGGGGTATGTCTACCCGCATCATCGGCGCCATTATTATGACCCACGGTGATAATAACGGCCTGGTGCTGCCCCCCGCTGTCGCTCCCATCCAGGTCATGGTCGTCCCCATCGCCCAGCATAAGGAGGGCGTTGCCGAGACCGCTTCCGCCCTGTGTGAGCGCCTCAAAAAGAACTTCCGTGCAGACATAGATCTTTCCGAGAACAGCCCCGGCTGGAAGTTCGCCCAGTATGAGATGAAGGGCGTACCCCTTCGCCTGGAGATCGGCCCCAAGGATATCGAAGCCGGCCAGTGCGTGCTGGTCCGTCGCGATAATCGTGAAAAGACCTTTGTCAAGCTGGAGAATCTCGAAAGCGAGATCACCCGCCTGCTGGCCGAGATCCACGACAGCCTCTATCAGAAAGCCCTGGCCAACCGCGAAGCCAATACCTATGTTGCCCACGATATGGCCGAGATGCACAAGGTCGCTGATGGCACCAACGGCTTTTATAAGACCATGTGGTGCGGGGAGCTGGCTTGCGAGCTCAAGATGAAGGATGAGATCGGCGTTACCAGCCGCTGCATGCCGCTGGAGCAGGAAGACCTCGGTGCCACCTGCGTCTGCTGCGGCCGCCCCGCCAAGCACATGATCATTTGGGGTAAGGCTTACTAATATCTGAACAGAATCTGTGACAGCCGCCGGAAGGGCGCCCCGCAGGGGACCCGTTCCCTTCGGGAACGGGCCTGACGGGCTTCGCCCGTCCCGGCGGTTTCACCGCCGCCCCTGCGGGGCGCCCCACTTTCTGCACCCACTCTCCCCGGCAGCAAAGCCCCAGC
>OIZE01001526.1_pt1 | contig 14072 bp, 17 predicted proteins | sample 1588421 | NCBI WGS metagenome assembly OIZE01 (sample SAMN03283251) | human gut metagenome | biome: human-associated habitat; material: feces | host: Homo sapiens | place: USA | collected 2013 | reverse complement strand
AAAATCTGCAAGCAGATGGCGTGCAAAGCCGTCAGGCGGGCTTTGTGCGGTGTTGCCTTATATATTATAATATATCGCCCTTATCAACATTTATAACAGCGTTGTATCTTCCGTCAAATTCTGTGAGCCGTTTTGATATTTTGGCTTTTACCTCGCTGTCTGAAAGTCTGAAATCAAAAGGCACTACCACGTCAAAGATAAGATTTTCACGGTTTTCTCCCTTTGTCATTCTGAAATCGTGTATGCTAAGGCACTGATCAATAGACTTCACAACGTCTGTTACTATCTTTTTAGTTTCGATAGTTTGCTCGTCATGATCTGCCACCGGATCCATATGTATAGACACTGCGCAGTGATATTTTTCTTTCATGCTATCCTCAAGATCGTCTATAAGCTCATGAGCCGCCATAAAGTCCATTTCGCATGGCACTTCAGCATGAAAGGAGATAACGGTATTCCCTACGCCATAATCATGTATGAGCAGATCATGGATACCGATTATCTCAGGAAAGCTCATTGCGGTATCAACGATATCCTGAACGAACTCCTTATCGGGCTTTGAGCCGAGAAGCGGCGAAACGCTGTCCTTGCAGGTCATAAAGCCTGAGCGGAAGATAAAGAGAGAAACGAGAACGCCCATATAGCCGTCTATATTTATGCCTGTGAACGCAGAGAATACCATTGCAAGCATAACAGCTCCTGTTGCGGCGCAATCGGAAAGGCTGTCAGCGGCAGAGGCGAAAAGCGAGGTAGAGTTTATCTTCTTGCCAAGCTTTCTATAGAAATACCACATCCAAAGCTTCACAGCCACAGAGCAGGCTAAGATAACGAAGGTCATTACCGAGAAAGCAAGCTTATCGTGGGCAAAAATTTTTGTGAACGATGATTTTCCAAGCTCAATGCTCATCATCATAATAATAAACGAAATGACAAGACCTGAGATATACTCCATTCTGCCATGACCAAAAGGATGATCTTCGTCTGCGGCTTTGGCTGCCATTTTAAATCCCACCAGCGACATTATAGACGAGCCTGCGTCAGAAAGGTTGTTAAAAGCGTCCGCCATAACTGACACAGCCCCTGACACAAATCCTGCAATAAGCTTACCGAGAAAAAGCATGATATTAAGGACTATACCAGTACATGAGCCTAGGTAGCCATATTTTTTTCGGACGTTTTTATCTTTTACGTTATCTCTGTCTTTTATGAATAATCTTATAAGAAGTGCTGCCATATGAATATCCCCTTTTGTTTACCAAAGTAAACTTATAAGTTTATCTACTATTATAACACATAATATTACAAAATCAAGTGCAAATGCTTATTTATATGGATATTCGCCGCAGCAGGCAATATGCAGCCACTTATTACTCATTTCAACCACATAATAAAATTTTCTTTTCACTATTGAAAAAATTTGTGCAGTGTGCTATAATAGTCATTAGCGTTAATCGTTTACATACGCAAAAAGGAAAGAGGTTATATAAAAAATGAGAAAATTCATATCGAGAGCTGCGGCTCTGCTTCTGGCAGGAGTTATGACAGCGGCTGTGGCAGGCTGCGGAAAAAACTCCGACAGCGAGGCAAAAGACACAGCAAAGAAGTGGACAGAGCTTGACCAGACACAGATAACAGAAGCCATGGGGCTTGGCTGGAACTTAGGCAATCAGCTTGAAGCTTCCAGCGGCGGACTTCCCAGCGAAACTTGCTGGGGCAACCCTGAGATAACCAAAGAGCTTATCGACACTGTCAAGGCGCAGGGCTTCAAGACAGTAAGAATACCTGTTTCTTATCTTGACATGATAGGCGACGGTCCTGACTACAAGATAGACACTGACTGGCTGGACAGAGTTCAGGAGGTCGTTGACTATGTTGTTGACAACGATATGTTCGCCATAGTGAATATGCACGGCGACGGATATTACACTGTTGACCACAGTTGGCTGCTTTGTGCTGAAGACGATGACAAGCAGACCGAGATAAAGGACAAGTACGGCAAGGTCTGGACTCAGATAGCAGACCGTTTCAAGGACTATGACCAGCACCTTATCTTCGAATCCATGAATGAGGAATTCAACAACGATTACGGCAAGCCTGACGCTAATGCTTATGAGAACATAAACGCATACAATCAGATATTCGTTGACTCAGTAAGAGCCACAGGTTCAAACAATGAAAAACGCTGGCTGCTGCTGCCTGGCTGGAACACAAATATCGAATACACAGCAGGAGATGATTACAACTTCAAGATACCGACCGACAACGGCTGCAAGGCTGACGGCAAGCGTATCATGATATCAGTTCACTATTATGACCCATTCAATTTCACTATTGACGAGAACAAGACCGCAAGAACTCAGTGGGGCAAATATGCGGTAAAGAATTATGACAACTGGGGTCAGGAGGATTATGTTGACAGCCAAATGGCACTTCTTAACGAGAAGTTCGTAAGTCAAGGTTATCCTGTTGTTATCGGCGAATTTGGTGCGCAGGACAAGACTGAAAAGTTTGCAGACTACAATGAGTTCAGACGCTACTGGGCTGAATATCTTATCAAGGCGGCAAAGAAAAACGGCGTTGTTTGTGTATACTGGGACAACGGCTACAACGGCAACAAGGGCTTTGGCATCATAAACAGATTTGACTACACTATCACACAGCCTGACCTTATCGCAGGCATGATGAGAGCCATAAACTCCACAGACGATTATGAGATCCCGTCACCGGCAGGCTACACAGAGGTAAGAAAGAGTGCAAAGGCTTCATAAGTCCACACAAATATGCTGACACATCTGTAGGGGCGAACAGCGTTCGCCCGCAATTCGCCCCTCTCATTTCATAAGACACAAACAAAAAAGCAGTACCTTTTCACGGGGACTGCTTTTATTATGCCATTGCGCAAATCCAACGGGCGAACACTGTTCGCCCCTACTTTTTGCTATTCTATCACAAGCTCTTCCTTTGCGGAGTCTGTTCCCTCGATATGGAAAGAATTGAGTACAGGCTCATCTCTGTTCATAAGTGAGAGTATCATATAGCTTGCTGTCTTGTCATAAGCAAGGCGCTTATCCTCGTCTGAGGGACGAGAAGGTGACTCAGGGTGTGAGTGCCAGTTGCCCAGAGGAACAAGTCCCTCCGCTCTCATGTCCTTGATAGCAGCAAGCTGCTCCTTAGGGTCAAGAGAAAAATGCTCGTTTGAGTGGTCTATGTTCGTGAGAAGATAGACCTTTTTTATTATCTTGTCACTGCCCTCTTTTACTCCGCCGATAAGACCGCAGGCTTCGTTTGGAAGCTCGCTTTCAGCGTGGTGCAGTATCTTTTCATAATCGCTTTTGCTGAGTTTTATCATAGATGTACACCGTCACATTCTGCCTGTTCATAGTCGATAAGCTCTGTGATAGTAGGATTTTCACCGCATACTGCACAGCCCTTTGTATCCTGAGGGAGCTTTACCTTTCTGAACTCCATTTTAAGTGCGTCATAAGTAAGCAGATAGCCTGTGAGAAGGTCGCCAACGCCAAGGATATACTTAATAGCTTCCATTGCCTGCAAACTTCCTATAACGCCGCCCATTGCACCGATAACGCCTGCCTGCTTGCAAGTAGGAACAGCGTCCTTCGGAGGTGGGTTCTTGAACACACATCTATAGCATGGCCCCTGACCTGGAACATAGGTCATGAGCTGACCCTTAAATCTGATGATACCAGCGTGTGAAAATGGTTTTTTAGCCATTACGCAGGCGTCATTAATAAGGAACTTTGCAGGGAAATTATCAGTGCCGTCGATAACGAAATCATAGTCCTTGATTATATCCATGATGTTCTCGCTGTCGATAAAGGTGCGGTATGTATTCACCTTGACGTCAGGGTTGATAGCCTCCATTGTTTCCTTTGCGGAAAGAACCTTTGCCTTGCCAACGTCCTGAGTTGTGTGAATGATCTGTCTTTGCAGATTTGAGAGATCTACCTCGTCTGCGTCTGCAATGCCGATAGTACCAACGCCTGCTGCGGCAAGATACATAGCGGCAGGTGCGCCAAGTCCGCCTGCGCCTATGATAAGAACCTTTGCGTTAAGAAGCTTTTTCTGTCCCTTTGCGCCAACTTCTTTAAGAATGATGTGGCGTGAGTAACGCTCGAGCTGTTCGTCTGTAAATGCCATTACTGTCCGCCTCCCATGAAGTAAAGAAATTCTACAACGTCGCCGTCTTTAAGAACTGTGCTTTCAAAAGCACCGCTCTCTACAAATTCGTCATTGATAGTTACTGTAACGTACTGTGGTGTTTCAACGTTCTCGTCGATAACGAGCTGTGCCACTGTAAGTCCCTCTGCAACGTCCTTTTTATTGCCTGCTACTGTTATAGTCATATCCATTTCTCCTTAATCTATAGAATTTATTGTTTCGGCAAGCTGTGCTTTCTTTACAGCTCCCGTAAGTCTTACTTTTTCTGCTCCGTCCTTGAAGAACACAAGTGTCGGAACGCTTGTTACATTATATTTCTGAGCGGTTTCCCCGTCAAAGTTGATATTGAGCTTCACAAGCTTTATGCCCTCCGGGTCTTCCTCCTCAGTTTCCGCAAGAAGCGGTGACATTCGCTTACATGGAACGCAGGAATCTGAATAGAAATCTGCGATAACAAGCTTTCCTGCCTCGTTTATCTCGCTCTCGAAAGTATCCTTATTTGCTCTTACTGACATTAATCTCCCACCTTTTGTACGATAAGGTCATAAGTGCCGTCCTCATTATCAATGAGCTTCAATATCTTGTGACCCTCTTCCTTAATGCTTCTTGGAACGTTCTGAACAGGCTCGCCGTCATTCATTCTTATGGAAAGTATCTGTCCGTCGTCAAGCTCCTCAAGAGCTACCTTTGCCTTAACGAATGTTGTCGGGCAAACCACTGTGGTGATATCCACTGTATCGTCTATTTTAAAATCAGCCATTGTTATAAACCTCCAGTATAGTATTTGTAAATTTCTCTCTGCCCACTCTGTCGATAGTGAACTTGAATCTTTCGCCAGCTTTTGCGTTATCGTCAAAGAACTGTATAGCGGTATCGCAAATCTTCATAAGAGTTTCTTTATCCTCGATAAATGGGATAACAGTTTCGCCCTTGTTGATATGGTTGCCGAAAAGTCCGCCGAATGAAACTATATAGCCGTGGATAGTATCCCACGCTTCTGTAGGGCAAGCCTTAAAGCAGCGTCCGCAGAAATTGCACTTCTCTTTGTCAAGGACTATCTTTCCGTCCTCCATTGTAAGCGCACCCTGACGGCAAGCCTTTACGCACACGCCACAGCCGATACAATCAGCTTCACGCCACTCGACCTTTATGCCGCCCTTGATACCAACGTCATTTTCTTCCGCTTTAAGGCAGTTGTTCTGACAGCCTGTGATGCCGAACTTGAACTTGTGAGGAAGCTCCCTTGCGAAATATCTTTCGTCAAGCTCCTTTGCAAGAGCGTATGTATCTATACAGCCGCTTGGACAGACCGCAGCTCCCTGACAGGCTGTGATAGTTCTTACTCTCGGTCCGCAAACGCCCGGTTCTGTGTCGCCCTTTGCAAGTGCCGCCTTTACCTCGTCGATATCGTCAAGCTTTATAAAAGGTATCTCAACGCTCTGACGTGATGTAAGATGAACATAGCCCTCGCCGTATTTATCAGACACCTCTGCAATAGCTGCAAGCTGTTTTGCCGTAAGGTTTCCGCCCACAACTCTAAGTCTAAGTGAAAAGTTATTCTTCTGCTTCTGGCGCATGAAACCGCCTTTTTTAAGTGTTGCATAGTCAACTGCCATAGTAAATTCCTCCTAAAGTTTTTCTATGGACTGTTTAAAGTCCTCGATCAGATCCGATGCGTCCTCAATTCCGACGCTTATCCTAATTGTGTCGCCAAATACGCCTGCGTTTATCTTCTGCTCCTCGCTTCCGTGAGCGTAGATAGTACTTGCAGGGTGTATGACCAGCGTTCTTGTATCTCCGATATTAGTTGCATTTGTTGCAAGCTTCAAACCGTTTATAAGCTTGAATGCTCTTTCCTTCGAGCCTGCCCTTATAGTGAGTATAGCACCGCCCTTGCCGCCAAGTTCTTCCTGACAAAGGTCATAGAATGGGCTGGCTTTCAGTGCAGGATAGTTCACCTCAATGCCCTCACAGCTTTCAAAAAACTCCGCAAGCTTCAAAGCGTTGTGACAACATCGCTCCATTCTAAGACCAAGTGTTTCAAGTCCCACGCTGTTCATAAATGCGTTCATCGGAGCAAGACAGCCACCCACGTTTCTCCATATGCCGTTTCTCAGCTTTGCGATATAAGCAAACTTCCCGAATTTCTTATATTCTGCCAGCCCCTTGAACTTATCATAATCCCATTTGAAGTTTCCGCTGTCGATTATAACGCCGCTTATGGAATTTCCTCCGCCGTTTATATACTTTGACGTGGAATGTACCACGATATCAGCGCCGTAGTCAAATGGATTTATAAGATAAGGTGTAGCCGTTGTACTGTCAAGGATAAACACTGCACCGTTTTCATGGGCAAGGTCAGCCACCGACTTTATATCAACTATTTCAAGATTAGGGTTTCCGATAAGCTCGGCAAAGACCGCTTTGGTCTTACTATTTATAATAGGGGCTATTTCCTCTTTTGTAACGTGCTTTACGAACTTGGTCTTGATACCGAATGCCGCAAGGTCGCCGAAAAGGTCGATAGTGCCGCCGAAAAGACCTGCGCCGCATATTATCTCGTCCCCTGCTTCAAGAATGTTCAGAAGCGACATTGTAACAGCCGCCATGCCTGATGAACACGCCACTGCGCCAACACCTTTTTCAAGGGTATTCATTCGATTCTCGAAAGCCGCCACTGTCGGGTTGCTTATTCTGGTGTAAGCATATCCCGGTGCTTTATTATTGAATACTTTTTCAAGCTGCTCAGCCGACTCCTGCGCAAAGGCACTCACCTGATATATCGGAGTGAGCGTTGAGCCTGTTGTTTTCTCAGGTCCAAATCCGCCATGGAGCAATTTTGTATTGAATTTCAAAGGAAACGCCCCCTGTTTTCTTATTATATAGCTATCACCGCCTGTCAAGGTGCGATGTTCTTTGTTACTGTAGATATTATACAACATAAATCATATAAAGTCAATAGGATTACTATAGATTTAACATTTCTTTTAAAATATGCCCTTATTTTTATGAAAACTCTTGACAGTTTGCTCAAAAAAGTATAAAATATATTATGCTGATAGGATTACTATGAATAATAGGATAAGTATAAAAAGCATGAGAAATGACAAGATTGTCATTTCTAGGGAGGTGCAGAAATGAAAATTTCAACAAAAGTAGAATGTGGCATAATTGCCATTGCAGACATTGCAATGAACTCAGAAAACGGCGAAACAGTGACAGTATACAGCGTGGCAGAAAGACGTGGACTTTCAGGAAAATATCTTGAGCAGGTGCTTACTTCTCTGAGGCAGGCAAGGCTCATAAAAGGCATAAAAGGCTCTAAGGGCGGATATATACTCAACAAAAAGCCGGAGAAGATAACACTCAAAGAAATAATCGACGCCCTCGACCCATCGGTGCTTGGAAGCGATGTTGCGGTAGTAAATGACGAAAACACAGAATTTGCACAGGTGCTTGACGATTTTATATGGCTGAGATTAGAGAACAAGCTGAAAAGCTATACAGAATCAGTAACCCTCAGACAGCTTGTTGACTTCTATAATAAAGAGTCAGTAGAGAACGTTTCAGAGCCTATGTATTATATCTGATTGACAAAAGTCGGTTTTCATTTTATAATTAGGGACAGAGAGTGTATACTATATATAAAGGAAGTGTTTTTATGTATGACGTTATAATAATAGGCAGTGGTCCTGCGGGGCTTACTGCGGCGATATATGCAGGCAGAGCAATGCTTTCCGCACTGGTGTGCGAAAAGGACTACATGGGTACAGGTCAGATATCTGTTACAGACAGAGTCGAGAACTACCCGGGTCTTTACGGCATAAACGGCTATGACCTGGGGGAAAAGTTCAGAGAGCAGGCTGAAACTCTTGGCGCTGAGTTTTACGAGGGTGAGGCTGAGAGCTTTGAGAAAACAGCCGAGGGCTGGAAGGTCACATTCAAGGACGGCTCTGTAAAAGAAGGAAAAACTGTTATTTACACCGCAGGCACTTCATATCGTCATCTTGCCGTGGCAGGCGGTGAGAAACAGCGCATTTCTTACTGCGCAGTTTGCGACGGTTTCTTCTATAAGGATAAAGTTGTGGCTGTTGTGGGCGGAGGAGATACTGCACTTGGTGACGCACTTTATCTTTCAAAGCTTGCAAAAACTGTTTACCTTATCCACAGACGTGACGAGTTCAGAGCAAATAAAGCTTTGCAGAAAAAGGTCGCTGAAACAGATAATATCGTGCCTGTTATGAGTGCAGTTATAAAAGAGGTAACAGGTGGCGAAAATGCAGAGGGCGTTACCTATACGCAAAACAACGAGGAAAAGAACATTGCCGTGGACGGAGTGTTCTGCGCAATCGGAAGCGTGCCGAATACACAAGCTTTAGAGGGCGTTTGCGAGCTTGACGAAAGCGGATATGTGAAAGCTGGCGAGGACGGGATCACCACTGCAAAGGGTCTTTTTGTGGCAGGAGATGTCCGTACTACACCTCTCAGGCAGGTAATAACAGCAGCGGCAGACGGTGCAAACGCACTTTCTTCTGCGGAAAAATATATAATGGAGCTGTAAAAAGCAAAACAAAGCGGTGTCGGAGCGTATGAAAACTCTGCACCGCTTTGTTCTATTCTATAGCACAAAAAGGACGCTGTCACCAACGCCCCAAATTGCTTTTATATATTCACGCTTTCCTTTTCAAGCAGGCTGTCAATAAACCTCTGCACAGGCTCCGGAGTTTCATACTGGGAAGCCGTCACCGCACATATGCTCCTTGGCGGTATCTGCTCTTTTGTGTTCACCCTGAAGATGTTCCCTGCCTCTATCTCTGCCTTGGTGGTCGCATACTGCATGAAGCCTATGCCAAGATTGTTCTTTACCATCGGCATTACAAAGTTTATGGACGTAAGCTCAATATCAGGTCGCAAAAGCAGGTTGTGCTGTCTGAATATATGGTCAAGATAGTTTCTGGTGGTGGTGGTGTTTTTAAGACAGATAAGAGGATATTTCACAAGCTCATGCAGGGATATCTCCTTGTCTTTAAGATAGGAAAAACCGTTTCCTGCGGCAACGATATCCTGAAGCTTCTTTATCACATTTATGTTAAGCCCCGTTTTGTCTGCAAACGGCGAGGTAACTACCGCCACGTCTATTAGATTTGCCCTCAACGCTTCTATAGCGTCAGGGGTGGACATACTGTCTATCTTTATCTGTATCTTCGGGTGTTCTCTGTGAAATTCTACAATGCGGTCTATAAGAAAGCTCTGCAGTGCCACCTCGCTTCCTCCAAGCCTTACTATCGCCCTGTCACGCTCGCTTATCAGCGCAAGCTCCTCCTCTGCCGAGAATATATGCTTGCAGGCTATGGATATATGCTTAAAGAGCATCTCTCCGCCCGTTGTCAGCTCTACACCCTTTTTTGACCGCACAAAAAGTTTACACCCAAGCTCGTCCTCAAGATTTTTTACGCATCGGCTTATGCTCGGCTGCGACAAAAACAGATAGTTCGCCGCCATTGTTATGTTCTGGAACTTTGCCACATAATAGAATATTTTGTAATGCTCGAAATTTATCTCTCTCATAAACCGTTCCTCTCCTCTCTATCCATACACTATGAGTATGTTTACAATAGAAAATATCTATTTGACATATGCTTATGATTGTATTATAATATATTCGTAGACAAAAAGCAAGTCTTACATCACTGCGCCCATAGGGGGACGCATACAAAAAATAGTTTTATCATGATAAAATCAATGACGATTGCATTCGACCGCTGGGGGTAAACGGTATGGACCTTATTATACCCTTATGAGGCTGGCATTCTTATTGGTTTTATTTTTTTTGGAGGTGATAAAATGCTGGAGAGAATTTCCGAAAATCTTTCCGAGGCTATGCAAAACAAAGTAGCTTTCAGGATACCGATTTTCGGAGGCATACCCGTTCCTGTGTCCTGCGTGGTAACATGGATAATAATGGCAATACTTGTGATAGCTTCAATACTTCTCACAAGAAACCTTAAACTTATCCCTGACAGGAAACAGATGATGCTTGAATCATTCGTAGGCTTTCTCAGAGATTTCTTCAGAGAACAGCTTGGAGAAAAGGGTATGGCGTATTTTCCGTTCCTTGCAACTGTCATTATCTACATAGGCTTTGCGAACATCATCGGTCTGCTGGGCTTTACACCGCCTACAAAAGACTTGAATGTTACCGCAGGACTTGCGATCATGAGCATTGTGCTTGTGGAGGTTGCAGGAATAAGAGCAAAGGGAACAAAGGGCTGGCTGAAAAGCTTTGCCAAACCTGTGGCGATAATCGCTCCGCTGAATGTAATGGAGCTTGTTATCAGACCGCTGTCGCTTTGTATGCGACTTTTCGGAAACGTGCTTGCGTCTTATATCATCATGGAGCTTATCGACGCCGTTTGCCCGATAGTGATACCGCTGGCATTCTCGGCATACTTTGATATTTTCGACGGCTTCATTCAGGCATATGTTTTCGTGTTCCTCACGTCCCTGTTCATAAATGAAGCAATAGAGGACGACGACTAAGATAACAGAAATTCGGAGGTATGATCTATGTTAGTAGCAATCGGTGCGGCTGTAGCCGTTATTACAGGAATAGGCGCAGGCATCGGAATAGGTCTTGCAACAGGAAAGGCAACAGAGTCTATCGCAAGACAGCCTGAAGCAAAAAAGGATATAAGAAGCTCACTGCTTCTCGGCTGCGCACTTGCAGAGGCAACAGCTATCTACGGCCTTATCGTAGCTATCCTTATCATCTTCTTCCTGAAGTAATAAAACAAAACATCTTTATGAAAGGAGCATAGCTATGATAAGTCTTGATATAAGTTTGGTATGGGTAATAATAAATCTGCTGGTACTGTATCTGCTCCTTAAAAAGTTTCTTTTCAAGCCCGTGTGCAAAATGATGGACGAGAGGTCTGCAAAGATACAAAGCGACCTTGACGGTGCGGCACAGGCTAAGGCGGACGCTGAAAAAATAAAAGCTGACTATGAAGCTGAGATAGCCGACGCACACAGTCAGGCTGTTGAGATAACAAACAAGGCTAAAGCACAGGCAGGCAGAGAATGCGACCTTATGCTTGAAAATGCAAGAGCCGAGTCTGCTAAGATAATGAAAGAAGCTGAAAAGTCCATTGCAAACGAAAAGGAAAAAGCTATGGACGACGCAAAATACCAGATCGCAGACCTTGCTATACTGGCGGCAGCTAAGGTCATTAAGAAAAATGTGGGAGGCGACTCCGACAGAGAAACTGTTGATGAATTTCTCTCCGAGGTAGGTGCTGCCAAATGATCTTTTATCCCGAGGAAGTCTGCGGCAGAGTGCTTTTTGAGCTTTCGCCAAAGGCTGAGAGCGTAAAGGCTTCAAGAGAGCTTTTTGAAAGCTGTGACGAGCTTAAGGACGCTCTTGCAAGCCCTGCTGTGGAAATAAAGGAAAAGGAGAAAGTTATAGACAGGCTTTTTCCTGAGGACATGAGAAACTTTCTCAAGGTCATGTGTCAGTGGGGTCACATGGATAACATCATGGACATTTTTGACGCATATGACGATGAAGTCCTCAAAAGCAAAAATATACTTAAAGCTGAGCTTTACTGCGTCTGCCCGCCTGAAAAGGCACAGACGGATAAAATAAAAGAAACGCTGAAAAAGAAATACGGCGTGAGCGATGTTCTGCTGGAAGTGAATACCGACGAAGCCCTCATGGGCGGCTATCGTCTTGAAGTGAACGGGGTCGAGTATGACAAGAGCGTTCAGGGTATGATAAAAGCTTTGCAGAACAGGATATCAGGGAGGTGAACGGCTTGGCAGGTTCAAGCAGAAGCGATATTATCTCGGTGCTTAAAAGTGAGATAGCTGACTTTGAGGCGAAAACTCAGGTCAACGAAACAGGCAGGATAATATCCATAAATGACGGTATCGTAAATATTTACGGTCTTAATCATGCAATGTATGGTGAGCTTGTTGAATTTGAAACAGGCGTTAAAGGAATAGTTCAGAATGTGGAGAGAAAAACTCTCGGCTGCGTTCTTCTTGGCTCTGACCATGGTCTTACAGAAGGTTCAAAGGTAGTCAGAACAAAGAAAAGGGCAGGTGTCGGCGTTGGCGAAAAGCTTCTGGGCAGAGTTGTTGACGCTCTGGGCGCTCCTATCGACGGCATGGGCGAGATAGAGTATGACGACTACTACCCTATCGAACGTGAAGCCGCAGGCGTTTGCGACAGAAAGTCTGTTACAGTGCCTCTGGAAACAGGTATACTTTCTATTGACTCAATGTTCCCTATCGGCAGAGGTCAGCGTGAGCTTATCATAGGCGACCGTCAGACAGGTAAAACTTCCATTGCTCTTGATACCATTCTTAACCAAAAGGGCAAGGATATGATATGCGTATATGTGGCTATCGGACAGAAAGCTTCCACAGTCGCAAAGTTCGTTGAGGATCTGAAAAAGCATGGTGCTATGGATTACACCATAGTTGTAACAGCTATGGCCAGCGACCTTGCGCCTTTGCAGTACATATGCCCATACGCAGGCACAGCAATGGCTGAATATTTCATGGATAAGGGCAAGGACGTTCTTATAGTATACGATGACCTTTCAAAGCACGCAGTTGCATACCGTGCGCTGTCCCTGCTTCTTGGACGTTCACCGGGACGTGAAGCTTATCCTGGAGATGTTTTCTATCTGCATTCAAGACTGCTTGAGAGATCAAGCCGTTTAAGTGATGAAATGGGAGGCGGTTCGATCACAGCACTTCCAATCATCGAGACACAGGCAGGAGATGTATCTGCATACATTCCGACCAACGTCATTTCCATTACAGACGGACAGATTTTCTTAGAGAGTAACCTTTTCTTCTCAGGTATGCGTCCGGCAGTCAACGTTGGTTTGTCCGTATCCCGTGTAGGCGGCGCGGCTCAAATCAAAGCAATGAAATCCGTCGCAGGTACTCTGCGTTTGGACTTGGCACAATATCGTGAGCTTGCAGCGTTCGCTCAGTTTGCTTCCGATCTTGATAAAGCTACCAAAGCTCAGCTGGATCGCGGCCAACGTTTGACTGAAATACTGAAGCAAGGCCAGTATGTGCCGTTGCCGGTAGAAAAACAAGTTATGGCTATCTACCTCGGTACTAAAGGTTATTTAGATGATGTTGCAGTAAAAGACATCACTCGCATGGAAAGTGAATTCCTTGATTTCATGGATGCGAACCATCCTGAAATTGGTGCTTCCATCCGTGACGAAAAGAAAATCACCGACGAAAATGAAGCAGCTTTGAAAAAAGCGATCGTTGAGTTCAAGGATACCTTTATTGTCAGTGAAGGTAGGTGATTGACTGATGGCTACTGCACGCGAGATTCATCGCCACATGAAAGGCATCAAAAATATTGGTCAGATCACTAAAGCTATGAAAATGGTTGCTGCCGCCCGATTGCGTAAAGCGCAGGAAAAAGCAGGTTCCAGCCGCCCATATGCTTTGAAGATCAAAGAAGTATTGGCTAATATTGTTTGTGATAAGGGCATGGTGGCCGGATTAGACGCCAAAAAGCATCCTTTGCTGCAAAAACGCGAAGTCAAAAAAATCGGCTATTTGGTTGTATGTTCTGATAAAGGTCTTGCCGGTGCTTATAGCAGTAATGCTTTAAAAAAGGCAGTTGCCGAGATTTCTGAAATTGAAGGAGACGTAGTTATTATCACCAGTGGACGCAGAGCAAGAGATTTCTTTACGCGTCGTGGTTATAATGTTATTTCTTCGCATCTTGGCTTCTCTGATAAACCCAGTTACAATGATGCTGTGGCTATCGCTACCGATGCGGCTGAACGTTTCGGTGATATGCAGTTTGATGAATTGCATATTGTTTTCACTTTATTTAAAACCGCTCTGTC
>OIZE01001516.1_pt1 | contig 14165 bp, 16 predicted proteins | sample 1588421 | NCBI WGS metagenome assembly OIZE01 (sample SAMN03283251) | human gut metagenome | biome: human-associated habitat; material: feces | host: Homo sapiens | place: USA | collected 2013 | reverse complement strand
AAAGGGTGACACGAAAAATGGAAGAAAACGAAAATCTAAAAGAAGCAGTAGAAAAGCTAGATAGAATAAGTGAAGACGAAAAAATGCAAAGAATAATAGAACTAAGAGAAAAAGCAATAAGAGACGAACACGCAATATATGCAAAAGGTGTAGATGATGGAATTGAAAAAGGAATAATGAAAATAGCAAAAAGTATGCTAAAAAAAGGAATGAACGTATCAGATATTATTGAAATTACAGGATTAACAAAAGAAGAAATAGAAAAATTAATATAAAATCAAGAATAAAGAATGTAAGAGATAGAATAAACATTTCTAGAATACTTCCTCATGGTAAAATAATTTATCATAATGGAAGTATTTTTTATGAAAATGAAAAAAATGTAACATCTTGCCAACTTTTTAGTTTTGTGATATAACATTAAACAAATAAGCAAATTACTGAATAATATATCATATGAGGTGGGATAGAATGAAAGAAGAAGCTATTTCAATATTAAAAAAATATCATCAAGAGCATATATTAGAATACAATTTAAGTGAAAAGCAACAACAAGAATTAGAAAAACAAATATTAAGTATAGATTTTGAACAATTACAAAAATTATATGAAAGTACAAAACAAGAAAAAGTTATAGAAGAAAAGAAAATTGAGCACATACCATATACAGATAAAGCAAAAATGTCAAAAGAACAAGAGCAAGAACTTGCAAATATTGGAACAGATATCATAAAACAAGGGCGCTATGCAGTTATAACAATGGCAGGTGGTCAGGGAACAAGGCTTGGACACAAAGGACCAAAAGGTACATATGCCTTAGATACTGTAAATGGTAAAAAATACATATTTGAAATAATTATAGACAAACTAAAAAAGGCAAAAGAAGAATATGGTGTTACAATACCTTGGTATGTAATGACTAGTAAAGATAACCATGACGAAACAGTTTGTTTCTTAGAGAATAATAATTACTTTGGGTATGAAAAAGATAAAGTTAAGTTTTTTAAACAAGGTGAATTACCTTTAATAGATACTCAAGGAAGAGTAATATTAGACGAGAATGTTAGAATAAAAGAAGCTGCAGACGGAAATGGTGGAATTTACGAAGCATTTGCAAAATCAGGACTATTAGATGAGTTAAAACAAAAACAAACAGACTGGATTTTTGTAAGTGGAATTGACAATATCTTATCAAACTTTGTAGATCCAATTTTATTAGGATTAACAATTAAAGAAAATAATGTAATTGCTTCTAAATCGGTAGCAAAAGCTTATCCACAGGAAAAAGCAGGAGTATTTTGCAAAATGAATGGCAAGCCTAAAATAATTGAATATATTGATTTGCCGAAAGAAATGTCAGAAGAGCTAGATGAGAATGGAGAATTGATGTATGGAGATGTTAATATAGGTACATACCTATATAACAGAAGTGTTTTAGAAAACTTGGCAAATGCTAAATTGCCATATCATGCAGCATTTAAAAAATCAGGTTATTTAAATATAGACGGACAATTTATAGAGCCAGAAGCACCAAATGTATTTAAATTTGAAACTTTTATATTTGATGCATTTACAAGATATGACAACATGACAATAATGAGAGTAAAAAGAGAAGATGAGTTTGCACCAGTAAAAAATCGTACAGGAAATGACAGCCCAGAAACAGCTGTTAAATTATATAATGAAAAATATAAATAAAGGAGAAAGTTTTTTATGGAAAATGTAATAGGTTTAGTAATGGCAGCAGGAACAGATGACAGAATGAAATCTAAAAAATCAAAATTGGCACAGGAATTATATGGAAAGGCTGTTATTAAAAGAGTTGTTGACAGTATGAAAAAAGCTGGAATAGAAGATGTTGCAGTTATTGTTGGAGAGAACAGAGAAGAGATAGAAGGAATTCTAAAAGATGAGGTTACATATTTAGAGCAAAAAGGTTGCTTGGGAACAGGTCACGCAATTATGCAAGCAACAAATTATTTGGAAAGCAAAAAAGGTAGAGTTGTAATTGCAAATGGAAATATACCATTGATTACACCAGAAACTATTAAAGAAATGGTAGAAAAATCTGAGACAGAAAATGAAGCGGTTACAATACTTACAGGTATTATAAGTGAACCAACAGGATATGGTAGAGTTATTAGAGAAAATAACAAAATTACAGAAATCATAGAAGAAAAAGAATTAACAGAGGCAGAAAAGAAAATATTAGAAGTAAATGCAGGAGTATATTGTTTTGAAATTTCAGAACTAGTTAAAATTATTGGAACTTTAAAACAAAATAGTATGGGACTATATTACTTAACAGATGTAATTAAGATGTTTGTTGTATCAGGCAAAAAGATTGGAGGAGTCTTAGTAGAAGACAATACAGAAATTTTGAGTCTTAACACAAAACTTCAATTAGAAATGCTAACAAGAATTTTAAGAATAAAAATCAACACAATGCATATGAACAATGGTGTAACAATAGAAGATATTAACACAACATATATTTATGAGGATGTAGAAATCGGAATGGACACAGTAATTCATCCAAATACAACCATTAAATCAGGTGTTGTAATTGGCGAAGATTGCAATATTGGACCAAATGCATATATTCGTGAAGGATGTAAATTAGCAGACAAAGTAAAAGTTGGAAGCTTTGTAGAAATAAAAAAAGCAATTATTGCAGAAGGATCAAAAGTGCCACACTTATCATATATGGGAGACTGCGAGATAGGAACAAAATGTAATATTGGTTGTGGAACAATTACATGCAACTATGACGGAAAAAATAAACACAAAACAAAAATTGGAGACAATTGCTTTATAGGATCAAATGTAAACCTAGTAGCACCTGTAACTTTAGGAGACCATGTTTTAGTAGCAGCAGGCTCAACAATTACTCAAGATGTACCATCAGAAGCATTGAGTATTGCTAGAGAAAGACAAACTAATAAAGAAGAATGGAATAAAGGAAAATAAAAATAAAGGCTTTTGCGTTTGCAAAAGCCTTTTAATTTAATATTGTTGTTCGCCAGGTATAAAGTAATCTACAACACCATATACTATCGCACCAACTATTGCTGCCATCCAAGAAACTGTATAACCTGCAACAAAGTATTGTGTTACATATAATACCACTGCAGAAAGAACAAAACCTACAAAACCTTTACCAAAAGAACTAGCATGTAGACCAGTAAATTTAGTAATTAAATAGTCGATAACTGTAAGTACAATTGCTGCAGCTGCTAAAGCCCAAAAATTACTAATGTTAAAACCTGGTGTGAAAAATGCTGTAATAGCAAGAACTATAGCTGCTGTAATCAATCTACCAATTATTTGCCAAGCTGTACCTTTAGTATTAGATCTTGTATTTGTATTTTCATTTGACATGTCTAAACCTCCTTAATTTTAAAATAATTTACATGGTTTGCTAATTTTATTATTTACTTAAAAACAAAAATTATTCAACCAATGAATAATTTTTTTATTTTGGCTCAAAATTATATTAAAAACTTGTGAAAGGATTTTAAAAATGATAATAACTTTAATAAGAACTATTGTGTTATACATACTTGTTTTAGTAGTTATGAGATTGATGGGAAAAAGAGAAATAGGACAATTACAGCCATTTGAACTTGCAATTTCAATTATGATAGCAGATTTAGCTTCAATACCTATGACAGATGTTGGAATACCAATTACAAACGGAATTATACCAATTTTAGGACTTTTAGTAATGCATTTAGTAATTTCTATTATAAACATCAAAAGCATACGAGGAAGAGAGATTTTGTGTGGAAGACCAACAATATTAATATATAGAGGAAAAATAGACGAAAAAGCTTTGAAAAAAGAAAGATTTACTATAAACGAGTTGGAAGAAAGATTAAGAGGAAACAATGTTGTAAATTTAGGTGATGTTGAATATGCAATATTAGAAACAAGTGGGCAAGTAACTGTTATTCAAAAGCCTAATAAACGTACAACAACACCAGAAGACTTTAATATAGAGCCGGATTATGAAGGCTTACCATATGATTTGGTAATAGACGGAAAAGTGTTAAATGAGAATTTAAGAAAAATTGGTAAAAACGAAATATGGCTTAAAAAACAAGTAGAGAAATTTAACATGACGCCACAGGAAGCTTTGATAGTGACTTTTGACGGAAAAGGACAAATTTTCTGTCAGAAAAAAGAAAGATAGGGGAGAAATATGTATAAGGAATTAGTTATTATAATTATAATAATAGTGCTAGTTATAGCAGGAAATATTATAACCCAAAACAATACAAATAAAACAGTTGAAACAATGAACGAAGAGCTTAATACATTTAGAAATGAAATTTCGAGTGAGAATGTAAACAAACAGGAGGCTCAAAATCATATAAGTAAAATAAATGACACTTGGGAAGAAAAGTTAGAGACTTTAGCTTATTATATAGAACATGATGAGCTCGAAAAAGTAAGTACAGAACTTGCAAAATTGAAAGCTGATGTGAAAACAGAAAATTATGACTTTGCAGTAGAAAATTTAGATAACTGCATATTTATATTAGAGCATATAAAAGATAAATCAGCACTGAAAATAGTAAATATATTTTAAATATTATTGTAATATCCTGTAGGTTGCTTTATTATGAATTCGGCAGCCTTCAAGGCCCCTTCAGCAAAAATACTGCGAGAATAAGCGATATGCTTAATTTCAAAACATTCATTGTCATTAAAAAACATTACACTGTGCTCACCAACAATATTACCACCACGAATACTAGAAAATCCAATTTCATTTGGATTTCTTTTTTTGTGTTTTTGAATTCTATTAAATTCATAAAAATATTTATTGTCATTTGCTTCTTGAATAGCATTAGCAAGAGCTAATGCAGTTCCACTAGGACTGTCTACTTTTCTATCATGATGTGTTTCTACAATTTCAATTTCGGAATTTGGAAGCTTTTGAGAAAGGCTACTTACAATATCCTTCATTAAGGCAATTTCATAAGACATATTTGCAGACTGAAAAATAGCAATATGTTTAGAGGCATTTAAAATCTTAGCTTGTTGTTCTTCAGTAAAACCAGTAGTAGCAATTACAAGGGCGATATTTTTAGATATAGCAAAATCTAAAATACCAATAGTAGCTTCAGGTGTTGAAAAATCAATAATAACATTAGGGAGTTCAAAGATATTGTTAAAATCATTGTAAACAGGGTATGCAAGATTATACATAGCATTTTTATCAAGACCACCCATCAAATGCATATTTGAATGTTGCTTTATCAACTTAGCAACTTCACTACCCATTTTTCCGTTAATACCATTTATCAAAACCTTTATCATAAAATCCTCCGCCAACTTTTGGGACGGAGTCAAAAATCACATTTTTTTAAATTAACAATGACTTTTAACTCCGTCCCAAGGAATCATAATTTAATATATTCAATTAAAACTATATTATTCTAAAAACAATTAAACTTAAAAATACATAAGCATATTTATAGAATTTTTTCGTATGTAAAATGCCTCTAATATGTTTAAAAGTTTCAACCAAAGCACTATACTTATCTGCAAAAGTAACTACAACAGTTTCTTTGTAATGTGGAATTTTAATAGTAACTGGCCACATATGATTAACAATTACATCTTTTTCTATGTCATTCAAATTAAAAATTGCAGTAGCATTTTTTAATGCAATTTTAGGATGCATAAAAGCATGTTGTCCTTTCCAACTCTTGTCTTCTCTAATGTGAGTGTGCCAGTCGTATAAGAATAAATCATGAAGCATTGCACCACGAGTGGCAGAAACATAGTCTAAATTTAATTTTTTGCAAATTATATATGTGTAATAGGCAACCTGCATACAGTGCTTATAGCAAGAAGTATGTGCATGTTGGTTATATATTTTCATTTTTTGAACCTTAGTATTTTTAACTAAGTCATTTATAATAGAGAAAAACTCTTCTAAAGAGGTGTTTTCAACTATTAAATCTTTTGTTATCATAAAGTGATTTCCCCTTTTTTAAACTCTACTTTAATTATATCACAGAGGGTAACAAAATGATACTAATTTAATAGAAATTTAATAAATTGACAGAATAGTATTATATTAGGTTAAATTTTTTCATTTCGGTTTCTAAAATTTTTTGTTTTTCTAAAGACATTGTAACTAAAGGCAAACGAACTCTCATACTATCATAGCCCATCATAGACAAAGCAGACTTTACGGGAATAGGGTTTGTTTCACAAAATAGGCTATCTATTAAAGAAATTGATTTTATTTGAGAATCTTTTGCTAAAGTATAATTACCACTCAAGTAATCAAAAACCATATTGTGCACAAACTTAGGAGCAATATTTGAAAGTACAGAAATAACACCAATTCCTCCTAGAGATAGAATAGGGAGGGTTTGATCATCATTTCCAGAGTAAATATGCAAATTGTCTCCACACAAACTAGCAATTTTAGCTATTTGAGATATATTGCCACTTGCTTCTTTTATTGCTACAATATTAGGAATTTTAGAAAGTTTTAAACAAGTTTTAGGTTCTATATTTAAACCAGTTCTGCTAGGAACATTATATAAAATAATTGGCAAAGAAGTATTTTTTGCAATTTCTGTGTAATGCATAATTAAGCCGTTTTGAGTAGTTTTATTGTAATATGGTGTAACAAGTAATAAACCATCAGCACCAATGCTTTCAGCATATTTACTAAATTCAATTACAGATTTTGTGTTATTTCCACCAGCGCCAATAATAACAGGAATTTGCTTATGTACATTATCAATAGCAAATTTAGCAACTTGCTTTTTTTCTTCTAAAGTCATTGTAGAAGATTCACCAGTTGTACCAAGAATAATAAGAGCATCAGTACCTTGCTGAATTTGAAAATCAATAAGTTTTTTTAATGTGTCAAAATCGATACCATCTTGAGTAAAAGGGGTAACTAAGGCTGTACCACAACCAATAAATATATTTTTTTTCAAAACAATACCTCCATAAATATTTTTTGTATATCATATGTAGGCACAACAAAAAATGTCAACTAAAACTTAGTTGACATTCATAATTTATTTTAAGAATCCGCTTATAATCTGTTCTTCTGCTTCTTTTTCTGTAAGACCAAGAGTCATAAGCTTAATAAGTTGTTCTCCTGCAATTTTTCCAATAGCTGCTTCATGAAGTAAACTTGCATCAACATCATTTGCCACTATCTTAGGAGTGGAAGTAACTTTTGCCTTATCCATAATAATTGCATCACATTCAACATGCCCAAAGCATTTGTTGTTTCCATTAATATTTGAGCTGAATTCTTGAACAGAGTTGTCTCTTGCAATAGCACGAGAAGCAACATGTACACTAGAATTTTCACCATTCAAGTCAATATCAAAAATGCTTTTAGCTATTTGATTTCCAGAAGTCATAACTCTTTCTGTAATAACTAAACTTGTATTATTGCCAAGTTCGCCTTTAGTTTCACGAACAGTAGAAGAAACACCTTCAATTTGAATAGTCTCCATTTCTAATGTAGAACCTTCTTCAAGATTTACAATTGTTTGTGGATTTAAAATTCTATCTCCAGTTCCATTACCTTCACCATAATGTTTTTCAATGTATTTTACCTTAGCTCCTTTTGATAAATGAAATGTATGAATACCATCATGTTCTGAAGTTTCGCAAGAGCTGTTATGAATACCACAACCTGCTACAATTACTACATCAGCATTTTCTCCAACATAAAAATCATTGTATACAACATCATTAAAACCTGCTTCAGTTAATATGACTGGAATGTGAACACTTTCATTTTTAGTATTAGGCTTAATAATAATATCAATACCAGGCTTGTCTTGTTTTGTAACAATATCAATATTTGCAGTAGTATTTCTTGCAACACCTTTGCCATTTTCACGAATGTTGTATGCTCCAATTGGAGTTTTTTCAATATCAGCAATGGTTTTTAGTAGATTTTTTTCAATTGCATCTAATTTATTTTCAATTTCATTACTCATATTAGTTACCTCCTTTTTCAAGCATTACTTTACATGGCTTTTGAGTGTTATTTAAAAGTAGGGGAAGAACCTCTTCTTTTTGACCAACAGCTTGTACTTTTCCATCAACAAGTAAAATAATTTCATCTGCAATATTTAAAATTTTCTCTTGATGAGAAATGATAACAATTGAAGAATCACTAATTTCAGAATGCATTTTTTCAAATACAGAAATTAAGCTATTAAAGCTCCATAAATCAATACCAGCCTCAGGCTCGTCAAATACAGTAAGTTTCGACTTTTTAGCTGCAAGCATAGCAATTTCAATACGTTTTAATTCTCCACCAGAAAGTGAATTACTAACTTCTCTGTTTAAATAGTCTTTTGCACATAAACCTACATCAGAAAGATAGTTACATGCTTCTGAAACATTTATAGTGTTACCAGAACTTAGTTCTATTAAATCTCTAACAGTCAAACCTTTGAATTTTACAGGTTGCTGAAAAGCAAAGCCAATTCCAAGTTTAGCTCTATCAGTGATTCCAATATTAGTAATGTCTTTTCCATCAAAGAAAATACTACCAGAATCAGGCTTTAAAATACCCATAATAATTTTAGCAAGGGTAGATTTTCCAGAACCATTAGGACCAGTTATTGCAACTAACTTGCTGTTATCTATTTTTAAACTTATGTTATCTAAAATTTGTTTATTGTCTCTAAAATAAGAAACATTTTTAAGTTCTAACATAATTCTACCTCCTTAAAATTTAGCACATATATTGTACCACAAAGTGAGCAAAAATACTAGATTTTAATAATAAAACTTGTAAAGTATTGATGTGTGGAAAATAATAGGCTATAATATAACCGTAGGAGAAAGTAAAAATGAAACATATAAATAAAAATGAAATTTCCTCTAAAATGGAGGATGTAAACAAAATGAAAGAGAAACTTATAAAAGGAAAAAAAACCAAACTAGAAGAGTGTATTGCAGAAGAAGCGGTGGAATGGCAGTGCATAAAAAGGTTGTAAATATGTGGACACATTATGAGATTTAGTTGACTGTATAAGACATAAATAGTATAATTTCTTCTATAAGTATTTGTATAAAAAATGGGAGAGATATTATGAAAGATAAGATAATTGGAATAGTAATAGGAATAATATTTGGATTTATAATTTGGGTATCAATAATTAACTTATTGGGATTATATGTTGATATTGATAGTAAACAAGAAACAAGTATATGGATAAGTTTTTTTATACAGATAATAACTATAATACTAACTATAGTTACGAGTCTTAATTATAAAAAATGGAAAAGAGGTATAGTAATAACAATAATATCTATTTTAATTTTGTCTTTTATTATACCAATTAGAAAAGAGGAAGAGTGGAAAATTATTAATGATACGAAGCCTCCTATAGGCTTTTGCGCTTTTGGAGGTGGATTTACTACATCGGAAAAATACAAAGTATATTATAATATATATGGACGTCGCGTTTTTGAAGAGTCGACAGGGAAAATTCAAAAATTGTACTAATTCAAAAAATGATGTAAAATGAATAATTAAACCTGAGGTCGAAAGACCTCAGGTTTTTAAAACTTTTCAATCCATTTATTTAAAATATTTGTAGCAATTTCTTTTGTAACATTATCTTTATCAAACAATGGGTTATATTCAACTAAATCAGCTGATTTAATAATATCACTATACTTTGTAATCTCATCTGCTAAAGCATAAGCCTCTTCTAAATTGATACCGTTTTTAGCTGGAATAGAAACACCAGGTGCAACATTAGGATCTATTAAATCTAAATCAAAACTAATATGTACTCCGTCAGTTCCATTTGAAGCAATAGCAAAAGCCTTTTTGCAAATTTCTTCAACTCCATATTTTTTAATATCTTCAGTAGAAAATACAGTAACACCCGCATCTAATACATTACCCCATTCCCATGGGTCAATATCTCTACCACCAACAATAACAGCATTTTTAAAATTGTAAAATGGACCATCATGAAAATCTGATAATATGCTCTTTTCATAATGTGTAGCAACTGCTAAAGGCAAACCATGTAAGTTACCAGTAACAGAAGTAGGATAGGTATTGAAATCAGCATGTGAATCAAACCATATAATTCCCATATTTTTATTTTCTTTTATAGAACCTAAGCTAGAACCAATTGCAACAATGTGATCTCCACCTACAAGTAAAGGAAATTCACCATCTTGAATAACTTTACGAGTTGTGTTATATAGCCTTTCATTAAATTCGTTGATTCCTTCTAAGTTTCTTTTCTCATTTTTTGAATCTAGCGCTTTAACTGCCAAAACCAAATTATGCATTTTTGTGTAATATGCATCCTTTTCCTCGTCATTCATATTTTCTTCAAAATGAATTTCATGCATATCTAGTAACAAATCATCAAACTTTGAAACAAAGCTGTTAATGTCATTAGAATCTGAACTTGAGTTAGATTCTTCGTCTTTTTTGTTACCTTTCAAAACATAATTGTGAGAAATGTTGCTTGATTTTAAGTCATTTGTTAGGACTTGTGCTCCAAGCTCAGCACCATCAATTTTTAGACCTAAGTCAGTGCATGCACTTATAATTGATACTTTTTTCATAATAAAACCTTCTTTAAATTTTTACTAACATGATGATGATAATTATCAAACATCAGAAGCAAAACAAATTATACCAATAAGCTACAAAAAAGTCCAGTGTTTTGCATAAAAAAAATCCTCCTTTTCAGGAGAATTTTAACTATTTAATTTCAACTACAGTTACACCCATTTCACCCTCACCAAAGGTTCCTATACGAAAACTTTTTACATGTGGATGCTTTTTCAAAAATGAGTGAATACCTTCACGTAGTTTACCAGTACCCTTACCGTGTACTATTCTGACAGGTGAAATATTTGCAGATGCACAGTTATCTAAATATTTATCAATAATATAAATGGCTTCGTCAACATTTTGACCAATAACATTTATTTCCGGAGAAATAACTTTCGTCTTTGAAGATTTTTCAGTTGTTACTTTACCTGTTGACTTAGAAGTAGAAACATTACCTGATAATTTTCGTAAATCTGAAAGTTTAACATTCATTTTCATACTACCAACTTGAACTTGTACTTCGTTAGACTTATTTACAGTATTTCCAAGTATAATACCATTTGTGCCAAGAGATGATATATATACATTTAATCCATCTTTTATATCATTTTCATTTATGGCCTCAAAGCTATTATCTTGTCCACTATAGTGAACAGAATTTATATTCCTTATTTTATCATTTAATTTGTTTCTTAAATTATTAGCTTGTTTTAAGTCTACGGAAGCACTGAGTTTATGGATTATTTCAGTTGCTTCTTCTTTAGCAGAAAGTAAAATATCTCTGGCTTCTAATTTTGCGTCTTCAAGCATTTTTGCTCTTTTTTCTAAAACGTCATCTTGCTTTTTTTCTAAACTTTTTCTTAAAGCTTCAACTTGTCTTAAATTCTTTTCAGTTTCTTCTACTTGTTTTTCTACTTTCAATTTATTATCATAAATATTTTTCAACAATTCTTCAATTGAAACTTTATCCTCTTTTAAATGAGCATTTGCTACATTCAAAATTTGCTCGTCTAAACCTAACTTTTTACTAATAGCAAAGGCATTACTTTTGCCGGGAATACCAACTAATAGTTTATATGTAGGTTTTAAATTTTCTATATCAAACTCAAAACTTGCATTTTCAAAACCATCTGTAACTAATGCAAATTCCTTTAATTCTTGATAATGGGTAGTACAGCAAACCAAAGCATTAATGCTTTTTAAATAACTTAAAATACTAATTGCAAGTGCAGCACCTTCTACAGGGTCTGTACCAGAACCAAGTTCGTCTAATAGTACTAGGCTATTATCATTAGCTTTTTTAGTAATCTCTACAATGTTTTTCATATGAGCTGAAAAAGTACTAAGTGATTCTTGAATACTTTGCTCATCACCAATATCAGCAAAAATGTATGTGAATACGCAGATATTACTTCCTTCACTACATGGAATAGGAATACCTGAATATGCCATGAGAAGTAGCAAACCAAGAGTTTTCAAAGCAACAGTTTTACCACCAGTGTTAGGGCCAGTTATTAAAAGAGAAACATAGTCTTTTCCTAAGCCAATGTTTATAGGTACAACTTTATCTTTATCGATTAAAGGATGTCTTGCTTTATGCAAATCTACAAATTTTTCGTTATTAAGAATAGGTGTAATACCATTGATTTCTATGCCAAAATGAGCTTTGGCAAAAATTAAGTCAATGTTAGCAATTAAATTTAAGTCATTGTCCAATTCTGTAGTATAGGCATATAAAGAAGCAGATAATTGATGTAATATTTTTTCAATTTCCAAGTCTTCTTCAATTTTTATATGATTTATTTTGTTATTTAAATCAAATATACTAGTTGGCTCAATGTATAAAGTTGATCCACTACTAGAAGTATCATGAACAAAGCCTTTTATGTAGCTTCTGTATTCCTCTTTAACGGGAATAACATAACGATTATTACGAATAGTAACAATTGGCTCCATTATATATTTAGCATAAGTGCTAGAATGAATATAGCTATTTAATTTATCTTTAACTTCTTGTTCAAAATTTTTTCTATTTCTTCTTAAACTAGAAAGCTTTTTTGAAGCATTATCAGCAATAGTGCTTTCATCAATAATTTTGTCAAAAATACTTTTTTCAATTGAAGGATTAGAGTATAAAAGTGTAAAGTACTTTTCTAAATTTATAAAAGAAGATGTGTTATTATCATAAAAATACTCTTTTAATTCTCTTGCAATTCTTAAAAGCATACCAATATTAAGCAATCCTTTTATAGACAAAGTTTGATTGCTTTTTAATATTTTAATATATTTTTCTAATTCATCAGTTTCATAAAAAGGTGGAGATCCTTTTTGATGTAAAAGAGTATCAGCCTCTTTAGTTTCGTTAAGCAAAACATCAACTAATTCAAAGCTAAAACTAGGCTTTAAACTGTCACACATATTTTTACCTAAATATGTTTTACAATGTTTCTCTAAAACATCAATAATTTCATTATATTCTAATTTATTTAAAATCGCTTCCATAATTAACCTCACACATCTATTATGCCATAAAATAGGGAAAAATACAAGAATGAAAGACACAGATAATACAAATTTGTTGCTACTGTTAAGACTTTTTAATAGAAAAAGCGTTCAAAAGATGTCGGAAAAAGTTACTAAAAATTAAAAAAAATATTGAAAATAAAAAAATGTTATAGTATTATAAATGCATAATAAATCCAAAAGAAAAGTAAGAAAGAGGCACAAAAAATGAAAAAAATTAAAACCTTTGCAGGAGTAGAGAGAGCCACATCATTAATAAATAATAACCAGGCTAAGAAATTAGCTTTATTAAGCATATTAGGGACAGATATTAAATATGAAAATATTTAGTACCTGTCCTTTTTGTGTGCCTGAAGTTGAAGGAGGATGATGTAAAACAGACTTTAATATTAGAATATATAGCATTAAAAATGCAAAGCAAAGTAATCAAAAAATGTCCATAATAGAACAGAGTACAAAGAACTGGATGTATAGTTTAGAAAGTTTAAATAAATAAAGGAAAGGGATATGGTATATAAACCATATAAAAGGTACAAAGAAAAATGAAAACGAAGAACAAAAGAAATTACTCAAATCAAACAGGTATTACTCTAATAGCATTAGTAGTAACTATTGTAGTCTTACTAATACTTGCAGGAGTGAGTATAAATGCTCTATTTGGAGATAGTGGAATAATAAATAAAGCCAAAGATGCTCAAAACAAAATGGACCAAGCAGTAGAAAATGACCAAAAAGGAATAAATGAATTAAGTAATTGGTTAGACAGCAAAACAAATGGAAGCACAGGAGAAGATGATAATCCATCAACAACACCTAAAATTTCAACATTAGTAGGAACAGTAGTAGATAAAAATATAAAAACAGAAGATGCATATGAAAATAAAATAACAATACCAAAAGGATTTAAAATATTAGAACATAATCCTACTTCAAGTACAGGAGCAGTAACATATAATTATACAAACTCAGAAGAAACAGGAGAGCATATTCCAGCAGTACAAGATGGAATAGTAATAGAAAATGGAACAGATGGAAATCA
>OIZE01001515.1_pt1 | contig 14172 bp, 5 predicted proteins | sample 1588421 | NCBI WGS metagenome assembly OIZE01 (sample SAMN03283251) | human gut metagenome | biome: human-associated habitat; material: feces | host: Homo sapiens | place: USA | collected 2013 | reverse complement strand
TAAAAAACTACATAAGGATATTCAAGACCTACTCGGCAGACTTTGGTGCGCTGGGCTGGATACTTTCTGTGCTTGCAATTATCGTTGTTGTGGCTATCTTTGTGCTTATTATTTTTATGATAGTGCTTGCTGTGAGAAAGTACATAAGATTCAGACATTCTATCGTCAGCAATGAGGATCTTATCGAAGAAATATCTGACCTGCAGCGTCAGGTGGTCAAAATGACCAAGGAAAAAGATGAGATCATGGCAATGAAGGTGGCTCAGCTCGGCGTATATGACAACACAGCTCTTGCAGAGGGTGAAACAAAGCTTGCAGAGGGTGAGCAGATGCCTGCACAGGGCGAAGTTCAAACCACTGTTGACGGCGTTGTTCAGACTGCCGACTGCCGTTTCTCTAAGCTTATCGAGGTGGACAATTTTTACAAGACATACGAGCCGCCTGCTTACAATAATGACATCACCCTTAGCGGTATCTGCGAAGCGTACAGAAACTTTGCCTGCTCAAGAATGCACCTTTATTATGACATAAAAACTATCCGACTTTTCATTGCAGGCATGGCTTCAACAAAGCTTATTATCCTGCAAGGTATCTCTGGTACAGGTAAAACATCATTGCCATATTCATTCGGCAAGTTCTTGCAGAAAGATACCACTATCGCTTCTGTTCAGCCGTCATGGCGTGACAGAACTGAGCTTTTTGGTTACTTCAACGAGTTCACGAAGAACTTTAATGAAACAGAAGTCCTCAAAAGAATTTATTCTTCTGAATACAATGACGATGTAAACTTCATACTGCTCGATGAGATGAACATTGCGAGAGTAGAATATTACTTTGCAGAAATGCTCTCGATTCTTGAAATGCCTGATCCTGCCGAGTGGGAGCTTGATCTTGTTCCTAACGTGTGGAGTACCGACCCTGTTCGCCTTGACAAAGGCAAGCTGCGTATTCCGCAGAACATCTGGTATATCGGTACTGCCAACAACGACGATTCCACGTTCACTATCTCAGATAAGGTATACGACCGTGCGCAACCTATCAATCTTGACGCAAAGGGAGTTGCCTTTGACGCACCTGACACGCCGCCTATGAATTTAAGCTTTGAACATCTTGATACACTTTTCAAGGAAGCTTTTCAAATGTATCCTGTTTCTCAGGACAGCTTGAAAAAGATCCAGCAGCTTGACCTGTGGGTGATCGAAAAGCTGAGAGTGGCTTTCGGTAACCGTATACTTAAACAGATGAACTTGTTTGTTCCTGTATACGTTGCCTGCGGCGGCGAGGAGCTTGACGGCATTGACTATGTGCTTGCCACAAAGATATTCAGAAAATTTGAGTCCTTGAACCTTGCAATGCTCAGGGACGAGCTGAAAGAGCTTTGCACCTATATGCAGAAGCTTTTTGGCAGAAACACCATGAAAGAGTCTATAGCATATCTTGAAAGATTGCAAAAGCTGTACTAAAATTTGTACTGATATTTGAGAGGAGGGACGGGCATGAGCGAATACAACGAACAGCGTGCAGCTTTTGATAATGCTGTAAAGACGTTTGACGGCAATAACAGCTTTGCGGCAGCCCGTGCCTTGCTTCTTTCGGGCGAAAAAACTGTATCTTTTAATCGTAAGATAATCGAGAAGAATATAGATTCGTCCTGGCTCACAGAGATAGAAAAAGCTCTGCCACATCTTGATACGGTAATAAGAAATCCCAGAAACACCATTAAAGAAGTGGAAGAGATCGTGCCTATCGCTATGTCAAGGAAGATAACGGTAGAGTCCATAAAACATCTAGGACAGCACACCGATCTTATTCAGGATATCGACAAAAAGACTGGAAAGATAACTCCGTCAAAGATACTGAACATTCATAAAGAGGAAACTCTCGATACATATGAAAATAGATTTGTAAATACCCTTATCGACAGGCTATACATTTTTATAAATATAAGATACAATAAGCTTGTCCAGACCGCAGAGGCGCAGGAGGCTTATTCTTTTAATTACGACACCGTGGCTGACAGCGGCGACGGGAGAAAGGTCAACATTAGTTTTAAGATAGAAACTGTTGACAGTCTTGTCGGCGGCAGCAAGGATACTGACGTTTGGGCAAGGCTTGAAAGGGTCAAAAAGGCTATCGAGGGCTATAAAGGCTCAGTGCTTTGTACCACTCTTGGCAACGCTTTTATCAGACCGCTTGTTATGAGAACAAACGCTATCACTAAAAATGTGGACCTTATGGCGTGTCTTACCCTTTGGCAGTTTATCGAAAGCTACGATAAGGCAGGCTACGAGGTCAACGTTTCTGATACTGCACAAAGACCTGATGATTCTTATATCGAGGATATATATGGTCTGACCGCAATGAACTATATGCTTTTCCGCTCCTATACCCATGGGGCAGATAAGTCGGAGGAGCTTAAAACCATAAAGAGCAAGACACTCGCACCAAAGGTTGTCAGGCGTTTTGATAAGCAGACGTCTGATAAATATGATGTCATAGTTGGCGAGGGTGAACAAAGTAGTGCAGGTAAGACAGATATGGGTATGACTGCCGAAGAGGCAGGAAACCTTACGGCAGAGCTTGACCGTATAGTTGAGATAGAAAAGCAGTTTCTCAAAGACGAGGAAGACCGTAAGAGGGCTGAGGAGCTTGCGGCTGCAGAAGCTGAAAGAAAGCGTGCCGAGCAGGAGGAACTGGAGCGTCAGCGGCGTGAGGAAGAAGAGCGCATAAGGCTGGAGCATGAGGAAACTGAACGCAGAAGATTGGAGCTTATCCAAAAACAGCAGGCGGAGCTGGCTGCAAGAGAAAAGGCGGAGCGTGAGGAACGTGAACGCCGTGAAAAAGAGGAAGAGATCAAGCATATCGCAAGACGCAAAAGGCAAATGGAAGAGCGCCAACGCCGTGAAGAGGAGCAGCGTGTCCGTGAGGAAAGAGCTAGGATCCGAGAGGAGAAAAAGCTCGTTCGCAGCAGCCTTGGATCTGCTATGGATCAGCAGATCAGCACGAATGAAGAAGCCGTGTCTTCAAGCTTTGTGTCAGAGTATGAGTCCCCTGAGATCGTTGCAAAAAAGGCGAAAGAAGCACAACAGCAGCGTGAGCAGGAACGTCGTGAGCGTGAACGTGCTGAGCGTCTTAAAGCTGAACGTGAAAGCTTTGAAAATAAAAATATCAATGAGATATTTAAAGAATATTCCAAAAATCCATATTACATGGCAAAACGTGGCATAACATATGTTCTGGCTCACGCATTTGGGATCATACCTGTTGTGACGGATAATCCAGACTATATCAGAATGCTCAAAGTCAAGAAGGAAAAAGAACTGGCTGATGCAGAGAGAAAACGTGCAGAGCGTGAAATTGAGATCATCTATGAAAAATATGCTCCGTATCTGAAATATGATGTAAAGAGGCGTATCAAAAACAGGCAGTTTAAAAAGAGAAAACGTCTTGAGCGAAAGAACAGACCGCCAAGACCATATATTCCGCCACAGCGCACCGCTGAGGAGCAGAAAGCTATCGACACAGAAATGAAACGACTCTATAAGGAGTATCATGTTTCAGCAGTTGGCAGAATGGCAAGGCATTTGAAAGAGAAATATAGGAAACAATAACACGGAGGGAGCGTCGGTATCATCGGCAAGGCGTTGAGGATAGTAAAAATAGCTTTGACAATACTTGGCTCTGCTGTGTTTGCGGCACTGCTGAGTGTGACGGTGTACATAATGGTCTGCGGCTGTATCGGCAAAACAGCAAGCATTTTTGGTTACAGCGTACTGAAGGTCGTGAGTGGAAGTATGGAGCCGTCTATACATGAGGGTGACTATATTTACATCAAAAGGACGGATACTGACAGCTTAAAGGCAGGGGATATCATTTCGTTCTACTCTCAGGATGATAGTATTAAAGGCGAGATAAATACTCACAGGATATCTGAGGTTTTGAGCGACGGCACTTTTGTCACTAAAGGCGATGCTAACAAAATAGAGGACAGTGTGACGGTGCAAAAAGTCAGCATTATTGGAAAATACTATGGAAAACTCAGATTTTTCAAGTGGCTTGGGTCATTTGCATCAACAAAGAAGCTCCTTATACTGTTTGTGATAATCCCAACAGTTTGCATGGCGGTGTATGAGGTAAAAACTATCGCAAAGATAAAGATATACTCAAGCCGTGAGGAAGCTTTGAAAGCGGCTGAGGAAGAAAAGGAAAAGCTTATGCGTGAGGCTGTTGAAAAGGAAGTTCAGCGGCTGAAAATGCAGGAAAACGATAAAAAGGAGGCGAACAGCTTTGAATCAGGAAAAGATAATGAAGGCTAAAATGATAACGGCTATCGTTATTTGTATTGCGGCACTTACAGGGCTGTTCGTTTTTATCGGCCTTTATATGGACAAGTCCGAGGAAGTCAGAAAGACTTACATTGCTAAGTATATGGAAAATCTGTCTGCCGCCTCTGAGGAGATAGACACTTATCTTGAAAGCGGCAAGGATCTTCCAACGAGATATAACATGATACTTTCGGACATGGGTGCGGCAAGGTCGCTGGTGTTTCTTATCGACGATTACACTGATGAGCAGAAGGCTATAAATGAGCTTCATTACTGCTTTGTGAAGTATCCCGAACAAATGCAGGGCAAGCTTGAGGACGTAAAAAAAGCACTTGACCATATCACCGAAAATCTTGACAAAGGCTATAGGGAAGTCAACGAGATAGTTGATTCGGTTGATAAAATGGGAAATTAATGCAAGGAGGACAATAACGTGAGCAGTAAAGGGCAGCTTAAAAGAGAAATAAAGAAATGCAGACTTACTATTGAGGAAATAGAGCGTAAGAGATCACGTTCACAATCAGCACTGGTTCAGGCAATTCTTTTGCAGGAAGAGCCTAACGAAATGGACGTTGAGTGGTTCAACAAATACACAGGCGAGATAACCGCTTGCAGAAACCACATGATAGAATTGCAGAAAGAGCTTGACTCGATGAAATAATGGAGGTCGCCAAAGTGGCTGAGCATAAAGTGATAGAGAAAGCAGACAGCGAGGAAGAAAAGAAGAAACGCAAACTGCTTATTATAAAAATAATACCAGTTGCAGTGCTGGCATTTATACTTATTGCGGTCAGCTTGGCTTGGTTTACTATTGATAAAGCCCTTGATCTTGATTCATTTGGAATGAAAAGCGTAGATTCGCCATTTGAACTGAAAACAGTAGGCAGTGCCAATGTGCTTAAAGCTGAGATACTTGACAGCAATGACTACTCTAAGGTGTCTGATGAAAGCAATATCACTTCTGACGAAAACAACAAGATCTACTGGCTTCTTGATGAAGAAAGCGGTATGACGAATGGTATTAATCCTGGCAGTCATGGAAAGCTTACTTTTTATGTTATTCCGAAGCAATCGGGGGAAATGGAGATACAGTTCAAGCTGAGTATCACGGGGTATGCAGAGAATAAAAACGGCGACAGCGTTTCATACGAAAAGGTAACTGATGAAAATGTTACAAGCTTTTTGAATGGACACATCATGTTTTTTGAGAAATATGATGAAAGCACTCACACATATTCCGATTTTCTTAGTGATGAAACATTCACAAGGACGTTTAAAGATTGTAAAGTAGACGTTCCGCAGGAAGTGAACGTATATTGGGTGTGGCCGAACACGCTTGGTCAGATAATAATGAAAAGCACAGATGAAAATCTGACAGAGAAAAACGTGCTGTTTGATGATGACAGTAAAGAACGTTTGGATTTTGCGGAATATATAAAGGGTAATTTAAGCTTGTTCTTATCAGGTGATGCTGATAAAGAACAAAATAAAAAGGTTATTGAGAATATACTTAAAGGTGAAAAATACAGCACAGCACAGTTATCGTTATTAAGCTCAATGTATAATGACGCTGACGAAAAGATAGGTACAAAGGTGCAATATATCCTTGTTGAACTAAACGTATAGATAAGAATATTAACTTTGCACGGAGGCAGTTGAAAGTGAAAGCTAATAGAAATCAGAAAATTAACAGAATATGCCACAAGCTTTACAGCAAGTATCGCAAGAATGTTATTTCTTTAGTTACCGCTGCCGTATTGCTTGTTACAAGTATGCCTCTTGCAGACATTTCAGGTGTTGTGTCTAAAATGGTATCAACTGTCACCAATGCTATTACGGCTATGGCGGAAGATACATATACTGACATAACTAACGATATCAAAAATGGCGTTTATACCATACAGAATGCAGAAGATTTTAAAAAGCTTCTTAATGCAGACCCTTCTGTTTATCAGAATATCACTGTATTGTTTTCAAACAACCAATCTCAGTTTAAGGCTTCTGATTTTACAGGAATAGAAAAAGGACTTGGTAATGAAATTTATCCTTTCATGGGAACAGTCAAAGCAAATGAGGGTTCAGCTATTAATCTTCCTATTAATTTTGCTCTGTTTGAATATCTTAGTGACAGTGCAAATTTAGATACTATTATTTTTGCTAGACCCGAAGATAAAAATTCAGCTTTGCTTGCTGAGAATGTTATACACGGTGATGTGGCTTCAGCTAATAAGTGGAAAATAAAAGCTGATCCTGTAGATGATTCAGGTGCTACAATTTATAAATCCTTCACGTCTGTTATAGGCAATATGAAAAAAGGAGCAAAGGTCGATCTGGACATCGCTCTAAGTAATAATGTCAAGGCGGAAGTATCAGACGGTGATAATGCCGGTCTTGCCTGTGGCACTATGGACGAGAATGCAAGCCTTGCTGTAAGCCTGTCAAGTGGTTTGCTTGACGTTTCAGGTAAGTCGAACGCAGGTGCATTTGTTGGGAAAATGGGTGTTGGTGCAGCACTGAGTATTGACAAGTGCGATACCTTGACAGATGTAAATGTATCCGCAAAAAACGCAGGCGGACTTGTGGGAAGTGCAGAGAATGCAGAAATAAATGTCGGCGGAAATGTCAACATTAACATGACCGGAAGCGTTACAGGCTCTGTAACTGCGGGCGGTCTTTTCGGCTCTTATACATACAGTAAAGCAAGCGAAAAGATATTTGATATTTCAAAATTCAGCGGCATGAATATGACCCTTGATTGTCCAAGCGGAAGCACCGCAGGCAGTGCGGCTGTCGGTTCTGTTTTCGGAGTGCTGATAAACAGCGCAGATAGTGCAAAAATCAGTATCAAAGGCACAGCCGGTGATACGATCACTTCAAACTTCAAAGGCACTGTCACGGCAGGTTTTTATGGTGGTATTGTCGGAAGATATTCTGCCAATTCTCTTAAATCTGAACTTGCACTCAGCGAAGTTACTGTAAATGTGACCGGTTCATGCAATACCCTTGATTTTGGCGGGCTTATCGGTAAGATAGGTGATAACAGCAAGGCTTATGTAAGTGTCAAGGATACCACTATAAGTATTAATAATCCCACATCATCACAAAATAATTATGGCGGACTTGTAGGCTATGCAGATCAGGCTTTTATTGATGTTGGCGGCAAAGTCACAGTTACGGCAGCTGACGTTTCTGCAAACCAGAGCGTAGGTGGCATTGTTGGCAAATTTAATAAAAATGGCGTTGTAAGGCTTGGCGGTGAAACAAACCTTTCAGGCTTTTATCCTAAAGACCCTAGCAAAAACAGATGCCAGATAGTAGGAAATAGAGGCAATGCTTTGATTTATAGCTTAAGCGGCTGGTCATTTACAAGGACATCTTCAAAAGTCATAGACGATATGGATTGGGGCGGAGTGCTTCGCCTTAACGATTCCGATATGCTTGAGAGTGCTGAAGGTGTTCTGTCTTTTGATGGATCAGGGCATACTGTTACAATAAATGGATTTCCTAATAACAATATAACCATAAGCAATAGGGCAGATTTTGCCCGTGCGGCTTTGATAATGCAGCATGATAGCAATGATTTTGTTAAGTACAGCGAAAATTCTGTAGGTAAAACAACAATGTCTGCGGCAAATATCAGCCTTAATGCAGATGTTGATATAAGCGGCACAGGTCTAACCGGTTTTATGCGTGACAATGGTGAGGATACATTCACAGGCACGCTTAATGGCAATAGTCATAAACTTACCATGACCGTGGGAATAGAAAATGATAAGATAGTTTTCCATACTCACAACGGACTTTTTGCAAAGACAAGCGGTGCAAAAATAAGCAATATAAAGCTTGTTTCAAACTTAAATATTGTCGGTGACGATGTTAAAGGCGGTGATGCTTGTTATATTGGTTCTGTATCTGCATACAACAGCGGAGCTTTGACTATCTCCAATGTGACCGCTGATGTTACCGCAGCCCCAAGTGGAGCGTATACGAATTTTGTCGGAGGTATGGTTGGATATGTTGCTGATGTTGCTAGTGCAACAAACGACATTTCATTCAATAACTGTACTCTTAATGTCACCCTTAAATATAACAGTACAAAAGCAAATGACTGCACTGTTTTGGGCGGAGTTATTGGAATTGTTGATGGAGCAAAAACTGAAATTACAAAAAAAATCGTTTTTGATGAAGTAACGGTCAATGGCTCAATTGAGGATAAACATACAGGCTCTAATGCAAGAGTAGGCGGACTTATTGCTGAAGTTAAAGCAGTTGATGACAAAGGATTGAAAACGAATACAACGATTTGTAATAAAATAGATATAAAAAAAGTAGACATCAATGGTTTGACAATTACAACCAAAGTAAATAAAACAGGAAGCACAAGTGGTGGCTTTTTGGGACATAACTGGTATAGGGTCAAGGTTACGCTTTCTGATTTGAAAATATCGAATTCTAAATTAAATGCTAGTAGTTATGAGCTTGGAGGTCTCGTTCTTTCAACAACAGGATATTGGAATGTTAAAACTATCCATTTCGCAAATGATGTTAAAATTTCTAATAGCCGTTGCTTTAGATTTGGTATGCTTTCAGGAACACTATTTGGAAGAAGCTATGATTCATATGGTTTTGATTATATGAATGCAATTAATTATAATAAAGCTATTTGTGGTTCAGATGCAACATATTTTGAACTGACTGGAATAGGTGATAAAGGCTATGTTATAGATGACAGTACAGAACTCAGTTTGAGCAAATGTGAATATTTTGATGAAATAACTAGATCAAGTATTTATGGTGATGCTGCAAACCCTGTATCAGGTCAGAACGCCATAATTTCTATTCCTGCTGTTACAGATAGCGGAGAGCGATTACTCTATACAGACGGAAAGAAGTGCAATACTTATCAGAATCAGACTAAAAAAGACAAAAGCAACGCCACTGATTGGAAATCAAATCCAAGTGCAAGGTATTATTATAATCTTGATGTATACAGGACAAATTATGTTAATGAAACAGGCGGAGCTAAAGCTACTGTATGGAGTGCAAGAGTTTTTGCGGCGTCAAACATAAAAAATTATATTTGTGATAAAGACCCCGGTTTCCCTAAAGATGAAACAATAGATCTGCGTGGATATTCTTATTATCCTGTTGATACGAATAACCTAACTATTAGTTCAAGTTCAACTATTATTTTTGACAATAAAGGCTTTAATATGTCTGAAAAAGTGTTAAATAATAACCATCCTCGTCATACGAATGGTAATGATAGTGTTAATCCTAGTAAAAACGATGATTCTCGTACACAGCATTACATGATGCAGTGCGGACTTTTCAGAAATGAAAATGGAGCTGTTACCATAAGTGGTAAACTGACCTTTAAGGGAAATATCGGTAAAGTGAATGGTGGTTCAGGTGCATTGGTTTGCGGCTCGGTTGCTGACGACACCAATACTTCAAAAAAATCTGTCAAAATTACCGGCAGTATCGTTCTTGATGATCTGTATGTGAATGATACTTCTTTAAGTTTAAATGGCGAAAATTCTTACGCCCCTTTGCTTATAAATAAGATAGGCAACATGACAGAGATCACTATACAGAATGTGTCACAGAAAAAACACAGTACGACCGCTGAGCAATATAACAAAGGCGGTCAGGATTACGCCGCAACAAGCCTTATAGGCAATGTAGGAAGCGAAAAGGGTCAAAATATATCTCTGACTTTCTCAAATATCAAGCTTGACGCAAGTAATGAAAATTCAATTTTCAAAAATGCCACTCTGCTTGAAAGCTTTCAGCATTCTGACGGCGCAGGCTCTTCTGCAATATACAACTATAAATGGGAAGAAGATTGGGGAACAGAAGAAAAGCATAATGTAACCTACGGAAAAGAAGTGTCTGAAACCATTAAGAATGTTGACAATGACGGAAATAGCAGGCAGAATAAATATCATGGCGATTGGAGTAGAGATGACAGGTATACTTCTCCTGACCAAAATAACGCAAAAGAGGAATACAGCTTTGCTAATTACAAGCCATATGTTGCTAAAACTGCTGTTACAGGTCAGACCGACAAAACTTATGATGAGATAGACGTAAACCTTGAGCGACCATATCTTATAGAGGGCTGCGGAACATACTCTGATCCATATATCCTTGACGCTTCCACACTTGCAGAGGTCGCACGAGTTATCAGTACAGCCGCACCTACAAATGGCTGGGAAGTAAACTATAATGCAAACGCTTCTGCCGATAGATCGACTGTTGATGCTGGTAGTGCTTTTTGCAAAGGCAAAAAACATGAAAAATATACTTATGATGGTGCAGGCAATTTTGTAAGCGGAACGAAAAACGTTTCAAAAGATAACCTTATCAAATATCTTTGCGAGGCTTATTACAAGATAGATGATGATATAGTTCTCGGCAGTTCTTTTGCAGGTCTTGGCGGAACGTCGAACATTTACGTTTTCAGGGGCGTTATAGTTGGACAGAAGAGATCCGACGGAACATATCCAACTATCACCAATAACTCTGCAAGCCCTCTCATCAGGTTCAGCAGCGGAAGTGTTGTAAAAGATATCAATATAAAATATACCAAAGAAGTAACGCTTTCAAAAAACAATAATAATAAATTAAACTATAGTACCGGAAAGACGGAGTATTACGGCGGTGTTATGGGCGTTGTGTTCGGTGGAGATAATATCATTGATAATGTCAAGGTAACAAATCCTAATATAAAATTTGCAAATAACGATAACAGCAAACAACATCTCATTACTGCAGGCGGATATGTTGGTGCCATAGTTTACGGCGGAGTTATTTTCAGAAATATGGGCAACGTTGCCAAAGACAGTGCGCTTACGACCAGCAATACTGAGGCAGTGGACGAAAACGCAGATACCAACCTCTTTATCAATCCATATATAGGCAGAGTTGTAAACGGCTTTGCTATCGAAGAGGGAACAAAGTTCGGTAAGTCAACTAACCTTGACAATGGCAGGAAAAATTATCTCATAACGCAGTTCAAGAGCGAGCTAAGTGATGAAGAAAAATTAAATGTTATTGCCGGCACGACCAATACTATTGAAGTGCCTAATGCACAAGCGTTGTTTATGCTGTCTGTCATATCACAGTCCGGTATGGGATATACAGACCGTAAAAACAATACTTGCGGCTATGGTCATTATACTTTTACCCGAAATGCAGACTATTCAAAAGTTGGTACAGCTGCATTGACTTCTGATGATACAGATTACAAAACTGCGCTCTCAGACTATCAAAGACTTGAAAAGGCTACAAGCAAGGAATATGAAAAGAAAAATTCTGTAATGCTAAAAAAATATACAAAGCCAAGTGAAAAAGGTCTTTATGAAGCAAAGTGGGTACACGAATTAAATAAGAACTTTACTGTTAAACTCACAGGAAATGGAACCTATGACCTCACCGACACAGGTTTTCGTGGAATAAATCAGTTGTTTGATGCAAAGGATAGTAACCTTGGCGACATTAAATGTGATTATACTTTATCTTTGACAGCTATCCAGGGAAATGATAAGACTATAAAGCTCGATACAGATATAAAAGCCTATGCTGTGAAAATAACGGATAACAAGAGCGGTAACACTATTGAATTCCAAGATGTGGATAACTATAAATATCGTACCGCATTTGCCTCCGTAAAAGGAGTTGGGTTGATAAACTGTTCAACGTATGCTCTAACTGTAGATAGTCTTAAGCTTTCCGGCAAGATCAGCGTTAAGACATATAACAATGACGGAAAATCGTATGTTAATGAAGACCTTTCTACAGGTGGTATTGTTGGCGGAGTACAGGGTCAATGCAAGTTTAGCGGAATAACCTTGAACGATCTTGAAATTTACGGCGCATATACTGTGGGAGGACTTATAGGAAAGTCAACAAATAATATCAATATAAGTGGCGTTAAGTCTGAAAACAGCGGCGTTTATGTGTATGGCGGATTTGAAACAGGCGGTCTTGTGGGAAATTCTCAGAAGGGCAGCGAATTTAATGTTAAGGATTCCAAGATAACTATTAATAAAGTTGAATTTGCTAATCTTGATAAAGGCACAGGTACTTGGTTTGGCGTGGGTGGAATCGCAGGCTCTGCAAATATCAAAACGACAATAAGCAATGTCCGGCTTACACCTTATAATAAAGACAGCTTTATCGGCTCAAAAAAAGACAATAAACCCCTTGCTACTCTGACAATGAACGAGGGCGGTCTTATAGGATTGTCTAACGAAGTATGCACAATAGAAAACACAAGCGTCAGCGTCGATGTTTATGGAAGTAATGCCGGCGGATTCGTTGGAATAAACAAAAAACAGTTGTCTGTCAATGAGAACTGTTATTATGGCGGAACGTCTGACACATCAGCCTGCGGCGTCTATGGTTATGCAAGTTCAGGCGGAATGGTCGGCAAACAGAATGCGGCTGTGACCATATCAAAGTCTGCTGTAAAAAATGCAGCGATAGGTATACCAACTGCTAAAAATGGTGATGCAGGTATCGGAGGTTATGTCGGCATAAAAGCTAACGGTGATCTGAAGATAACTGATTGTGAAGTCAATAATGTTACGCTGTCAGCAGAAGATAAGTCCAATGGCGCAGGTGCAGGCGGTGTGATCGGTCATAATGACGGCGGCAGCACTTATGCTTATGATATTCTCATAAATAAATTAAGCTATGTAAAAGGCAACAACAGCGTGTCTGTTTCTAACTTGATAGGTTGGAACATGGATAAAAATCTATCATCTAAATTTATTGGAGTATCGGTAAATAACACGGATTGTTTGCCTGATATACAGTATGGTGATTCACAGATACCTGCCGGCTTCACCGCAGTTCACTCCGACTACAACGGTACTCAGGATAATACTCAAAATATCGGCGAGGGAAGCGGCACGCACGTTGCTATCAATTCGCCTTATGTCAATATAAATCCAAGCAAAACCGTTGGTGATAAAATTTTCACAGGCGATCTTGTTGGCGGAAATATGCAGACTATCATCAGTGACGCTGCTTCTTATACGAATGGCACAACCAAAAAATCCTATGGCATAAACAGTACCATAAAGACATATGCAGAGGATCTGGGTAATTCAAAGCTTACAACATTCAAGCAAGCTTCCGAGCTTGATGTTCAGGAGCTGAACGATCTTCCAGTTTTGCTTATTGATGATAACTCATCGTTGAATATCACACAAATGCTCGCAAAGTATATCTCAGTTCTGACAAATTGTGATGTTTGCGACAGCAGTTCAAATAAGCTGAAAACAACAGATCTTATGAATGTAAGCACAGCGACCTATGTGTATGATAACGGCAGTTTAACAAAATCAGACAAAAGCACTCTTACGTTTAACAGCAAGACAGGATATTTCAAGGTCACAGACGGTCAGTATGACAATGACGGCACAAACAGATTTACTGTCATTACTCTTGATTATATCGACCCAACGGGAAGTGGCAAAACTGCTCTTAGACTTCATATTCCTGTTTTTGTAAGAAAGGTGCTTGATTTCAGCTTCCAATCTTACGTTATCTCAGGCACAGACTATAACCATTCTCACTATACGGATAAAACAAAGCTTGCTTTTGAGAGCTTTGATGCTCCTGTTACTACTTATTTTAAGTATTCCTATTACAAATCCGCTAACGAATGGGAAAAAATGCTCAATAACGGTGACAGTCTGCTTTGGAGCTTTGATAAAAAGCTTTATCTTATTGGTGATAGTGCCACTGACAGTGGTGTGCTTACCGATGATACAAAGCTAACTCTTGTTGATGCAAATAACAATGACAAGACTTATCATTCTACCGCAAGCGA
>OIZE01001507.1_pt1 | contig 14241 bp, 5 predicted proteins | sample 1588421 | NCBI WGS metagenome assembly OIZE01 (sample SAMN03283251) | human gut metagenome | biome: human-associated habitat; material: feces | host: Homo sapiens | place: USA | collected 2013 | reverse complement strand
TCCCCTCCACCTCCCGCGTAAACCTCACAAGAAGTTGTATCTTATTCCATTTCTACATCAAACCACAACCTTGTAAAGGAAATCATATACATACTTAAAGTTGTATCTTATTCCATTTCTACATCAAACCACAACCCCAAGCTTGTTCCGAACAATCTTATCTTGTTGTATCTTATTCCATTTCTACATCAAACCACAACAAACTCACACTTTAAATTCACTACTATGTGTTGTATCTTATTCCATTTCTACATCAAACCACAACCATATTCATTCCTCTAAAGTGAGATACGTGGTTGTATCTTATTCCATTTCTACATCAAACCACAACTGCGTGGAATCGCATAATCGGCAATTCGTCGTTGTATCTTATTCCATTTCTACATCAAACCACAACGTCTTTACTTGCAATGACAATAGTAGTTCCGTTGTATCTTATTCCATTTCTACATCAAACCACAACATTAACGGATTTGTAATTGTTGATACTCTTGTTGTATCTTATTCCATTTCTACATCAAACCACAACTTAGTGTTAGTTGATGATTTGTATATATAAGTTGTATCTTATTCCATTTCTACATCAAACCACAACCTTCAGTTGCGTAAAGCGCAAGCCTTGCAGGTTGTATCTTATTCCATTTCTACATCAAACCACAACTCACCATTTCCGCTACTCGCTTATCAAAAAGTTGTATCTTATTCCATTTCTACATCAAACCACAACCCTATCTTAAGATGCAATCAGCACCTAAAGGTTGTATCTTATTCCATTTCTACATCAAACCACAACAATATAGCGAGAAGTATATCCAAGAGAACGTTGTATCTTATTCCATTTCTACATCAAACCACAACTTCGAGAATCTTGATGTTCTCCTCGTATTCGTTGTATCTTATTCCATTTCTACATCAAACCACAACGTAACCAAGAGTCTTTTGTAAATCGGCTTGGTTGTATCTTATTCCATTTCTACATCAAACCACAACTACAATGACGTGCAAGCAGATGTAGCACAAGTTGTATCTTATTCCATTTCTACATCAAACCACAACGAAATCGTAAATATAAACATAACTAAATTGGTTGTATCTTATTCCATTTCTACATCAAACCACAACGACCGAGAGTTAAAACGGTTGATAGCATTGGTTGTATCTTATTCCATTTCTACATCAAACCACAACGATAGAGGTATTCAAAGCCGAGCCGAGATGGTTGTATCTTATTCCATTTCTACATCAAACCACAACGCTTCGCAACTCCTCAATCAAAAACCACAAGTTGTATCTTATTCCATTTCTACATCAAACCACAACAATATTGCAGTCGTAAAAAATTTGCTATGTGTTGTATCTTATTCCATTTCTACATCAAACCACAACTCGTCACCCTTACTTATCGTGATGAAGATAGTTGTATCTTATTCCATTTCTACATCAAACCACAACATTGTTACATCGATTGTAAAGTTCAGCGTGGTTGTATCTTATTCCATTTCTACATCAAACCACAACGGGAGTGGTACGTTTATAAGCATCAAGAAGTTGTATCTTATTCCATTTCTACATCAAACCACAACATTGAGAAGCGTCAACTGCTTGACACTTATGTTGTATCTTATTCCATTTCTACATCAAACCACAACTTGCACGGAGTGATTTTGCGTAACCGCAAGTTGTATCTTATTCCATTTCTACATCAAACCACAACATGCATTTGCTTTGGAAAAACTTTCCCACTGTTGTATCTTATTCCATTTCTACATCAAACCACAACCTATGGCGCATAAGACGCTATTTTCAAGCACATTATCACCTAAATCACATTCTCATTTTCAACGGAATGCTGTAGTTTGATGAGAAAATTTTAAAAAACTCGCTAAAGATTCATCAATAACGGTTTCTTCTTAATCACATAACAAAATTATACGTTTTCATCCAAATTTCAAAGAACTCAAAAAATTTCTAACTGTTGAGGAATCGGTCGCCTTTCTTTTTCCTCCTCCACCATTCCCCAAAAGTTATGAATGTCACCATATTGGCGATCTGTTACTGAGAGTATACTCACCTTTCCTTCCGGAGGAATGAATGACTTAACCCTTTTCACATGTACATCACGGCTTTCTTTAGATGCACAATGACGTATGTAGACAGAAAATTGCATCATTGTGAATCCATCTTTTTCAAGCATTTTCCTGAAAGAAGCCGCATTTTTACGCTGCTTCTTAGTATTGGTTGGCAAATCAAAAAAGACAAACAGCCACATAATGTGATAAGCATTAAGTCTAAACTCTGTCATTTCATTATCGGAAATTTTAATTTCTTACAATCCCCTGCAACACATTTTGCCAACGAAGCGGTCGCCATTGTCAACGCTATATCAAGAGGCCGCGTCACTTTTGGGAAGTAAGTATCAACAAAGAGCAATCCTATCAATTTTCCTTTGGACTCCTTATTCAATTCAACCATCCCAGCCTCCATCATCGCATAAACAATCTCATCGACATATGGTCGGAACGGCTCCATCATATCGTCTGCCAGAGGAAACGCATTGTAACGATTGCGATGAAAAATACCAAACGCAGGGAGCAATCCGGAACCCATCAATGCCCTGGCCGTAGCAGCACGAAGAATAGTGTAGCCATAGTTAAGCAATGGGTTCAATCCTGTTCCCTCTCGCGAACGCACAAACGAACGCCCAAACATTTCTGCCCAATAAATTTTTGATGCCACCCCTTCCCTATTGTCAGAATCTCCACTTTTAACGTTCTGCCACAACGGACGCAACAAATCGCCATCCTTTCCCAACTTTGTCAACAAAGCTGCTTGATTGCGAATTTTTGCCACAACCACCTGTTGCCAGAGATTGCGTTTCAACGCAGGCGACGCCTCAACCTGATTCCGGAAACTCTCCCCCTGCGTTGCGTTAGAATCAAGGTTAAGCAACATTGCATTAGGCATACGATTGTCTCCACAAAATATGACAGAGACATTATTATCAGACAAAGCGTTGAGCAACGGCAACGAAACACTAATCTGCGGATGTTCAAGAATTACATAACCTATATCTTCTATCGGTATGGTTCGCTTTTCTTGCGGCATCTCCCGAGTGCATATCACCATTTGACAATTGCGAAGACTCAGCATAAACGGCTGAGTGAAAAACAGTGCCCGCTTCAACATAATTTTTTATTTTAGCCATTCCACATCTCCTGACAATGTCAATCTGAAATCAATTCCTTCTACAAGGAAATTCGTTTGATTATGCGTTAACTTAATTTTGGGTCGCACATCCTCCCCAATTCTCCACACCCCATTTTTATCTTTCAGGTCACTGCTCGGCCGGGCCTCTTGGTGGAAAGTCAAAGAGAGCATTCCATAACAGTCTATTTTTCCAGTTTTTTGCTTTATTTTCATCTCCGACATTCCCACAACGCGGTACAATCTTTTCGCAAGCTCTTTCTTTGAGCATTCTTTCAACTCTTTTGGAGTGTCTTGATAGAAGAGCACCACAGAACCCGTCTTAAGAACACATTTCAATGGGAAATCATTACCATCCGACATTGGCAACAATTCCACATCTTCGCCGCGTTGTCTTGCCTTAAAATAGTTTGCAGCATCCATATTGTTGACTATCTTAAACGTCTTCTTCTTTTTGCCCTTTGCATCGGTTCCCTCATAAATTCCCATACAATAATTACCATCATTGGCAACATAATAATCTCGTTTGTAGTCATGCACCGACAAATCTCGTTGACGCTTCAATCGCAAAGGATTCGCAATTGATGTGTATATACGCACTTTTTTTATTGGAATCCTTTTTTCTTCATTCATCCAGATTCCGTCAGCTACAGCATCTTTCATACCTTTGGCGTCAACAGCCTCTTTAACTTTCTGCCGGACCTCTGGGTCTACAATCTTTTCTATATCTTTCTTCTCAAGGGAATCCAACGGTTTCCTCACCACATACCGTATCTCATCATCCTGTTTAATCGCCCCATAGAAAGTTTGCTGATGCAATGACAAACGTGCGCAATCGCCAGTAGCATACAACGCCCGCCCTTCGGCATTACGCTGAATGCGACCACGGACGCGCAACTTCTTTTTCGATGCTTTTCCAGCATTGTCGGGCACATAATGATGAATCAGCAAGCCCTCTGTCAGCTGCTTTACATCCTCTGTGAATGTAGACCACGGTTTGTCCATTGACGGACGCCCAGTTTCTCCTCGATAATACATATCTTCCGCCTCCTGATAACATTTCCAGTCATCATACTGTTTTTTCCCGATACATGCAATCGTAATAGCATCCACACAATGATGCACATGATTTATGCGTTCTTTCTTCTCATACACCGACTGCAGGCCCCAAACCTTTCGGAAAGCCGCAGTTGTAGCTCCTTTCACAACAAAAATCTTGTCAAACACGGTGTGCAGATACAACTTGGCATACTTGCCTATAATACCAATATCAACACCCTGTCGATTAGAGAACCCTGTAGGAACCTCTTTCATCTCAAACCGTTGCAACTTTCCAATGTAATAATCACGCTTCATTTTAAGCAAATGCCTGCGCTGAATTTTACCGTCTTTTGCATTCTTATCGGCGGCATAACCTTTAGTCCCTTCTATCTGCTTGGTCAACTCATAAATTTTCTTTTGCCACAGATTTTTTGCCTTCAACAATATTTCTGCATGATTCGCCAATTCCGATGGCAAATGTGCCTTCTTCACTTCTCGGTTGAAACGGCTGTCACAAAGTGTCTTGTTGACCTGAGAGTCATCACCGCCAGCAGCTCGTGGCAAAGTGTGCTCAATATCAAACTTTGGATTAGCTCCGATAAAATCAGCGACACTTATCATCTTGCCTGTATATAAACACTGATGATTCTGTTCCTCCCAAAGTTGATATTTCAGAATCTCATTTTCTGTTGGCTCAATATTTTTTCCAGTTTCTTTTAAATAACAGTCCTTTATTTCCTTGGCATATTTCTGATGTCTATCAGCAATTTCCCGCTGATAATTTTCTATTGCCTTGCGCATATTGGCATCGTTCAATCCCCTTGCAAACTCAATATTGACAACCGTTTCTGAATTAATTTCTCCCTTTTTAAGCAACTCGTTTGTCAACGCCCGCAATCTAAACAACGCCCGCATAGCCATTGGGTTGCGCACGGATGCCGTTCGAGGCGAGCCAAGCAACCGCAGACCGTTATTGTCGGGCTGTGCAGTTGGATAAGTTTCTGTTTTTGACGGATGATAAATCTTTCCAAGATGACGTTTGTCTACGCCATACTTCTCCTCCAACAATTCTGCCACTTCTTTTTCCAATGTATTTTTTCTACCTGCCACTTCACAGCTTTTGAAATTTCGCACACATGCGACTATGTCATCCTCAATTTTCCTATATTCATCAACATCTTCTACATTCCCAAGCGCCGCCGGAATATTTGCACAGAACACAGCCTCATCATAACGCAAACCACGTCGCAGATATGGCAGAATCTTTCGGATAGCATTCAGGCTCAACGATGCATAATCACGTTCGATTTTGATTTTAGCAAACTTTTCTGCCTGTTCATCATCAAGCTGCAGATTCTTTTTTGCCCAATCCCGGATGTTTTCATCATTGTCAAAAGAATAGAGCACATGCCACACATCATCGATTATCCGGTCCTCTGTCTTTCCTTCCGACTTCATATACACACTACAGATTTCCGATTTCCATTCTTCTCCGAATATTTCTTTCAATCCAGCAGTCACCGGGCTGCCAGCAATGCTTGTTTCTTTTCGATAATTAAATTTAAGAGTACTTTCATCAGAATCATACTTGAACCCATAATTCTCTTTTTTATGAGCCAACACCTTTGCCAATTTTTCAAATTTAAATTGCGACTTGCATACAAATTTGGGAATTATTGCGTCAACCTCCTCTTTTGTAAGCACACGGAAATCAGAATCCTCCCCTTGACGATGCAAACGGATATTATTTATAAAACACAACATGCGGTACTCTTCATAAGCTGGATGCGATGTCGAACATCTTTGCTTGCCAAGTTCAAACGTACATCGCCCAATATTTCCTTTCTGAGACTTCAGAGGTCGCTGGTAAAAAATTGCATTATTCAAACGCTTGCACAAATCAGCACCGAGGCTCTGCTTGTCGCAAATTGCCTGAAATTCCTTCAGATAATGCTCATTGCGAGCCGTATAATGCCCTCGTATTTTATCCCCAGCCTGATACAATTTGTAGAAATACTCACAAAGATAACTACATCCTGCCTCTTTAATTTTATCTGACAATTCAGATATAGCAGCCTTGACCTCTCCTTCTTGCTCTTTCGTTGAATCTTTACGATTGCTCAAGAATCCTCTGCGCTGCGACAAGTGGTAAAATGCCCTGCCAAGTATATATCTATCGCACTCTATCGACAAATCAAGTTTTCGTGTCAACGCAACATATCGATCATAATACGGATTTTTATCCAAATTGTCGTTTGTGCGCTGCCATTCCATAAAGTTGTCTTCTTTAGGGTAGATTTTCTTAAACCGCCACCGTTTAAGATCTTCATCTGTCAACGGCGGGCACATTCTTTCCTCTATCAATATTTTAAGCAACTCTATTTTATGTAAACGACGGCGAAAATAATGTCGGCGCAATCCTCTCGCATTAGTTCGTAATTGCACACATGGATGCTCTCCTGATTTATCGTGATCCACTCCATCCTTAAAAATGTCAACACCAGATTTTATATGACTGTATTTTCCATTTTCCAACTGCTCTACTATTGACCATCCTATTGAATTGGTTCCCAAATCTATTCCAAATACTCTTTTCATATCGTTTTTTGTTTCGGTTTTTTCAATATTCCGTAAATTTAGCGAAATTTATTTGGAAATATCAATTATTCTGTAGAAATTTGCAACATAAGATTATTTCTACATCTTATCACAATAAGGCTATATGCCGAAGGATATAAATCCTATGCCTCCGCGTACTTTCCGTGGAGGCTTTTTGTTTGTCCACTCATTAAAAAGACAGCCCGACGAACCAATCGCCGGGCTATCTTTATTGTCAGTTTTTTCAATCAGTTTCTTTATTTGCCTTTCTCTTCAGCCTTCTTGATTTTGGCAGCGTCTTCAGCCGCTTCAGCCTCAAGACGGGCATCGAGACTCTTGTCGAGATATTCAAAGTCTTCCTTGCTTCCTACAACAAGCGAGTTGTAGTCGCGCAGACCTGTTCCGGCCGGAATCAAGTGACCGCAGATAACGTTCTCCTTCATGCCCTCCAGATTGTCGGTCTTGCCGTTGATTGCTGCCTCGTTGAGCACCTTCGTGGTTTCCTGGAAGGAAGCCGCCGACATGAAGCTTGAAGTCTGCAATGCTGCACGGGTGATACCCTGAAGCATCTGGTCGGACGTTGCCGGAACGGCATCGCGCACCTGTACGAGCTTCAAGTCCTTGCGCTTCAAAGCGGAGTTCTCGTCGCGGAGCTTGCGCGCTGTGATGATTTGACCAGCCTGGAGATTCTGTGAGTCACCGGCGTCGGTAACCACCTTCTTGCCCCAAATGCGGTCGTTCTCATCCATAAAGTCGCGCTTGTCGACAACCTGCGACTCAAGGAAGCGGGTGTCGCCCGGATCAAGGATGCAGACCTTGCGCATCATCTGACGCACAATCACCTCAAAGTGCTTATCGTTGATCTTCACACCCTGCATGCGATAGACGTCCTGAACCTCGTTGACGATGTATTCCTGAACGGCTGTCGGGCCCTTGATGTTAAGAATGTCTGACGGAGTGATTGCACCGTCTGAAAGCGGTGTGCCGGCGCGCACGTAGTCGTTTTCCTGTACGAGGATTTGCTTCGACAACGGCACGAGATATTTCTTCACTTCGCCAATCTTCGATGTCACGCTGATTTCGCGGTTACCACGCTTGATTTTTCCGAACATAACCTCGCCGTCGATTTCTGAAACGATGGCTGGGTTAGACGGGTTGCGTGCCTCGAAGAGCTCAGTGACACGTGGAAGACCACCGGTGATATCACCTGCGTTACCAGATGCGCGCGGTGTCTTCATAAACACCTGACCTGCCTTGATTTCATCGCCGTCCTCAATCATAAGGTGGGCGTTTACAGGGAATGAATATGTTTTCAGCACCTGTCCGTTGGCGTCAACGATGTTGACCTCCGGCACCTTGGTGCGGTCTTTCGACTCTATGATAATCTTTTCGTGCAAACCGGATGTTTCGTCGGTTTCCTTGCGGTAAGTAACACCTTCAATCACGTTGACGAATTGTGCCTTACCGGCAACCTCGCTGACAACAACGGCGTTGAACGGGTCCCATTCGCAGATTACGTCGCCTTTCTTGACTGTTGCTCCGTTGCCGAAGTAAAGTTTCGAACCATAAGGGATGTTGGTGTTTGTCAGCGCCATGCCCGTATTGGCGTCGACGATACGCATTTCTGCCAGACGGCCTACAACTACGTCGCAGTCCTCTGTCTTAACCGTGCGGAGCTCTTCAATCTCAAGCACACCGTCGTAGCGTGATGTCACTGACGATACGGCTGCGATATTGGATGCCACACCACCGACGTGGAACGTACGGAGGGTCAACTGCGTACCCGGCTCACCGATTGACTGTGCCGCGATTACGCCGACAGCCTCGCCCTTCTGAACCATACGGTTGGTCGACAGGTTGCGGCCGTAGCACTTGGCGCAGACGCCCTTCTTCGACTCGCAGGTAAGCACCGAACGCACTTCAACCGACTCAATCGGCGACTTCTCGATGCGCTCTGCTGCTGCATCGTTGATTTCCTCGCCGCTCTTCACGATGATGTCGCCTGTCAATGGGTCTATCACATCGTGAACCGACACACGTCCGAGAATGCGCTCGCTGAGAGTTGCAACAACGTCTTCGTTGTTCTTAAGCTCTGTGCAGACAAGTCCGCGAAGCGTGCCGCAGTCCTCCTCGGTGATAATCACGTCGTGGGCTACGTCGACAAGACGACGGGTAAGATAACCGGCGTCGGCGGTCTTCAATGCCGTATCCGCAAGACCCTTGCGGGCACCGTGGGTAGAGATGAAGTACTCCAACACTGAAAGGCCTTCCTTGAAGTTCGCCAAAATCGGGTTCTCGATAATCTGACCGCCCTCGGCACCGCTCTTCTGCGGCTTGGCCATAAGACCACGCATACCGGCGAGCTGACGAATCTGGTCCTTAGAACCACGGGCTCCTGAGTCAAGCATCATGAAGATTGGGTTGAAGCCCTGGTTGGCTGCTGTAAGCTGCTTCATCAATGTGCTTGTCAAGCGGGAGTTGACGTGCGTCCAAATATCAATAATCTGGTTGTAGCGCTCGTTGTTGGTGATGAATCCCATGTTGTAGTTGTTCATCACTTCTTCAACCTGCGCGTAACCTTCTTTTACGTATTCTTCCTTCTCGGCAGGGATAAGCACGTCGCCCAAGTTGAACGACAAGCCGCCCTTGAATGCCATGTAGTAACCGAGGTTCTTGATGTCGTCAAGGAACTTGGCTGAACGAACCACACCGCAACGCTTGATGACGGCGCCGATGATGTCGCGCAACGATTTCTTGGAAATCAATGTGTTGACATAGCCCATCTCCTCTGGCACGTTCTGGTTGAAGAGCAGACGTCCGACAGACGTTTCCTTAACCATTGTCTTCACGAGGTTTCCGTTCTCGTCAAGGTCGTCGACAACAACAGAGATTATCGCGTGAAGCGTACATTTGCCTTCGTTGTAGGCAATCTGAGCCTCTTCCGGTCCGTAGAACACAAGACCCTCGCCCTTGTCGCCCTTGCGGAGCTTGGTGATGTAGTACAGACCAAGCACCATATCCTGCGACGGCACGGTGATAGGAGCGCCGTTGGCCGGGTTAAGGATGTTGTGCGCGCCGAGCATCAGCAACTGCGCCTCGAGCACTGCCTCGTTGCCGAGAGGCAAGTGAACAGCCATCTGGTCACCGTCGAAGTCGGCGTTGAACGCCGTACATGCCAACGGGTGCAACTGGATAGCCTTGCCCTCGATCATGCGTGGCTGGAATGCCTGGATACCAAGACGGTGAAGTGTCGGGGCACGGTTGAGAAGCACCGGATGACCCTTCATCACGTATTCAAGGATATCCCATACAATCGGCTCCTTGCGGTCTACAATCTTCTTGGCGCTCTTCACTGTCTTCACAATGCCGCGCTCAATAAGCTTGCGGATGATAAACGGTTTATAAAGTTCGGCTGCCATGTCTTTTGGCAAACCGCATTCATGCATCTTCAATTCCGGACCTACAACGATTACCGAACGCGCTGAGTAGTCGACACGCTTACCGAGCAAGTTCTGACGGAAACGTCCCTGCTTACCCTTCAAGCTGTCGCTGAGTGACTTCAACGGACGGTTGCTCTCGGTCTTTACAACGCTTGACTTGCGTGAGTTGTCGAGCAATGAGTCGACTGCCTCCTGAAGCATACGCTTCTCGTTGCGGAGAATCACCTCTGGCGCCTTGATCTCGATAAGGCGTTTCAAGCGGTTGTTACGGATAATGACTCTACGATAAAGGTCGTTCAAGTCGCTGGTGGCGAAACGGCCGCCGTCCAACGGAACGAGCGGGCGCAATTCCGGAGGAGTGACAGGCACCACTTTCAGCACCATCCACTCCGGTTTGTTGCGGTTTTTCGACGCACGGAACGACTCTACAACCTGCAGACGCTTCAATGCCTCAGTCTTGCGCTGTTGCGACGTGTCGGTGTCGGCACGGTGGCGCAACTCGTAAGAAAGGCTGTCAAGGTCTACGCTCTTCAACAAATCGTAGATTGCGTCGGCACCCATCTTGCAGATGAACTTGTTGGGGTCTGAGTCCTCGAGCATCGAGTTCTCGCGCGGCAACTTGTCCACGATTTCAAGATATTCGTCTTCCGAAAGGAGGTCGAGACGGGCAAGGTCCTCATGACCCTCAAGCTCGGCTGCGGCTCCCGGTTGGATTACGATATAGCGCTCGTAGTAGATTACAGAATCAAGCTTCTTCGACGGCAAGCCGAGAAGATAACCGATTTTGTTAGGCAATGAGCGGAAATACCAGATATGGGCTACCGGCACGACCAAAGAGATATGGCCTGTACGTTCGCGGCGCACTTTCTTCTCTGTAACTTCCACACCGCAACGGTCGCAGACGATGCCTTTGTAACGGATGCGTTTGTACTTTCCGCAGTGGCACTCATAGTCCTTTACCGGACCAAAAATGCGCTCGCAGAACAGACCGTCGCGTTCAGGTTTGTAAGTTCGATAGTTGATCGTCTCAGGCTTGAGCACCTCGCCGTATGACCGCTCAAGGATTTCTTCCGGCGAAGCAAGCCCGATCGTAATCTTCGAAAAGTTACTTTTTATTCTATTATCTTTATTGAATGCCATATTCTTTTGTCGTTTTATTCCAAGTTTATGCTAAGTCCCAGACCACGAAGCTCGTGCAGAAGCACGTTCAAGGATTCAGGTATGCCCGGAGTTGGCATAGGCTCGCCTTTGACGATTGCCTCGTATGCCTTGCTGCGGCCAACCACGTCGTCACTCTTGATTGTCAGAATCTCTTGAAGGATGTGGGATGCGCCGAATGCCTCAAGCGCCCAAACCTCCATCTCTCCGAAACGCTGTCCACCGAATTGTGCCTTACCGCCGAGTGGCTGCTGCGTAATCAATGAGTACGGGCCAATGCTGCGGGCATGCATCTTGTCTTCAACCATGTGGCCGAGCTTAAGCATGTAGATTACACCAACGGTTGCCGGTTGGTCGAAGCGCTCGCCTGTGCCGCCGTCGTAAAGGTATGTCTTACCATAGCGTGGCACTCCCGCCTTGTCGGTCCATGAATTGAGGTCGTCGAGGCTCGCTCCGTCGAAAATCGGAGTAGCGAATTTCTCGCCAAGTTCGCGGCCTGCCCATCCGAGAACGGTCTCGAAAATCTGTCCCAAGTTCATACGTGACGGCACACCAAGCGGGTTCAAAACGATATCCACTGGAGTTCCGTCGGCAAGGAACGGCATATCTTCCTGACGCACTACGCGCGAAACGATACCCTTGTTACCGTGGCGACCCGCCATCTTGTCACCGACACCGATCTTACGCTTCTTGGCAACATAAACCTTGGCAAGCTGCATGATGCCTGAAGGAAGCTCGTCGCCGATAGAGAAGTCAAACTTCTTGCGGCGCAATTCTGCATCGATTTCCTTCGACTTGCGCAGGTAGTTGATGATCGTGTCGTGGATCATATCGTTCTTGTGAGCGTCTGTCGTCCACTTGCTGAGGTTGATGGTGTCGAATTCCTCGATGCCCTTCAGATACTCTGCCGTAAACTTCTCGCCCTTAGGAATAACCTCTGTGCCGAGGAAGTCCTTCACGCCTTGCGAAGTCTTGCCGTCGGTAAGCGTGATGAGTTTCTCGATAAGACGTGCCTTCAAAGCCACCTGACGCTGTTCGAATTCCTCGTCCATCTGCTGAAGCTCAAGGTTTGCCGCCTTGCCCTTCTTCTTCTGAGCCTTTGCATAAAGGTTGGTCTTAACAATCACACCCTTCAACGAAGGAGATGCCTTCAACGACGCATCCTTCACATCGCCGGCCTTGTCACCGAAGATGGCACGGAGAAGTTTTTCCTCCGGCGTCGGGTCGCTCTCGCCCTTAGGTGTGATCTTACCGATAAGGATGTCGCCCGGCACAACGTGTGCGCCCACACGGACAATTCCGCGCTCGTCGAGATCCTTTGTAGCGTCCTCGCTGACGTTTGGAATGTCTGACGTAAGTTCCTCCATTCCTCGTTTTGTCTCGCGCACCTCAAGAGAGTACTCGCTGACGTGGACAGACGTAAGGATATCCTCACGCACCATGCGCTCGTTAAGCACGATGGCATCCTCGTAGTTGTAACCCTTCCATGGCATGAACGCCACCTTAAGGTTGCGGCCGAGTGCGAGCTCGCCGTTTTCCGTGGCATAACCCTCTGTCAGAATCATTCCCTTCTCGACGCGCTGTCCCTTCTTGCAGATTGGACGCAAGTCGATTGTGGTGCTCTGGTTGGTCATGCGGAATTTCGGAATGATATATTCTTTAACCGAGTCCTCGAAATTCACGAATTCCTCGTCCTCAGTACGGTCATAGCGGATTCTGATAACGCTGGCGTCAACAAACTCGATGACACCGGCGCCCTCTGCCATAATCTGTGTGCGGGAGTCGTGGGCAAGCTGCTTCTCAATGCCTGTGCCGACAATAGGAGCCTCGCTGCGCAACAACGGCACAGCCTGGCGCATCATGTTCGATCCCATCAACGCACGGTTGGCATCATCGTGCTCAAGGAACGGAATCAAAGATGCGGCGATTGAGGCAATCTGCATCGGCGACACGTCCATAAGCTGCACTTCTTCCGGTGCTACCACAGGGAAGTCGGCGTCAAGACGCGCTTTAACCTTGTTTTTTACGAAAGTGCCGTCATCGTTAAGCGGAGCGTTGCCCTGCGCGATGATCTGACCTTCCTCGATTTCCGCTGTCAGATAAGTGACATGGCTGTTGTCGAGATCCACCTTGCTGTTCTCAACCTTGCGGTAAGGGGTCTCGATAAAGCCGAGGTTGTTGATTTTAGCAAACACACACAACGACGAAATCAAACCGATGTTAGGACCCTCAGGGGTCTCAATCGGGCAAAGACGTCCGTAGTGGGTGTAGTGCACGTCGCGCACCTCAAATCCGGCACGGTCACGCGACAAACCGCCAGGACCGAGAGCCGACATTCTTCGCTTGTGAGTAATCTCGGCAAGCGGATTGGTCTGGTCCATGAACTGCGACAATGCATTGGTTCCGAAGAACGTATTGATAACGGAAGAGATTGTCTTGGCGTTGATCAGGTCAATCGGAGTAAACACCTCGTTGTCGCGGACGTTCATACGCTCACGGATTGTACGCGCCATACGTGCAAGACCCACTCCAAACTGGTTGTAGAGCTGCTCGCCGACTGTGCGCACACGACGGTTCGAAAGGTGGTCGATATCGTCGACATCCGACTTCGAATTGATAAGCTCAATCAAATACTTGATGATGGCGATGATGTCTTCCTTAGTCAACACTTTCACCTCCTCCGGCACTGTAAGCGACAATTTCTTGTTGATGCGGTAACGGCCCACATCGCCCAGGTCATAGCGTTTGTCCGAGAAGAACAGCTTCTCGATGACGTCGCGTGCCGTAGCCTCATCGGGCG
>OIZE01001491.1_pt1 | contig 14336 bp, 21 predicted proteins | sample 1588421 | NCBI WGS metagenome assembly OIZE01 (sample SAMN03283251) | human gut metagenome | biome: human-associated habitat; material: feces | host: Homo sapiens | place: USA | collected 2013 | reverse complement strand
ACCTGCTGATTGAGTTAGCAAATAGCCCGGGAGTTACGACCTATCATTTAAATGAGAATTACCGTAACTCATCTAAAATTCTTGATTATGCAAAAACACTTATTCGCAAGGCGGGAGATGAGTATTTTGACGATTCATTTTCAATGAGAGAGTCCGAAGGTATAGTTGCCCGCGCGGAATATGACCCTGATGTAATTGCCAATCTTATTTTGAAGAAGGGCAATTACAAGGACTGGTTTGTTTTAACTCGCACCAATGGAGAATTGGAAGCTATTTATACCTATCTTGAAATGAAAGGAATCCCTTGCGATACCTTTAAAAGAGGTAAGATTACTGAAGAAGAGTTCTCCAAGAAAATGGCTCAAGATACTGTAAAGGTTCTTACTATCCATACTTCGAAAGGTCTTGAGGCAAAAAATGTTGTTGTTATTGGTGCGCGCGGATGGAACACCGAAGAAAAGCGTATACAATATGTTGCGGCGACTCGTGCTATGGATTTACTCCTATGGACAACTCCCGCGCCGAAAAGAAAGAAAAAGTATGTAGACTGGGAATAACGAATAAACGAGGTATCTTTTCTACTTGTATTGTAGAGAAGGTACTTCTCTTTATTTTTAAAATAGGAGGAAAGAAGATGGATAATTATGTCCTTGCTCAATCGTGGGCGCGAGCAAACGTGCAGGATCGACTATGGTATTGTATGACAGATGTTGATAAGACTGCACTGGCTCAAAATGAGAATATTGCCTTTGGTGATAAAGTTTATATCATTTCCACAAAGCAAATTTTTATTATGGGAAATGATGGAAAATGGTACGAAATGTGAGGTGAGAGCAAATGAGTCTTGATGTTATAACTCTGGCTCTTGCGAAGTCGTATACTGATCAACATGGTGGCGGCGGAGGAGCCTCTACTGCGGAGGGAGTTAGTTATACCAACAAGCAGTTGGCCGATGTTACAAATGTCAAAGGAGCACTTGACGAGCTTGTGAAAGATGCTCATACTCATAGCAATAAGTCCGTTCTTGATAAGCTTGATGTGGTGAGCGGAAAGCTTCAATATGATGGCTCGAATGTTGGTTTAAAAGGAGATAAGGGTGATACAGGAGACCCAGGTGTGAAGGGTACTGATGGCAAAACACCCGTTAAAGGTACTGATTATTGGACGGTAGCAGACAAGCAATCAATAGTTAATGATGTTCTTGCTGCCCTACCGACTTGGACAGGAGGCAGTTATTGATGGCATATGACAAAGTAATTGACTCCATTAAATTTGATGAGGCCCTGACCTATACGGCTAATCGTATACGTGTTAAAACTGATAGCACTGACTTAATAACATGGGACGTCTCAAAAGGCTTCGGTGATGCGATTGATTCTATAACGAGCCAAGATTTGCTTAATTTTGTGCAAAGCTTGGGACATTTTCAAGTGACCAGTGCTAATACTGCAACTAACTTAACTTTAAATATTCCTAATGTGACTACTCTAAACAAAGCTTTTGATATTGGTAATCAAGCCAACAATTTAAAGAAAATTGAACTGACGGTTAGTGAAAAATTAACAAATATGAGTTATGTTTTTAATAATAGAGTGGGTGGCTCATTAGAGGAAATTATTTTTCACGGCGATTTATCAAAAGTCACAACCCTAAATGTTGCTTTCGCTTGTGGTGGTACAGGTTTTAATAATAATTTAAAAAAAATATTAGGGCTGGATTTTACTTCCGTTACAACTGCATCCCAGCTTTTTAATTCCCAAAGAGGACTTGTAGAGTTGGACATAAGGGCTAATACGGTTGGGGTTGCATTAGATCTTGGCGAACAAAGGAATTTAAATTTAGCATCATGTATAAATGTCCTCAATGCTCTAAAAGACTTAACGGGTGAAACTGCTTTAACGGTAAAAGTACATGATAATTTAAAAAACGCCGATACAGGTGTCTTTTATACCAACTATGTTAAATTAGATGCTACAACAAATCTTTATATTAGTTGTGACTCGACGGATGTGGGCGCGGTCACAATAGCGACCGCAATTACTAATAAAAACTGGACAATAGCGTGAGGTGTAATTATGACAGTAATTAATAATATAATTCACCCTGCGGAAAACCTATATTTAAAAAATCAAATAACGGGTGAAATTTATCCAGACTATATAGTTCTTGCTAAATCTCTAACCGAGACAGACTTAACCGAGGTTTCTGAGGAGGAATATCAACTTTTCCTAACACATCAAGAAGAAGTTTCAGATTCAGAAGCTCTTGGAATTATAACGGAGGGACCATAAAATGTTAGAAGCAATTTTATTTAATCTACTAAACTTAATTGGACTTTATGGCAAAGCAATACTTGTGCTTTTGTCAAAGATATTTGGTCAAATATAAGCTTATTTTGGGGGTGAAGAGAATTGAGTTTAGATGTCGTAACTCTTGCACTCGCAAAATCGTATACCGATAAATACGGTGGTGGTGGTGGAGACCCCGGAACCGGTGGCTACATCATAGGAGACGGCTTAAAACTGGAAGGTCGTCGTTTATCTGTTGATACGGCAACCACAGTGGATGAAGATAATACTAAACCGATTACCTCTGCGGCAGTTTTTACAGAAATCGGTAATATAAATGCACTTTTAGAAACAATTTAGGAGGCTAATTAATGAGCACACAAACTGAAATTACCAGACTACAAGAAGCGAGAAATAAGATAAGAACATGGGAAGTTGGTCTGGGAATCGCTACAAGCACAGATAAGCTTGATGAATTAGCAACAAAGGCTGCTGCAATTAAGAATCAAGGTGCAGTCGATGCAAATGTCAAGGAAGGTGAGACATATACAATACCCGCAGGTTATCACAATGGTAGCGGTACCGTTAAAGGCGTTGCGGGCGGTGGTAACTATACACTTCAAACAAAGAAAATTACTCCTACGAAAGAACAACAGTCAGTAGTTCCTGATGCAGGTAACTATGGTCTTTCTTCCGTAACGGTTGAAGCCATACCCGAAAACTATCAGGACGTTAGTGCTGTTACAGTTGTAGAAGGAGATGTCCGCGCAAACAAGGTCTTTATTAAGGCGGATGGTTCTACTGCGGCTGGTACTCTTGCGGACAACGGTGCAGTTACAAAGACGCTTGATGCGACTGCAGATAATCAATCCTATATCGTACCCGCAGGTATACACAATGGTAAGGGCACTGTTTCGATAACTCTCGAAGAGAAGGCAGCGACTCCTACAAAGAAAGCACAGGATATTACCCCTACTGCAGGAAAGGTTCTCAGCAAAGTTACTATTGCTGCAATACCCGCTACATATCAGGATGTGACCGGTGTTACTGCAGTAGCAGCAGATGTACTTACTGGTAAGAATATCGTAGGTACTGATGGTGCTGTTATCGAAGGTACAATGACTGACAATGGCGCAGTAGCAAAAGTTTTGGATGCTTCTACTGGCAATCAAACTTATACTGTACCTATTGGCTATCATAGTGGTGAGGGCACTGTTTCAGTTGTACTTGAGTCTAAGACAGCTACACCTAAAAAGGCGGAGCAAGTTATTTCTGCTACTAAGGGCAAGGTCATTGATAAGATAACCGTTGCCGCTATTCCTTCTGCTTATCAAGATGTTACTGGCGTAACCGCTGTCGCAGGGGATGTCCTTGTTGGTAAGAAGATTGTTGGCACAGATGGTACTGTTATTGACGGTACTATGGCAGACAATGGTACTGTTACTAAGACTCTTGATGCTACTGCTGATAACCAGTCATTTACAATCGCAGCAGGTCACCACAGTGGTGAAGGTGCGGTTACTATTGTTCTTGAACAGAAGACTGCTACTCCCACCAAGACCGCGCAGACAATCACTCCTACCAAGGGTAAGGTCCTTGATAAGGTTACGGTTGCAGCCATCCCTGCTGACTATCAGGATGTTACTGGGGTTACCGCAACAGCCGCTGATGTTCTTGTCGGTAAGAAGATAGTGGATGCCGAAGGTACTGTTATTACTGGTACTATGGCTGATAATGGTGCTATTACTGCAACAATTGATGGTTTGACTACTACTTCTTATACAATTCCTGCAGGCAAGACCGCTGGTGGTACCGTATCACTTACTGATGATATTGAGATGGCTCTTGCGGCCATATAAAGTCGAAACTCAGGAGGTTAAAGGATAATGGCTACAATTGCGCCAGCAGATTCAAAGATAGGTCAGCAAATAGCGAGAATAACAAATGCTAAAAGGGCACTTGCGGATTATTTAAAGGATAACACTGATTTGGCTACTGAGAATATGTCAATAAACGAGTTAGTAGAAGCAATACTGGCGCTTATTGGACAGAAAGGAGCCTATAATATAGTACAGAATTTGCTTGAAGATGGAAATTCTGAGCTGGTAATTACGGATGCAAGCGGATCGAGTTCGAATAATCTTGATGCATTTATTACGAGAGAGATTAGTGGGGTTTATACAAATAGTCGCGTTACAACAATTGGTAGGGCTGCTTTTCAAAGATGTGTCCAGCTAACAGGGGTTATATTACCAAATGTCACTAAGGTTGATGATAGTGCTTTCCGTGATTGTTCTACTCTGAAAGAAGTTTCATTACCTAAAGCAGTAAATATTGGAGTCTATGCATTTCAAAGTAGTGGAATAGAGCATCTTAGTTTACCATCTTGTGTTTCTGTGAGTGATAGCACTTTTGGTGACACTAAAAGCCTAATATCTCTTACACTGCCTTTAGTCACATGTCTCAATTATTATAATACATTCTATGGTTCTTCAATAAAGAAGCTGGATACTTCTTCGGTGGAAATTATTGGAAATTTCGCAGGAGCTTCTAATTTGGAGACATTGATTTTACGGTCATCTACTATATGCACTCTTACCAATGCTAATGGTTTTTCTGATACAAAAATCGCCGCAGGCACGGGTTATATCTATGTTCCCGATAATCTTGTAGACTCTTATAAAACCGCAACCAACTGGGTAACTTTTGCCAGCCAAATTAAGCCCATCTCAGAATTGGAGGGAAGCTAATATGATAAAAACTGAGACACTTTCAAACGGTCTTATTCGTATATATAGCGATGAAAGTAAAATGATAAAAAAAGTCGGTACAGAAGAAACTTATTGCGAAGCAGTAGACCTTCCAACTTCTGGTTATACTTATATAGAAACAGATGAAATAATGGAATGTATTGATAGCGATGCACTTCGAATTGTTGTCGGGGGTGTTGATGAATGAGCCTTGATACAAGTAAAACCGTTGAATCAGTAACTTACAACGGTGTAGCTTTTCCTCTAAAAGGAGGCGGCGCGACAGCTGCCTCTGAGGTAAGCTACACAAATGCAAACTTGGAAGGTGTTACAAATGCACAAGGCGCGCTTGATGCGTTGGTTGGTTCGAAAACTCAAGCTGAGACTGATATCGAGGCTCTTGGCAGCGCCATTGATTCGATGGACACAAGGGTCAAAAAGAACACAACGGATATTTCTACGCTCACATCGAATCAGGAGACACTTACGCAAGATATTAATACTCTTGATACCCAGTATACAGCGTTAAATGAGAAGGCGCATACACATAAAAATAAACAACTTCTTGATTGGCTTTATTTAGACAATGAAACTTTATATTATACTTATGGCACTTTAGACTTTTCTTATCACCATGAAGTCCAAATAGCACCGGAAATATCAGATGGTAGTATCGGTTCTTTTGAACTAAGAGATAATACTATATGTGTCTTTAGCGGTAATACAAGTAATTTTACCATAACCTTTCCGAGCACAGCAACAAATAGATATATGTCTACTCTTTCTTTTAAGTCGGGCACAACTGCCACAGTTTTCTCTTATCCAACTGGCATAATTTGGAGTGGATTTGATATAGTAAATGGTCAATTTGTTCCTGTTGCAGGAAAATATTATGAAATTGTTTTTTGGAAAAATAATTATGGTTTTAACGCGACAGTAAGGGGCGTTTGGGTATGAGGTATTTTGAAGAAAAGAAAAAAGCTATAATGGGTGAAATTGATTATGGACTTCCAAAAAACTATAGACCGGTTGAATATTTGGAGTCAACATCTGAAAAGCAGTGGTTCGATACAGGCATTAAAGCATCCTCTAACCTTACTGTTGAGGGAGAATGGTATGTTGACCGTAGCACCATTACTGATGACTATGTAATTTTCTACCAAGGCGAGAACTCCATTAATGTCTATTCTTTTGGTCTACTCACTTATAATATAGGGTCATCTAATAACTGGTGTTGGACGATTGGATCAGGGCGAGAACCTTTTCAAAATCCAACCGATCATGCATTAAAATTCCACAGTAAAACTACGAATAAACAGTGTATAATAAATGGAGTCATAGAGAAGACTTATTCTTCTAACAGATTTACTTCTCATAGAGATATTTTTATATTCGGAACATCCTCCAGTACCAGAATTAAGGTTCACAAGGGTGATAACGGTACTAAAAGAATTTACTGGATGAAAATATGGGATGGTCAGACCCTTGTACGAGACTTTCAACCTTGCTTAGATGCTTCTTCTACGCCTTGTTTATATGATAGAGTCTCGAAACAAACTTTTTATAATAAGGGGAGTTTAAATCTTGGTTATAAATTATTATGAGTTTATTGATGAAAACACCAATCCCATACTTTTTTCTGGTTGGTATGAAGAAAATGGGAAAATAATTACGAACCCGCCCGCTGAAAAAATATTGGCGCTTGGCTATAAACCTATTGTAGAAGCAGAATATCCAGCACTGGAATCAGATCAGTATGTTGAAGTTTATTGGACAGAGCAAGATTCTACAATTACAAAAAATTATCGAGTTGTCACCGATGATGAAATTACTACTGACGAAGCTTTATTAATAATAACTGGTGGTGAAGCTATATGACAAGAGCAGAAGCGTTGGCATTTAGAAAAAAAATAGAGTCCGCGGCGACCTTGCTTCCGGACGAACAGGCGCTTGAAAGTATTGAACTTTTTCCTGCATGGGAACCAATTGCATACAATGTAGGTGATAGGTGTAGGTATAATGGTAAACTTTATAAATGCTATAATGCAATTACTGGTGGCGTACCTAATTGGACACCGGATGTGACATCCGCGCACTGGGAAGCAGTTGCAAAGCCAGAAGAAGAAGGTACTCTTAACAATCCTATTACGGCAGAAGTAGGCATGAGATATTATAAAGACAAGTATTATAAAGAGGGAGATAAGATTTATAAATGTACCAGAGACGATAGTAATGGTCAAGGTACGATTCTATATTATACCCCTTCTCAGCTTATTGGACAATACTTCGAGGAAGTAAGCGCGTAAATTTAAATAAATAAACAGTCAGAGGAAAAGTTGATTTTTCCTCTGATTTTTTTTATAATATTAATAGAAATATAGGAAGGAGAAAATAAGTTGATAAAGAAAACTGAGTTTGAAACCTTAGAGAAATTACAGCGAGTCTATCCAATTGGAAGTATATTTAGCACTTCTATTGAAAAGGAGAGATGGTATTATCACTCAGAAAAAGACATAAAAGCTGCTATTTTAATGTGGGGCAAGGAGAATGTGACAGTTTTAGATGAGGATATAATAGTCGTTACAAAAAAATTTAATACCTATGTTCAAGGGTATATCTTCGATGGTGAGTATTGGCGACCTGCGGGCAACGGATGGGATGGCTGGTACGAGCTGGAAGAAGAGGACGAAGACGAAATATAATTTACCGGACTGAATTTAGCAAAGCCATTTATCCCAGTGTCTACTTAAATATAGAAACAATAATGGAGGTTATATAATGGCTTTAAAAAATGAAATAGGAAATACTTATGGTTATTTAACAGTTATCGCGCGGGCAGAAAATTCTAAAGATGGCAGAGCAAGATGGTTATGTAAATGTAAGTGCGGAAATGAAGTAATTGTCTTGGGTAAATCTCTACGAAACGGTAACACAAAATCTTGCGGATGTTATCAAAAAGAGCGGGCGGCGCAATCAAATATGAATAGAGTTGGCAGTCTGGTCGGGCAACGCTTTGGAAAGTTGGAAGTTTTATCAGAAGCGGGCTTTATTGAACATGCCAATGGGAAACGTAGCAGAATTTATAATTGTCGCTGTGATTGCGGTAATTATTGTCAAGTTCAACATCAATATTTAGCTTATGGTGATACTACTTCTTGTGGATGCATACGTTCAAAAGGTGAATTTCAAATTGAAATGCTACTAACAAAACACAATATTAATTTTAAAAGAGAATATAGCTTTAAAGACTTAAAGGATGAACTTCCATTAAGATTTGATTTTGCTCTTTTTGATAAAAAAGGTAACTTCAAAGGACTAATAGAATTTCAAGGAGAGCAACATTTTTCCAAAACTAATGGTTTTTATTCAGAAACTGTAAAAAGGCATGATGAAATGAAAGCTGAATATTGTAAAAATAATAATATAAAAATAAAATATATCTACTATAAAAGAAATTATGATTTAAAATGGGAAGATTTGGGAATGGAGGAATTTGATGTCTTATAATGCTAAGTCTATTCAACAGCTAACTTTTAGGCAAGGTGTAAGAAAAAGAGTCGGTATTTATTTGGGAAGTGCTGACCATACGGGCGTAATGGCGGGTTTGCTTGAGCTTGTTAATAACGCTACTGATGAAGCATTGGTTTGTCCTACGGCTAATAAGATTGAAATAGAGATTGGACCGGATTGGGCATCTTGTCGTGATTATGGTCGCGGCATGCCCCATGGTGAGAATGATTTTTCAAAAGAAGTTATGATAAATCTTCTTACTGAAAATCATAGCGGAGCTAAATTCGATGATAATGCCTATGGAGGAAAGAGTCGAGGTCTTAATGGTACGGGCAGTGCCGCGACTTGTTGTTCTTCTGATTGGTTTAAAATTTCAAGTTACCGAGATGGCGCTGAATGGTATATGGAATTTGAGGAAGGTATTCCAAAATGGGACATATGCCAGAAAAGACCTCTTAATGGAAAAAAGAATGGAACATATATATGTTATAAACCCAGTCAAGAGGTTTTTAGCGCTGAGCCAATTCATTTTAATTACGAAGAAATTTGTGAGCAAATGAAGGAATATTCTTATTTTAATAAAGGTATTACCTTTATTATTAAAGATGCAACTACTGGCGAGACTAAAACCTACATGAGTAAAAACGGGTTGATGGATTTTGTAAAGGAAAATCTTGATAAACCCATTCACAAAGCGCCGTTACATTACATTAATTCAGAAAATGGTATAGATATTGAAATTATCTTACAATGGACCAGTAATAGAGAGGAAAAATTTTATTTATTTTCTAATGGTGGTGAGAATGAAAACGGGGGTACTCCCATTACTGGTATTAAGACCGCTTTAACCAACTTTTTTAAAAAGAAGTTAAAAGGTGAAGCCCATGCAGATATTTTAAGAAAAGGGCTGGTATATGTATGTTCGGTTAATTTAAAAGACCCGATATATGATGGGCAAACTAAAAGCAAAATTACCAATCCTGAGCTAAGGGGTTTATGTCAGCGCGCGACCACACAAATGCTTGAAAGTTTTGAACAGCAACATGCAGAGGAATTTCAGCGAGTTCTTGACCTACTTGCAAAAGAGCAAAAGGCTGAACTTGCGGCGGAGCGTGCGCGAAAGCAAGTTCTCGAAGCACAAAAAGAGGTTGAAAAAACGCAGAAGAAAAAGTATATTGCAAGCGACAAGCTCAAAGATGCAGAATTTCTTGGGCAGAATGCTACGCTTCTTGTCGTTGAGGGAAATTCAGCAATGGCTTCAGTAGGAGTCGCGCGCGATGAAAAGTCATATGGTATTATGTGTATACGCGGAAAAACCATAAACTGTCTGTCTAATGATGAGGAGAAAATTTACCAGAACGAAGAGATTAAACTTCTCCTGAGCGCATTGAATATAGTACCAGGACATTATGATGGTCGAAAACTGAGGTATGGACGTGTCGGTATCTGTACGGACTCGGATTCTGATGGGTACCATATAGGCCTACTTTTGATGGCTGCATTACAGTACTTGGCACCGCAGTTCATTGAAGAAGGAAGACTTGGTTGGTTACGTTCTCCTCTTTATATCGTTAAGAATGGAAAGAATGAAACTTACTACTTCACCGACGAAGAAATGGATGCGGCACGCGGTCGTATATCAGGTATTGTCCAAAGAAACAAGGGCCTCGGCTCATTGACTGAGGAGCAAGCACACAATTCAATGTTTAATCCAGAATATCAGCGATTTGATATATTCCAGACCTCACCAGAGGCGCGCGATTTGTTATGCGCTCTTATGGGTAAAGATGTAGAACCGCGAACAGAATTTATTTTTAAGAATGTAGACTTTTCTACTATAAGAGAATAAGGTTAAAGCTAAGGGAAGGAAAATTGATTTTCCTTCCTTTTTTTGTTATAATTCTATTATAAAGGGAGGAAAGAGTAATGAAAGTTACATTACAACAAATAAAAGAAGTTTTATCTCAGCCGATATCAAAGTTCTTTGAGAAGGGCACAAATTGTACAAAAGAAAGGGTTTATGAGATAATTCGGAAGAATAGAGGAGAGCCTCCCATAGAAGTCTATTATGGAGATTTTCATTGCCCGCACTGTGGAGAATACTTACATGCATGGTATCAGTATTGTGTACGTTGTGGACAAAGAATTGATTGGAGAGAAATTAAGTAAAGGAGTATAAAAATGAGCGATTATATTGACCGTGATTTGCTTTTAGCGGAAATAGAAGAACTTAAAAAGTCTCCTTGGTATAACGATTGCGGTGAAAACTACGAGAGGATAGTTCGTAGTGATGCAATCGGTACTGTTGTAGACCTTTGTGTAAAATCAGCTCCCGTCGCCGATGTGCAAGAGGCTAAACACGGCGAATGAATTGAGAGCGGTTATTACGATATTCCTTGCGTATGCTCATATTGCGGAGCAGAAGCGTAATATACAAGCACTTTTAAAGAAACATTTGACTATGATTGGGAAGAAAACTTATATTCTACAGGATATGAAGAAATAAAAGAATATATTAAAACGCCATTTTGTTCTAATTGTGGCGCGAAGATGGGTGGAGGTAACAACAATGGCTGATGCAGACAGATGCGTCTGTTGCGGAGAGATAGTTCCCGAGGGACGGCAGGTATGCCCACAGTGTGAGGTTGAATTACAGTCTAAACCAGATGTAGGAGCAGTTTTAGGCATTGAAGAAAAAATAGACGAGAATTTAATAAGTGAAGATTGGATAAAATTTTATAAAGTATGTCCTGCACTTTATGAGCTATGTGGGCTTCGCCTTACTTTTACTCAAAAAATAATTCTGCGTATTATAAAATCCTATGAGAAAATAAGAGACAGGAGGAAAAGTAAATGAAGTGCTTTATATGTGGAGAAGAAGTCCCTCTCGACTTTACCCAAAAGGTTGCATGGACTTCTCAAGGTGAAAGCGTTTGCTGCGCTATCCATTCAGAAGAAGAGATACGAAATTTTCTTCTAAGAGATATAGATTGCCCCTATTATCGTTTAATAGGCGAAAATTTTGAGGGCAAGAAATATGGCTATTGCTATGGTATTAAGGATGCTCCATATGTACATTGCCAAGGCAATCTTATGTCTTGCTATTATAATTATAAGTATTAAAAATTTGTTTTAATCTAAAAATTAAGCTATAATATTAAAAGAAATTGAGGAAAGGAGAGCTAAATGGAAGATTTAACATCAGTCATAAAAGAGAGTTTTATCCAATACTCTGGTGCTGTTCTACAGTCGCGCGCACTCGTAGATGCGAGAGATTGTTTGAAGCCATCGGCACGTCAGATTTTTTATTGTCTGTATACGGATAAATTTCTTCACTCCAAACCGATGAAGAAGACTCTCAAGGCAGTGGGTAGTGCGTCGAGAATGTATATCCACGGTGATGCAAGTTGCGTCGGCGTAATAATGCGTGCTGCGCAACCGTGGGCAATGAGATATCCTTTGATTGAAGTAGAGGGTGGCGTTGGACAGCCTACAGAAACAGGAAACTGGAGCTCGCCGCGTTATACGAGTTCTCGTTTAAGTGAGCTTTCATCTTATCTCTTTCGAGACATAGACAAAAATACAATAGAAGATTGGCGAGACAATTATGACGATACTGAACAGTATCCATCAGTCCTCCCCACAAAAGGCTTCTATAATATTGTAAATGGTAGTGCAGGAATTGGAATAGGTATGAGCAGTAATTTACCACAGTTTCGTATACAGGATGTAAACGAAGCGCTCATTCATCTTCTATGGAATCCTGTTTGTAGTTATGATGACATCTATTGTTGCCCCGACTTTGCAACAGGCGGATATCTTCTCAATGAAGCTGCTGTAAAGGAAAGCCTTAAAAAGGGGTCGGGCGCGGCTTGTAAGTTGAGAGCTTTGGTTTCATATGATTCCAAAGATCGTTGCTTTATTGTAACCGAAGTTCCTTATGGAGTTTACACAAATACTATATGCGAACAAATCCATGCAATTATTGAAAGTGACGAAAATCCCGGTATAGAAAGGTATAATGACCTTACAAAGCTTACTCCTTGTCTCAAAATCTATCTAAAGAAGAGTGCAAATCCAGACCTTGTATTAAGGTATCTTTATAAGAATACTTCTTTGGAGTATCATTATAGCATTAATTTGACGATACTGGAAAATGGACGTTTCCCAAGAGTTATGACTTGGCGTGAACTTCTACAATCCTATATTGACCATCAGATAATTGTTTACACTCGTGGGCATGAATTTGATTTGGATAAAATTGTTAAGCGGCTTCATATTATTGAAGCTTTACTTCGTGCTATAGCTTCTATTGATGAAGTAGTTAAGATTATAAAAAGCGCGAAAGACACCAAAGAAGCATCTTCAAAACTTCAATCTTATTTAACAATAGACGAGGTTCAGGCAAAAGCAATTTTGGATATTAAACTTGCGAGACTTGCTCATTTGGAAATTACCAAACTTCAAAGTGAACAGGCAGAACTTCTCAGAGAAAAAGCACGAATTGAAGAAATTCTTAACGATGTCAATTTATTAAAGAAAGAAATTGAGAATGATTTGCGCGCGGTCGCCGAAAAATTTGGTGATAGCCGCCGCACGAAAATTCTTAATCTTGGCAACGAAGATGAAACAATAGAGGAAAAGAAACTTCTGATTTCTTTCACCAATCAAGGTAATCTATTTGCCCAAGAAAGTTCAACTCTCTATACCCAGAAGCGTGGTGGAGTTGGTATGAAGTTTAAGCTTAATCCAAAGGAATTTGTGGTTGATACTCTTTCGACAAATACAACAAATGAAATTCTTTTCTTTACTTCTAAAGGAGAGTTCTTCCATCGTCCTGCTTCACTCCTACCTATTGGGGAGAAGTTTTCTACAATTTCTCTTGGTATAACTGGTGCGGAAAACATAGTTGCAGTTATGAGTTTGGACAAGAGTGATAAAGATAAAGATATCTTTTTCTTTACAAAAAAAGGACTTGTCAAGAGAAGCTCTTTTTCCGAGTACAAAATGAATCGTACTGGACTTCTTAAAGCAATTGAACTTAATGAGGGCGATGAGATTTGTTGTGCTTTTCTTGAAGATTGCGACAAAGTTGGCATACTAACCGAGATGGGACAGTTCCTATACTGTAGCATAAAAGATATCCGCACGGTCGGAAGAGTCTCCAAAGGAGTTCGTTGCATTAAACTTAATGATGGAGATTCAGTTGTATCGGTACGCCCAATTCCAGTTGAGACCAAGTATCTTCTGTTTATAACTGGAAATGGATATACTAAAAGGACTCCCCTTTCTGAATTTGGACTTGGCTCACGCGGAAACAAAGGAGTTAAGCCCCAGCGATTAACCGAATCCGATTATATGATTGATTTTCTACCGCTTCAATTAAGTGATAAAGAAGTGACTGTAACGACGTCCCGCGCACAAATAAGTTTGGATTGTGGCTCTATTCCAAATCAGCTTAAAGATGCTCAAGGTGTAAAAGCAATTACTCTTAAATCTCTTACGGATTGTGTGGTAGGACTTTATAAATCTTAAAAATATTTATGTAAGTAAAGGTGAAAATATACAACTACAAATGTTTTTACATTCTTTGATGAAAATTAAAAAGTGAAAGTTTGATTTTTTTCTAAAATACTTATATAATATTAATAGAAAGTCAGAGATGACTTCGAATAAATTTAAACTAACTAATAAAAAGGAGTACAAACAAAATGAAACTTACTGAAAATGCATCCCTCGTATTCAACTATGTTAAGGACAATGGTGGCCGCGTCTCAATCCCCGAGCT
>OIZE01001469.1_pt1 | contig 14483 bp, 10 predicted proteins | sample 1588421 | NCBI WGS metagenome assembly OIZE01 (sample SAMN03283251) | human gut metagenome | biome: human-associated habitat; material: feces | host: Homo sapiens | place: USA | collected 2013 | reverse complement strand
TTAAAGAGCAAAGTAAGAAACGGAAAGCTTTATGTAGATCAGGGAATTATTGCGGGCTGTGCCGGCGGTGGATTTGAAAATATCTGTGATGCCGCAGACATTTTAAAAGGTGCGAGCATCGGACCGGATGAGTTTACATTGAGCGTATATCCGGCAAGTACCCCGATTTACATGGAACTTGTAAAAAATGGTGCAGTGGCAAGCCTCATGGAGACAGGAGCGATCGTCAAAACAGCGTTCTGCGGTCCTTGCTTTGGTGCCGGAGATACTCCTGCAAATAACGCATTCTCTATCCGTCACTCCACAAGAAACTTCCCGAACCGCGAAGGTTCCAAGGTCCAGAAGGGACAGGTTGCATCCGTTGCGCTTATGGATGCAAGATCCATTGCAGCAACTGCAGCAAATAAGGGATATTTGACCGCAGCTACCGATCTGGATGTAAATTATACAAAACCGAAATACTTCTTCGACAGCAGGATATACGAGAATCGCGTCTTTGACAGCAAGGGAGTGGCTGATCCAAGTGTGGAGATCCAGTTTGGACCAAATATCAAAGACTGGCCGGCAATGAGTGCATTACCGGAGCATATGGTATTAAAGGTTGTTTCAGAGATCCATGATCCGGTTACGACAACTGACGAGTTGATCCCATCCGGAGAGACTTCCTCCTTCCGATCCAATCCGCTTGGACTGGCAGAGTTTGCACTTTCCAGAAAAGATCCTGCATATGTAGGACGTGCAAAGGAAGTACAGAAAGCACAGAAAGCAATCGAAGCAGGCGAATGTCCGTTAGAGGTATTGGAAGAATTAAAACCGGTTATGGCAAAGATCCAGGAGAAATATCCGGAAGCAGGAAAAGGAAATATCGGAGTCGGAAGTACGATCTTTGCAGTAAAACCAGGTGACGGTTCAGCAAGAGAGCAGGCAGCTTCCTGTCAGAAGGTGCTCGGTGGCTGGGCGAATATTGCAAATGAATATGCGACAAAAAGATATCGCTCCAATCTGATCAACTGGGGAATGCTTCCATTTATCACAAAAGAAGACGACAAGAAATTAAGCTTCAAAAATGGCGATTATATCTTTGTACCGGAAATCAGAAAAGCAGTGGAAAACAAAGATGCAGAGATCAAAGCTTATGTAGTCGGAGATACATTGAAAGAAGTCACATTTACACTTGGAGATATGACAGACGCAGAAAGAGAGATTATTCTCAAAGGTTGTCTGATTAATTATTATAAGGGCTAAATAATCCGATAGGTAAAATTCATGTTCTATGTTCCGTTGCACTGGGAATTACGCTGAATTTTATCTTGCGCAGTATTTTCGGCGGTAATATAATTGAATAAACGAATGTAAATAAAAGGCGGCACTTATGAAAAAAAGTGACGCCTTTTTGTAACACTTGGGATATTTTGGGACTCTTATATGTAGAAGAAGTAATAATACTTTTTACACTGGGTATTGGGAACGGCAGTTGGATAAGTCAATGGAGGAGTGTGGAGAACTTCTTGAAAAAAACAAATTGAGGAGGAAAAAGAATGAAATGTGATGTAAAAGCATTTTCAAAGCTATATGAGCAGGTCTATCAAGACCTCTATCGCTACGCGCTTTGTCTGATGCGTGATCCGCATGAGGCAGAAGACGCGGTGAGTGCGGCAGTGTTATCTGCTTATGAACATATACATAAACTTCGAAAAGAAGAAGCTTTCAAGAGCTGGATTTTTACAATTTTGTCAAATATATGTAAGAAAAGATTGAAACAGGTGGCGAAAGAAGGAATACAGCAGACAGAAGATTTTTTCCCGGAAGGACAGGTGGAAGGAATTCATGAAGAAGATGTGGGACTTGCGATGGATGTGAGAAATGCATTTTTTATTCTTTCAGAAGAAGAGCAAATGATAGTCGGGCTGTCAGTGTTTGGCGGTTATAACAGCACAGAAATCGGGAAGACCCTAAGCCTGAAGCCGGGAACTGTCCGGGTAAAACGAAGCCGGGCGCTGGAGAAGATGCAGTGTGTGTTGGATGGGAGGACATTTTATGAATAAGAATGAGCAGGACATGATTCGGAAAATAAAGGAAAAGTCAGAACAGGTTCCGGTGCCGAAAGCGCTTGAACCGAGACAGATTGAAGCAAAGCTTGCAGGAAAGAAGAAAAAAGTGTGGACTCCGGCGAGAATCGGTGGGCTGGCAGCAGCATGCCTGGTGCTGATCGTAGGAGTGATGGTATACCAGAATTATTTTAAAATGGAAGACGCGACTCGAGATGATAAGATAGCATGCAGTGATGTGACAATCAGTGACAGTACGAAAGTAGAAAGTGCGGCGGAATATAAGGATGTCTATGCATATTTGGAAAAATATAAGAAAGATCAGGAAAGAGACAGTGCATACACTTCAAGCGGGGCAAGATCATTGAATGATATAAGAGTCGATGAATCAGCTGACAGTAAGGCAAGTGGAGATGCAGCACAGAATATTGAAGAAAGCAGTACTGCAGCAGCGGACACCGGAATGGCAAGCGGTTCTTATTCTGAGACAAATGTACGTCAGGAAGGTGTGGACGAGGGGGATACAGCTAAAACAGATGGAACATACCTTTACGTGTTAAAAGATAAGAGCGATCAGATTGCCATTATAGATACCCGCGATAATCGGATGAAGCAAACGGCTACTATAACAGTGGAAGATGTTTCTGAAATCCAGGAAATGTATCTGGACATTGAGAGAAATCAATTAATCGCAGTGTGTGACGGTTATGTGGGCGGTAAATGGAATGATGATGATTATGGATATGGTCAGAGGGCTAATACGACCGCAGTAACTTATGACATTTCAGACCGGGAAAATCCAAAAGAAGTTGGCAGGGTCAGTCAGAGTGGATATTACAATTCTTCAAGAATTGCAGATGGATACTTATACTTATTCAGTGATTATTATGTAACACTTGATGGTATAACGGCGAAGAATCCGAAGTCCTATATACCACTTGTAAACGATAATCTGATCAAAGAAACAGATATCTGTCTTCCGTCCATTTCAAAGGCAGATATGTATTCGATCATCACATCAGTTTCTCTGGAAAATCCAAATGAGACAGCGCACAGTAAGGCACTTTTGGCAGACGGTGGCAATTTATATGTGAGCAACGATAATATTTATTTTTATGAAAATGTGTGGCAATATTCCGGAAAAGATGTGACGACAATCCGAAAAGTTTCTTATGAAAGTGGGAAATTGACGGCTGGGGCACAGTGCAAAATAGACGGCTATATTAATGATTCATTTTCTATTGATGAATATGATGGATATCTGAGAGTTGTAGTGACCGATGGCGACACGAACAGTGTTTATGTTTTGAATCAAGAACTGAAAGAAACTGGCTCCATCAAAGGTCTGGCAGAAGATGAGAGGGTGTACTCCGCAAGATTTATGGGAAAGGCAGGATACTTTGTAACATTTAAAGAGACGGATCCGTTATTTTCCGTTGATCTGTCGGATCCGAAAAATCCAAAGATCATAGGAGCGTTGAAGATACCTGGATTTTCAGATTATCTGCATCCGTATGGGAAAAATAAGCTTCTGGGTATTGGGATGAATGTTGATGAAAAGACTATGTCAACAGATGGCGTGAAATTGACGATGTTCGATATTTCTGATCCGGAAAATGTGAAAGAGGAGCAGACTTATGTCATTGAAAATGTGTACTATACAGATGTTTCTTATGATTATAAGGCAGCTTTAGTAGATGCAGAGAAAAATCTGATTGGTTTTGCTGCAGACAGCGAAGGCGGCCGGGAGTACTATACATTTTCTTACGACGAAAAACAAGGATTTACATGTACGATGCATGAGGAAATCAATGGAAATAATATGAGGATCACAAGAGGTATTTATATAGAAGATACGCTTTATGTTATCCAGGGAAATATTATAGAAGCGTATAGCCTGAAAGATTTCAAAAAAGTGGACGATATCATTTTGTAACATTTTTGTAACAAAATCTCGTATGTTTTTGACAATAAGACTGGTGTATGATAAACTTGTATCTGTAGAATTGTCAAAAAATTTGAGGTGAGAATATTGGATAAATATGAATATCGGGTAAAAACCGAGCAGATGCTCGAACATTACGAAAAGAAACAATTTAGAAAAGCAATGGAAATTGCCGATACAATAGACTGGAGAAGGGTGAAGAGCCCGGCAATGTTAAATACAGTAAGCGAAATCTACGAGAATAACGGGGAGTTTCAGAAGAGCCGTGATACGCTTATGATCGCATTTGACAGAGCACCGTCCAGCAGAAAGGTTGTGTATCGTCTGGCAGTACTTGCCCTGAAACTGAATGATCTGAATGAGGCTTCGGACTGTTATGAGGAATTTGTAAAACTGGCACCGAGAGATCCGAATCAATTCATTTTGAAATATCGGATTTTGAAGGCACAAGGGTCCGATCTGTCAGAACAGATTTCGGCACTGGAAGAATTTAAAAAGGCAGAATATATTGAAAAATGGGCGTATGAGCTCGCAAAGCTATATCATGAAGCAGGCATGACCTCAAAGTGCCTGGAAGAATGTGACGATTTGATCTTGTGGTTCAGCGAAGGAAAATATGTATATCAGGCAATGGAATTGAAGATGAAGTACAAACCACTGACACCACTCCAACAGGAAAAGTACGATGAGTATAAAGGTGTACCGAAAAAAGAGCCTAAGAAAGCAGTGGATAAAAAACCTGAGCGAGCTGCGCTTAAGGATGTAAAGAGTATTCCACAGGATACTGTATCAATTCCAAAAGAACAGATTAAAGCAGCGCAGGAAGCAGCAGAAGCTGCGGAGGCAGAACAGCAGGAATCAGGAGCCAATACAACAGAAACTGTGGATGGTCTGGATGCAACGAGAAGAATTCCGACAGCAGAGCTTGGAGAAGCATTGAAGGCAATGGAAGAAAATGCCAAGGCAGACAAAGAAGTTCCGATGGAAGAACCGGTTTTAGAAGAACCAGTTTCAGAAGAACCAGTTTCAGAAGAGCCAGTTTCAGAAGAGCCGGAAGAAGCTGTTTCAGAAGAACCAGAAGTTGTAGAACCAGAAGCACCAGTCATTGAACCAATCGGAAAAGAAACTCCGGAAGAAGCTCGGAATGTCAGAGAGTTAGAAGGAATTCTTCAGCATGCGGCAGAAGGACCAAAAAAATCTATTACGACAGTTGTGAAGGGTGCGACACTTCAAGAAGCACTGGCCAATGGCGTGGCTATGGCGAGTGGAATTAATCCGGAAGACCAGAAGAAGATGGAGGAACGAGAAGAAGAACTCCGCATTGAAGGTCAGATGAAGATTGAAGACATCTTGATGGAATGGGAAGCTAAGCAGAAGGTAAATGCTGAGGCGATCGCAAAGCAAAAAGCATCCGATGAAGAACGACTTAGAAAAGAGAGAGAAGCACTGGAAGCCCGCCGAGAGGCAGAAAGACTTGAGGCAGAGAGACGCGAGGTAGAAGAAATAGCAAGACGGAAAACAGAAGAAAAAGCCCGTCAGGAAGCAGAAGAGAAAGCACGCCGTGAAGCGGAAGAGAAAGCTCGCCTTGAAGCAGAGGAGAAGGCTCGTCGTGAAGCGGAGGAGAAGGCTCGTCGTGAAGCGGAAGAGAAGGCTCGTCTTGAGGCAGAGGAAGCAAGAAGAAAGGCATTGCTTTCTGATGATATCAGACAGCTTGTGGAAGAACTGGAAGATCGTGTGACAGCACAGGAGAAAGAAGAGGAAAATTTTGATATAGAAGAGGAACTGGAGCTTGCAAAAGCAGAAGGGGAATCTGTTGAAGAAGAAATTGTAGATCAGTTTATTTCGGAAGAAGAGCTGGACGATATTGTGGAAGAACCTGAAGAGTCTGAAGAAGAACCTGAAGAAGAGATTGTTGAAGCAGTTTCGGAAGAAGAGGAGACGGAGGACGAGGATTCTGAGGATGAAGATGATTTCGAAGAGGAAGAGTTTGAAGACGAAGACTTTGAGGGTGAGGACGAAGAGTTTGAAGCAGAAGATGAAGTCGACGCTGTAGAAGAAATCGAAGAAGTACAAGAAGATGAAGAAATTCCGGAAACAGAAAACCAGGATGATTCGGAAGACAATTCCGAAGACGAGGATGATTTCGAAGACGAGGAATCCGAAGAAGATGATTTTGAAGAGGAAGATGGATTCGACGAAGACGATTTTGACGAAGATGGTTTTGCAGATGAATTCCCGGAGGAAGATGAGGAAGAAGTAGAGGAATTCGATGCAGAGTGGAATGAATTCCCGGAAGATGAATCCGAGGACGAAGACGATTTCGAGGAAGAGGATGATTTCGAGGAAGAGGACGACTTTGAGGAAGAGGATGACTTTGAGGAAGAAGACGACTTTGAGGAAGACGATGACTTCTATGAAGATGATTATGTAGAAGACGACGATTACGAAGAGGATGACTTTGAGGAAGAGGACGACTTCGAGGAAGACGATTTCGAGGAAGAGGACGACTTCGAGGAAGAGGATGATTTTGAGGAAGATGATTTCGAGGAAGACGACTTTGAAGATGAGCTTCCTGAGATTCCGGATCCGGAAGACCTTGAAGGAGACTTGGAAATTGAAGAACCATCTGAGGAAGAGATTCAGCGCAGAATTAAGAAGTCAAAAGGAAGCGGAGTTCCATTTGATACCGGATTTGTTGTAACAGGAAGATATGACTTAAGTGCAACCAGTGAGATTGGACTGAAAGCCGGACTGACAGAGGAGCAGAAGAAATTATTCTCTTACTTCGTACCGGTCAGAGGAATGAGTGAACAGATTGTTGCAGTACTTGATAATGACAGACGTGCCCAGAGAGAGGGAACTTCAAGAACCGGTAACTTAATGATCATTGGCCGTAAAGGATCTGGAAAAACAGTACTTGCAGTAGATATTGTAAAAGCAATCCAGAAACAAAGAAATCTGAAACAGGGTAAAGTTGCTATTGTTACAGGTGAATCGCTGAATAAGAAGGAACTTGGCAATATTATCCAGAAGCTTCGCGGTGGAGCGATCATCATCGAAAAGGCTGGTAAGTTGAATTCCAGAACAATCAAGGAACTGAATGCATTGATGTCAAGAAAGACCGGAGAGCTTCTCTTTGTTCTTGAAGATCAGAGAAAACCTCTGGAGAGAATTATGACAGCTAATCCGGATTTCAAAAAGAAATTCACTTCTAAGCTTGAGCTTCCGGTATTCATCAATGATGAGTTAGTAACATTTGGTCAGACTTATGCGAAGGAAAATGGATATAAGCTTGATGAAATGGGAATTCTGGCACTTTACAGCCGAATTGATGTAATGCAGCGTGAAGATCATGCGGTTACAGTTGCGGAAGTAAAAGAAATCATGGATGAAGCAATTAAACATTCACAGAAAGCAAATGTAAAGCATCTTGCAAGACGTGTATTTGGAAAATCTACGGATTCGTCAGATCGCATTATTCTGAAGGAAGAAGATTTTAAAATTTAATGATATAGTGAATGTAAGTGATGAAGCAGGGATACAATTGTAGAAATTTGTATCCCTGTTTTTTGTCTGGAATCGAGTGACATAGATTGAATTTTGTGTTCCGCTAAGGTATACTTAAGATATTGAAATCCGGATGAAATGTGAGGGAAGTTTATGGAGAAAGAATGGAAAGCTTATGAAATCGGAGAATTAGATCAGTACCTTTTCGGACAGGGAAATCACTACGAAATTTATAAGAAGCTGGGTGCACATATGGTGGACGACGAAGGGCAGGAAGGAGTTTATTTTGCTGTCTGGGCACCGAATGCGAAATCAGTGTCTGTAGTGGGGGAATTCAATGACTGGGATCGCACAAGAAACCCTATGACAAGGGCGGAATATATCGGAATTTACACATGCTTTGTACCGGGAGTAAAAGAAGGCATGATGTATAAGTTCTGCATTGAGACGATTACAGGGGAGTATCATATGAAGGCAGATCCGTATGCCAATTATGCAGAACTTCGTCCGGGTACAGCATCAAGAATAACGAATATTGAGAATTTGAAATGGACCGATAGTTCCTGGATGACTGCACGGGAAAAATGGAACCACAAAAAAGAACCAATGTCTGTATATGAGGTTCATATGGGTTCCTGGAAGAGACACCCAGGCACAGAGGACGAGGGATTCTATACTTATCGTGAGTTTGCAAAAGAAATCACAAAGTATATGAAAGATATGGGATATACGCATGTGGAGATCATGGGAATCGCAGAACACCCATTTGATGGATCATGGGGATATCAGGTGACAGGATATTATGCGCCGACAAGCCGTTATGGAACACCGGAAGATTTTGCGTGGATGATCAATTATCTGCATAGAAATGGAATCGGTGTCATTATGGACTGGGTTCCGGCACATTTTCCAAAGGACGAGCATGGACTTGCCGAGTTTGACGGAACAGCAACTTACGAGTATGCAGATCCAAGAAAAGGGGAGCATCCGGACTGGGGGACGAAGATATTTGATCTTGGCAAGAATGAGGTAAGGAACTTCCTGATTGCCAATGCACTTTTCTGGGTGGAGCATTTCCATATTGATGGACTTCGCGTTGATGCAGTTGCTTCTATGCTGTACCTGGATTATGGAAAGAAAGACGGAGAATGGGTTCCGAACCAGTATGGAGGTAATGAGAACCTGGAGGCAGTAGATTTCTTCAAGCATCTGAACACAGTTGTACTTGGAAGAAATCCGGGTGCACTTATGATAGCGGAAGAGTCTACGGCATGGCCGAAGGTAACCGGAGATGTAGAAGACGGAGGTCTTGGATTTAGCCTTAAGTGGAATATGGGGTGGATGCACGACTTTACGGAATATATGAAGCTGGATCCGTATTTCAGAAAAGACAATCATCATATGATGACATTTGCCATGAGTTATGCGTACAGCGAAGATTACATTCTCGTACTGTCGCATGATGAGGTTGTCCATTTGAAATGTTCCATGATCAATAAGATGCCAGGACTTGGATTTGATAAATATGCGAACCTGAAAGCAGGATATGCATTTATGATGGGACATGCCGGAAAGAAATTGTTGTTCATGGGACAGGATTTTGCACAGCTTCGCGAGTGGTCAGAGGAACGTGAACTGGACTGGTATCTGTTGGAGGAGCCGGAGCATCAGGCAATTCAGTCATGGATGCGTGATTTACTCCACATGTATAAAAAGAAACAGGCACTTTATGAACTGGATCAGTCATGGGAAGGATTCGAGTGGGTCAATGCAGATGATGCATACAGAAGCATTTACAGCTTTATCCGCCATTCTAAAGATGGAAAGCATAACCTTTTGTTCGTGATCAACTTCACACCGATGGCAAGAGAAGATTACCGTGTAGGCGTTCCTAGAAAGAAGCAGTATAAGCTGATTCTGAACAGTGACGATGTGAAATATGGCGGAAATGGCGAGAAGAGACAGAACATTTATCATGCCGTGAAGAAAGAATGTGATGGAAGACCATATTCATTTGGATACAAATTGCCGCCGTATGGGGTAGCAGTTTTTGAATTTTAAAATGTATAATAAGAGAGGTGTGGAAGAGAAACAGGGAGATGGAATTTGAGTATTCCATCTCCCTGCTAAAGTTATGAATTAATTTTATTCTGCGTTTGTAGAAGTGTCGTTATCAGCATTGTTGTCGGTGCTGCCTGTATCGGTGTTGTTGTCCGTATTTTCTTCGACTGCGTCAGTGCTATCTGTATTATCGGAGTTTTCGGTATCATCGCCTCCGAACAGATCCTTGAAAAATCCTACGATTTTATCCCAGAGACCTTCGTCTTTTGCCTGATTTACGGCATCGTTTGCTTTGCTTTTTACGGCATCTAATGTGCTGTCGATGATTGCATCATTTCCGAGTGCTGCATCATCCGTATTGTTAATAATTCCACCGCCAGAACTATCTCCGCCAAAGAAGCCTTTGATGGAGGACCACAGGTTGCTGAAGAATCCTCCGGATTTCCCGCCCAGGTTGTCGAGAGTCTTTTTCAGTGCTTTGACATCGTAGTCGTACTGGGAAATAGATTCCATCAGACTTGTGATTTTTGCAAGCTGGTCATCGGTCAGTGTAATTCCCTGCTTATCGGCTGCGTCAGAAATCGCGTCCTGAATATCGGACGGATCAGTCAGTTTGTCTTCAATAACGGATTCTTTGACATCGTTGATCAGATCAGATGCTGTATCCTGACCGAGATCCTTGGCGAGGTCACCGGTTGTTACCAGCTCTTCTGTTGCAGTTGCTTTCTGGTCTTCGGAAAGTTCTTTTCCACTGGCTTTTTCGTAAGCCATCATAATACCTGTCAGTGCACCGGTTCCAGATACTTCAATTGGAGATCCGGCAACAACGTTACAGTTCTCAACGCCGGAAGTCAAAAGTGTACTGGCAATCATAGAACTTGTTACAAATGTCAGGTTTGCGACTTTTACCTGAATTCCGCCGCTGTCTGTCGGCTCAACATAAGAACAGCTATATGTTCTTGTACCAATCTGGGATTCGGTCGCGATTCCTTCCATATATTTTCTTTCGTCTGTGTTCGTGACTTCGATCGTGTCTACCTGATCGGCGGAAGTACCGAAGTATTTGTACATAGAAGCTTTCTGCTCGTCGGATAAGTTCGCTCCGAGAGTGACTACTTTTGCGCTGTCAGCCAGGGCAGTTACCGGCAGGCTTACAGATGCCAGAATGATTGCCAGGCTAAACGGCAGAACCCTTTTTAATTTTTTCATACTCATAATTATCCTGTGGTGTCAGACGCCACATCTCCTTTCTGTACACCCAATAATAGCATACTTGTGTAAAAGTAAAAAGTAAAAAATTCTTAACTATTTCGAAAGATTTTGTTACGGCTTGTGTACATCTGTGGACTAAGACAGGATTTCCAGCATTCTGGATTCAAATGTGTGTTCATCCACCATTCCACCCATGACACTGATTGCCTTTTTATCTTTGAAGAGAACAAATGTCGGGACGATTTCCGGAGCGTATTCTGCGGCGAGTACTGCAGATTCTTCAATTTCGACTTCGCAGAACTTGATCTTTCCGGCGTATTTCTTTTCGATATCCTCCACGACCGGCTTCATCATGGCACATTTCCCACACCAGATAGCGTAGAACATAACGACGACCGGGAGAGAGGTATCTTTTACTTCTATTTGAAAATTTTTTGCAGTTAAATGTAACATCAAATCAACCTTTCTGATCAGTGCCTTCGGCAGTCAGAACCGTGGTTCAGAATATCATATACTTCTTTCAGGGATTTCCTGAAACAATTGATCCACCTGTGCAGACACCGATTTCGATAAGTGTATTCAAAAAACTTTTGTCGGAAGTTTTTTTTGTTATGACAATTTCGGCTCATGGCGAACAGACTCCGAAGGCTTTCTCATTAATAATATATGCGCTGTAGCGCTAAGAAAGTCACAGCAGACATCTTCTTTTAGCAATGAGCTTGCAAATCGGGTGATCCATGGATGAAAATTTCTCTTCATATTCTGTCATAATATTTCCAACGTTCATAATTTCATCATGGTGCAGGTCATAAGTACATTCGGAAATGCCCCATGTTTCGGATTCCCCTAAAGACTCAACGGAAAAATCAAAAAGATCACGGTTATCTGTCTTGAATTCTACCTGTCCGTCCTGGACAAGCACCTTGTCGTAACGTGCAAAAAATTCCGGTGATGTGAGGCGCCTTCTTGCATGGCGGGCTTTCGGCCATGGGTCGGAGAAATTCAGATAGATCCGGTCAACTTCATTTTCAGCGAACACATTTGCTATGTCCTGTGCGTCCATACAAATGAAGCGAATGTTTGGCAGAGTGCTTTCGTTTTCTTCTATATATATGTTTAACTTTTCCACAGCACGGAGAAGGACGCTTGTGTAGCGCTCGATTCCGATGTAGTTGATCTGTGGATTTTTCTGAGCCAGTGCCATGAGAAAACGGCCTTTTCCCATGCCGATTTCAATGTGGACCGGGTAGTCATTCTGGAATACATCAGATGCCCAGTGATCACGGAATTCTTCCGGAGTCTCGATAACCTGACTGCACTCTTTTAACACGCCTTCGGCGCGGGGTATATTTCTAAGTCGCATATATGCTCTCCTTATTTGTTGTATTTCTTTATTTGCAAACTTCCCAAATCCGGGAGATTCTTGCCTTGCCTTAGTTTACAGGCTTTGGCAAAAAAAGTCAAACTCAATGGTGTATAGCGGTCATATCTATATCATATTGCCGAAAGCAATATGCGTAACGACTAAAATTTTTCTGAAAAACACAAATAATTTGTGCAAATTTTCGACATGTTAAGGAGAAGGTATATAAAAACGGGAGGAAAGTGACTAAATTTTGGACAAATGAAAAAACTCAAATAAGAGAATATGCTTAAAAAATTGTCAAATAAAGTAATTGTTAAGAAAAAAAGAAATGATTGACATTTAAAAAACAGGAGAGTAAAGTAATCACGAAATTTGAAGAAGAAAGGGAGGGAGTCATACGGAGAAATTAACAGAGAGTCTGTTGGAAGAGCTGAATTGCGATACAGCATTTACTATTCCGTTATTCGGGGGAATTAAGATTAGTGAATCCGTGGCGGTTACATGGATCATTATGGCTGTAGTTGTACTGCTGTGTGTCATATTCGTAAGGAATCTCAGTGTAGAGAATCCGGGGAAAGCTCAGCTTTTATTGGAATCCGCAATCGGAAAAGGAGTGGACTTCTTTGAAGATGTTATGGGCAAAGAAAACCGAAGATATATCCCATATCTGATCACGGTGCTGATCTATATCGGAATTGCCAATATCATTGGATTGTTTGGGTTTAAACCGCCGACAAAGGATCTGAATGTCACAATAGCGCTGGCTGTTATGAGTATGTGTCTGATCGAGTATTCCGGAATACATAAAAACGGATTAAAACACTGGGTCAAACATTTTGCAAAGCCGGTTCCGTTCGTCGCACCGATCATGGTACTGGAGATTGTAATCCGTCCATTGTCCTTGTGCATGCGACTGTTCGGTAATGTGCTGGGAGCATTTGTAATCATGGAGCTTTTAAAAATAGTAGCTCCGGCGATTATACCAATCCCGTTTAGTTTTTATTTTGATATATTTGATGGATTCTTACAGGCTTATGTATTTGTATTTCTGACGGCGCTGTTCATGAATGAGGAACAGGAGTAAAGCCGGAAGATAAGACGAACAGACTTAAAAGGGATTTAAGAAAACATTTTTAGACAAGAAGAAAAGGAGATTAAGATTATGTTAGTAGCAATTGGAGCAGGTATCGCAGTTTTAACAGGTTTAGGAGCAGGTATTGGTATTGGTCTTGCAACAAGCAAGGCAGTAGACGCTATCGCAAGACAGCCAGAGGCTGAGTCAAAGATCAGCAAGAACCTGATTCTTGGTTGTGCCCTTGCAGAGGCAACAGCTATTTATGGATTTATCATCGGTCTTCTGATTATCCTGATGCTGAAATAATTAGCAGTTCGTAAAGAAGCAGGAGAAAAGAAGAAAGGCAGGTGGGAAAAGGTGATAAAAGTAGATTTGAGCCTTCTCTGGACCATAATAAACCTTGTAGTCTTTTATCTATTACTGAAGAAATTCCTGTTCAAACCAGTTATGGGGATCATGGAAAAGCGTGAGCAGATGATTGCCGACGGATTGAAAAATGCAAGTGACAGACAGGAAGAGGCAGAGACTCTGAAAAAAGAGTATGAGTCAGCTCTTTCCGGTGCAAAAGAGGAGTCAGTTAAAATCGTTGAAAATGCCCGTGTAGAGGCTAAGAGACAGTCAGATGAGATTCTTGCAGATGCGGACAGAAGAGCAGATGCCACGATCGAACGTGCCAGAAAGACCATCGAGACTGAGCGAAAGCAGGCATTGGATGGCGTTGAGACACAGATTGCAGGACTTGCAATGCAGGCAGCCAGAAAGATTGTAGATGAAGAGATAAGAAAACAAGGAAATCAGGCGATTTATGATCAGTTTTTGGAAAGCGTAGGTGACGCTCATGACGGCAAAGACGAGTAATACAGTAAAGTTCGTTCAGCCGGCAGCGAAGCGCTATGCAAGAGTTCTGTACGAACTGGAAATTCCGAAAGCAGATATTGAGAAAACAAAAGAAATCTTCTGTCAGGTACCGGAAGTATATGAAGTACTGTTAAATCCGGTAATTACGGCAAAGAACAAATTCAGTGTTATCGAACAGATATTTCCAAAGTCTATTTGTAATTTCCTGAAGGTAACATGCGAGAACCAGAGAATGGGCATGCTTTGGGACATTTTCGAAAGCTATGATAAATATTGTGAGGAGCAGCAGCAAGTTATGACTGCGACTTTAATATGTGTAGACGAGCCAGACGAAGAGCAGGCTGAGAAGATGAAAACATTTATTATGGATAAATATCATAAATCGAAGGTAAATCTGGAGGTCGAAAAAGA